>Ga0187782_10000303_pt1 | contig 32282 bp, 33 predicted proteins | sample 0715_SJ02_MP15_2_FD_132454 | JGI IMG/M metagenome (GOLD analysis project Ga0187782, IMG submission 132454) | Tropical peat soil microbial communities from peatlands in Department of Meta, Colombia - 0715_SJ02_MP15_20_MG | ecosystem: Environmental > Terrestrial > Soil > Wetlands > Peat | place... | reverse complement strand
CTGCGAGACCGAACGCGACGTTTGCACCGGGTTCGCGACGGGCTGGTGAGGCACGGCATTTCCGTGTTCGCACCCTGCCTGCACTCATCGCCTTGTCCGGCTCTCGCCCACGATTCGGACTGGTGTCACGAGGACCTGCCCGTCGACCTTCCGCAATGGTTGGCGCCTGTCGCGCGTGCGGCGGGCTTGCGGCGCCAAGGACTGACGTTCAGCTACCTGGTCCTGACGAAGGATGGATCTCGGCTGGCCGACGTGGTGGGCGCAGCACGAGCTCCGAGGCTGCGTGTCGTCTCCGAGCGTCAGGTGACGAAAGGCAAGTGCGAGGCATTCTTGTGCGGCGAATTTCGTTCGGACGGCTCGGCCCCCGCCGTGGCGCGAGCGCGCGTCGCCCGACTCGATCGCGACAGGACGGCCGCGAACGAAGACTGGGGCGGGCTCGGACGCGGTGACGTGCTCGAGGTCGATCCCGCGCCCGCGCTGGAGCGGCCGCGAATCGGCCGGACGACCGAGGTGCGGCGCATCGAAACGATCGGAGCGAGAGGCCGTGTGGAATCGCATTGACGCCGGTGGTTTCCCTCGACCGGTTGCGGCCGTGTCGATGCGAGGTCTGTACGCGATCGTCGACCTCGGCACGATCCGCGCCCGGCATCTGGACCCGCTCGCGTTTGCCGACGCGGTGCTTTCGGCCGCTCCCGTCGCGTTGCAACTGCGAGCAAAGGATTCGCCCGCGCGCGAAACGCTAGCGCTCTTGCGCGCCCTGGCGCCGATGTGCCACCGCATCGGAGTGCCGCTCGTCGCGAATGACCGCCCCGATCTGGCGGCGCTCGCCGGTTGCGATTGCGTGCACGTCGGTCAGGAGGACCTCTCGATCGAGCGGGTGCGGCGGATCGCGCCGGGCCTCGGAGTCGGCGTCTCGACGCACACGCTGAGCCAGCTCGAAGACGCACTCAGCGCCGGACCGAGCTACGTCGCGTTCGGCCCCGTGTTCGAGACGGTCACGAAAATGAACCCGGACCCCGTCGTCGGCGTCGCCGGGCTGCGCGCTGCGTACGCGCGGGCTCTCGATTACGGGAGGCCGCTCGTTGCGATCGGCGGCATTTCACGGGAACGGGCCCGCTTGCTCGTCGGCGCCGCCGACGCGGTTGCCGTCGTGTCGGACCTGCTGCCCCCGCCGAGCGATGACGGCTCGACCCGTGATGTGCTGGTTGACGTCGCGGCGCGCGCCCGGTTCTTTCAGGAGCTCTTTTCCCGCCCGCGCCGACGCTCTTGCGTTGGAGGTCTCGAATCGTCCTGACGGTGCGCGACTGGCGGACCGTCAAGCGCTGCGCATTCGGAGGAGCATCGACTCCACGGCCAGCTGGACCGATGCGTTGGCTTCGATTTGATCGATGGCCGCGAGGGCGAGAACGAATCGAGCCGTCGCGACGTCGGCCCGCGCGTCGGGATCGCCCGCGGACGACCGCCCCGACGTCGCGAGTGCGGCGGCGAGGGCGCGGAGCTGGACGATCACCTCGTCTTTGGCGACCTTCTTCGAATCCTCCGCCAGATCGAAGACACCGCCGGAGTCTCGCGCCTCGAGCGCGGAAATCGCGCGGGCGACGAACTGCTCGCGCAGCGCTGCTCGTTCCGAATCTCCGAGCGCGAGCGCCGTCGACATGCTGCCAACGGACAGTGCGGCCACGGCGATGGCTTGCGTGCGGTCGACTCCGCGCTCGACGAGCAGATCGGCGACGACGGCATCGGGCAGCGCGCCGAACCGGATCCGAAGAGTTCGAGATCGGATCGTCGGAAGCAGCGATTCGGCCGCGGACGACAGCAGCACGAAGTGCGTGCGGGGTCCGGGCTCTTCGAGGGTCTTGAGCAGGGCATTGGCCGCCGCCATGCTGAGCTCTTCCGCTCGCTGGACGACGAACACCTTGGCGTGACCCTCGTGCGGCGGAAACGCCGCCCGCGTCAGGACCAGAGTTCGGATCTGATCGATGCTGATCTCCTGCGTTTCCGGCGTCCGCCGGTTGATGACGGCGGCGTCGTAGAGGCCGCGCTCGATCACCGTGACGTCCGGGTGAAGCGTCGTCTTCGCATCACCCCTCGGCACCGAGCGGAGGCACGCGGTGCATTGTCCGCAAGCGTCGGCGACACCGGCCGCGCGCCGGTCGCACACGAGCGCTTGAGCCAGACCGAACGCAGCGAGAGTCTTTCCCACGCCGTCCGGCCCGTCGAACAGGAGCGCATGATGGAGCCGTGAAGAGGCGAGGCCGCGACGCAGGATGGCGAGGGCCGTCGGCTGGCCGCGCAGCGTCGGAAGCCAGGGATGGGGGCCGATCATCCGAGCCTGGTCGCGTCTCCGTCCGATGCATCGGCCGCGACCCAGCGCTCAACTCCGCGCGCGAAGATGGCCATGCGCACCTCGGGCCTGTCGTCCTCGCCCGTCAGGTCGTGCCAGCGCTCTTCGAGCTGATCGCGCATGAGGAACGCGTGTCCTCGCGGCGTCGCGCGGCTCGGATCGACGAAGTAGAGGCGTTCGGGGTCGTAGCCGACCATCACCACGTAGTGGCCGGCGTCCCACGTGTCGGCCCAAGCGGCTGCGTGATCGCTCCACGCTTGCAGGTCCACGATCGGCGGCTCGTGCGCATCCACGGCGCGCTCGAGGTCGGCGAGCGATACGTCGCCCCGGCGGTAGGTCGCTGCCAGACCGCTGCGCCGAAGCAGCTCGACCATCGGTTCCGGCTCGGTGCCTCGCGCATGGGTGGTTTGCAGCGGCTCGTAGAGGGCGCTTTCATCGACGCGCGAGTAGGGGTCGACGAGCCAGTACCGGAGCAGGATCAGGGTCGCGGCCGCTCCGCAGCTGAAGCCCTGGGCTTGCTGGACGATTGGAACTCGTACCAGGTTGCGCGGCAAAGGGGCCCGATCGGGGTAGGACTGCCGCGGGTTCAATTCTCGTTCTCCAATGGAAAGGCTCATCGTGTTATGCGTTCGTCCTCGTGATCCAACGCGTCGAGCTCGGCGTCGGACAGCGGCTTGCCTTGTTCGGCCGCCCGCTCGCGCGCAAACATGCGGTTCAGCGTGCGACGGTCGATTCCGAGCACGTCGGCCGCGCGGGTCTTGTTGCCGCCCGTGCGCGACAGAACCCGGTCGATATAACGTCGCTCCAGGACGGCCAGCGTGGGCCAATCGTCCGCCAGCGAACCCATCGTGCTGCCCGCGCCCGTCGAGTGGGCGCTCCACGCGAACGCGACCTCCTGGGGCAAATCGCTGCCAGTGATGACGCCCTCGCGTGCGAGGAGCATCGCTCTTTCGATGATGTGGGACAGTTCGCGAACATTGCCCGGGAAGTCGTACGCGGCCAGCATCTCGTAGACTTCCGCAGCGACGCGTGGCGCCGGACGGCCAAGCCGGTCCGCGTGACGGGCGATGAAGTGACGTATCAATAGACCGATGTCTCCCTTGCGCTCGCGCAGGGGCGGAACGCAAACCGTCACCACTTGCAGACGAAAAAGCAGATCTTCGCGGAAACGCCCAGCGCCCACTTCACCCTTCAGATCGCGATTGGTGGCCGCGACGACGCGGGCGTCCACCTTGATGGTCTCCGCCGCACCGACCCGACGAATCTCGCCCTCCTGCAGGACGCGCAGGAGCTGCACTTGCATCTTGGGGCTGATCTCGCCGATCTCGTCGAGAAACAGCGTTCCCCCCCTGGCTTCCTCGAACAGTCCTCGCTTCGTGGCGCTCGCTCCGGTGAACGAACCTCGTTCGTGGCCGAAAAGCTCGCTTTCGAGAATGGACTCCGGCAGAGCGCCGCAGTTGACCGCGACGAAAGGCTTGCTCACCCGCGGGCTTCTGGCGTGGATCGCGCGCGCGACCAGCTCTTTGCCGGTTCCGCTCTCGCCGACGATGAGAACCGTCGCCATCGTCGGCGCCACGTGGGCGACCGTCTTGTACACGGTGAGCATCGCCGGCGTCGTTCCGACGATCTGTCCCGCCGGGGAATGGGCAGCCGCCCGGTCGGAGCCGGGATCCGCGGCCTGGGCCAGCTTGCGGCGCGCAATCGCCTCGGACACCATCCGTTTCAGCTCGGTCGGTTCGATGGGCTTGGCGAGGTAGTCGTAGGCCCCCTGGCCGACAGCCGTCATCGCGCCTTCGATGTCCGCGTAGGCGGTCATCAATATGACGGGAGTGGTGCCGCTGTAGTCGCGCACTCGCCGCAGCACGTCGTGGCCGTTCGTGTCGTTCGCCAGATGGATGTCGCTCAGCACGACGTCGTAATGCGACAGCTTGGCGGGCGGAGGCACCGCGTCGGCCGTGTCGAATACATCGACCTCATAGCCCTCGGTCCTGAGCACGCGCGCGAGAAGAGCCGCGAGCGTGTCGTCGTCCTCGAAGAGGAGGATGTGTGCGTCGGCACTCGCCCCGGCTGTTTCGGGCTTTTCCGTGACGTCGTCCATCGTCCCACCGTACCTTTAGCAAAGTCAGCTGAGACCGCCGCCATCGGGACATTTGGTCCCATTTGACCGGAAAAATTTCAATACTTGAGGTCAATTGCCCCAGCTGTAGAGAGCTTTGCCCCGAGACGATCGACTTCACGACAGCGCCTTTCACGCGCAGTGCCGGCGGCTCGAGGCGCCGTCTCCACGGAGCAGGTGACCCAGAGTCCTTCGTCCGACCCCCGCGCTCGAAGCACGACCGGGCCGTCTTATCGGCCCTGGAAGGACGGCCGACGCTTGTCGACGAAGGCTCGCATGCCTTCGCGCTGGTCATCCGTCCCGAAGAGGGAGGCGAACCAGGCCGCCTCGATTTCGTTGGCCACGGGCAAAGGGACGTCTTGACCGCGTAAGATGGCTCGCTTGATGGCAGCAACGGCCAGCGGCGCTTTGCTTGCGATGAGCGACGCGAGCTCCAGCACCTTGGGTAAAAGCACGTCGCTCGGCAGCACGGCGTCGACCCAGCCCATGCGGAGCGCCTCGTCGGCGCCGACGGTTCGCCCGGTCATGCACAGCTCGCGCGCCCGGCTGGCCCCCACACGCCGGGTGAGGCGCTGGGTGCCCCCGAATCCTGGCATGATGCCCAGGCCGACTTCGGGCTGGCCGAGCTTTGCTCCTTCGCTCGCATAGAGGAAGTCGCAGGCCATGGCGATTTCGCAGCCGCCTCCCAGGGCGAAGCCGTTCACCGCGGCAATCACGGGAAAGCGCGCTCGCTCGATGGCGTCCGCGGCTCGGTGGCCCAGCGCCGCGAATTGTTTCGCCTCCTCGGGGCTCATCTCCAGCATCGCCGCGATGTCGGCGCCCGCCGCGAACGCCTTGCCGCCGGCTCCCGTGAGCACGGCGACACGCACCGCGTCCGCTCGCTCCAGCTCTTCGAGGCCCCGAAGCAGCTCATGAAGAACGGCCTGGTCCAGGGCGTTGAGCTTTTCAGGTCGATTCAGCGTCAGGACGACGACGGGATCTTGCCGGTCGATTTGAAGCACGGACATGGGTGGCTCTCCTGAATGCTTGCAACTGCCTCATGCGGTTTCGACCGGGGACCGTGAAAAGGGTTTGACGCCCGCATCGACGTCGTAGACGTAGAAGCCGCGACCGGTCTTGCGTCCGAGCCAACCGGCGGCCACGAGGTTCCTGAGCAGCGTTGGCGCTCGATATTTCGGGTCGCCGGTCTCGCGGTGCATGACGTCGGAGATCGCGAGAACGGTATCGAGGCCGATGAGATCGCTCAGCTCGAGAGGTCCCATCGGATGGTTGAGCCCCAGCTTCGCGCCCAGGTCGATGTCCTCGGCGCTGCCGACACCTTCCTGCAGGGCGAAGCATGCTTCGCACAGGAGGGGGATGAGAATGCGATTCACGAGAAAACCCGGCGCGTCGCGACTGGTCGTCACGGTCTTTCCCATTTTCTCGGCGAGCGCCTTCGTCAGCCGGTAGGTCTCGTCGCTCGTCTGAGCCGCCCGAACGATCTCGACCAGCTGCATGAGCGGAGGTGGGTTCATGAAGTGCATCCCGATGACACGCTCGGGTCGTGACGTGACTGCCGCCAGGCGTGTCAAAGACAGGCTCGAAGTGTTGCTCGCGAGGTACCTTCCGGCAGGGAGCGTCCGATCGCATTCGCGCAGGAGCGCGACCTTGAGCTCGAGCTGTTCGCTGACGGCTTCGATGACGTAGTCACAACGTGCGAGGGCGCTCGGCCCCGTTTCCGGCTCGATGCGATCGAGAAGCCCCTGCCGCGCATCGGGGGTCATCTTGGCCTTGGCAACCTGCCGCCCCAGGATGCCCGCGATCTTCTCTTTGGCCCGGATCGCGAGATCGCGGGTCGCATCGAGAAGGACGACGTCGAACCCGGCACTGGCCGCCACTTGGGCGATCCCGGCGCCCATCTGACCGGCGCCCAGGATGCCGATCCGCTGGATGTCCTCGAGTTGTGCCATGATCCTTCGTCTCCGATGGTCGCGCAGCGGCATACCATGCCTTGGGTCGCGCTCGTCTTCTGCGCGGGGTGTGCGGTGCCGAGTGTGACGCAGCGGGCCGAATCGCTCGTCCGCCAGAATCGCGACGAGGAAGCGGTCGCCATTTTGCGGCAGCGTCTGCGCACCCAGCCGCAGGACATCCCCGCGCGCAGGCTCCTCGTGCGTGTGCTGGCGTCCGCGGGGGAGATGGTCGAAGCTCGGGCCGAGATCGCTCAGCTCGCGGAGCGTCTGCCACAGGATGACCCGACGCCGTACATCGAGCTCGGGCACGCCTTGGAGCTGTCCCATCAGTACGACGAGGCGCTCGATGCGTACGACCGGGCATCGGCCGTCGCGCCCTCGTCACCCGAAGGGCCGCGCGAAGGCGGATTGCGGTGTGCCCGATGGGGCGAGGCCGAGCCGGCGGCCTCTCGCCTCGAGGAAGCGCTTCGGCGCGGGGCGCGCGACGTCGAGACGCTGCACGCGCTCGGCCTCGTGCGATTGAATCTCGGAGATTTCGAAGGTGCCGAGCGGGCCTATCGCGAGGCCGCCGCCGCCGATCCCCGCGCGGCGGACGGCTGGCTGGGGCTCGCCACGGTGGCTGTCGCTCGAGGGGACGCCGCCGGCGCTCTCGGCGCCTACGAGCAGGTACTCGCGCGCAGGCCTCGCTTTGCGCCGGCCGAGCTCGGACGTGCGTGGGCGCTGGCAAGGTTGGGCCGGCGCGACGAAGCAAGCCGCGCGCTCGACCACGCCGAGGAGCTCGGAGCTCCGGCCATGAACGTCGCGCGACAGCGTGCCGCCTTGCGGTAGCCTGGGTTTGTCCGATGAAACCCGTGGACGACGTGGCACGGGCCGTCGCCGATGCCAGGGCCGCTCAGCCGTCCTGGGCGCAGCTTTCGGTACGCGCTCGTGTCGGGCATCTCCGCTCGGTCAAGCACCGCTTGCTCGAGGCGGCGGACCGGATCGCGGCGTGCGTTCATGCGGAGATGGGCAAACCCGAGGTCGAGGCGATGCTCGGCGAGGTTCTCCCTTCGGCGGACGTCGTCGACTACTGGTCGGGGGCGGTCGAGGAGCTCCTCGAACCGGGTGACGTGGCGCTGGATGCCGTCGCGTATCCCCGCAAGCATGGAAAGATCTACCGAGATCCGCGCGGGGTCGTCGCCGTGATCATGCCGTACAACTTTCCATTCGCCTTGCCGCTCCGAACGATCGTTCCGGCGCTGCTTGCGGGTAACGCGGTAGTGTTCAAGCCAAGCGAGCTCACGCCTCGCACCGGACAGCACGTGATCGAGCTGTTTTCGGGGCTCCTGCCCGACGGAACGCTCCGCCTCGTACAAGGCGGCGCCGAGGTCGGTGAGTCCCTCTGCGGCGCGGACGTCGATCTGGTCGTCTTCACTGGTGGCGTCGCGGCAGGCCGGAGGGTCGCTCGCACGTGCGCCGAGCGTCTGGTCCCCTGCTCGCTCGAGCTCGGCGGGAAGGACGCAGCGATCGTGTTCGCCGACGCCGAAATCAACCGTGCGGCTCGTGGCGTCGTCTGGGGCGCAATGATGAACGCCGGGCAAAACTGTGCCTCGATCGAACGTGTTTTCGTCGATCGACGCATCGCCGACGAATTCACCGAGAAAGTGTGCGCAGTCGTGGCATCGCTCCGCCCGGGCATCGACGTCGGGCCACTCGCCACACCCGCTCAAAAAGCGCTGGTGGAAAGACAAGTCACCTCGGCGCTCGCGGCCGGAGCGAGCATCCTGGCGCGTGCGGCAGGCCGCGACGCGGCTCTCGATGTTGCCGGGTCGGGCGCCTCGAGCGCGGATCGTGCGATCGAGCGCGTGTATCCCCCCACGGTCGTTCGCGTCGTTCGCGTCGACGGCGATGATCATCCACTCATGCGCGAGGAAACGTTCGGTCCGGTGCTTCCGATCGCGGTGTTCGACAGCGAGAGCGAAGCCGTCGCCCGCGCCAATGCCTCGCGCTACGGCCTGACCGCCAGTCTCTGGACCCGCGACATCAAGAGAGCGAAGCGCCTCGCGGCGCAGCTGCGAGCGGGCGTCGTGACGATCAACAACCACGGCTTCACAGGGGCCGTTCCCTCGGCCCCGTGGAGCGGGCAAGGCGAAACGGGCTGGGGCATCACCGGTTCTCCTCTGGCGCTCGATGCGCTGACGCGCCCACGTTTCGTTCTCGTCGATCGAAGTCGTGCCGCGCGAGAGCTGTGGTGGTTCCCCTACACGCCCGCGCTCGCCGCGATCGCGAGGGCGATGGCGACGCTGCGATGTTCGAGCCGGGGCGTGCTCGAGCGGGCACGAGCGCTCTTCGCCCTCGTCGGTGCGCTCGCAAAGCGTGCCCGCGAGCCCTAGGCCCCACGGGCACCCTTGTCCGTCCGAATCGCCGGAGCGAGAGTCGGCGCATGAAAATCGTCATTCTGGGAGCGTCGAAAGGGACAGGGGCGGAAGCGGCCAGGATCGCCGTGGAGCGAGGCCACGACGTCACAGCGTTTGCCCGAAGCCCCGACAGGCTCGCTCTCGTCCACCCCAAGCTGACGCGGCTCAAGGGCGACTTCCACCAGCGCGACTCCGTGGACGGGGCAGTGCTCGGACAGGATGCCGTCATCATCACGGCGTCGGCGACGGGTCTTCGGGGATTCAAGGCCAATCCGAACTACTTCTCACAGGGCACCGGCTACGCAATCGACGCGATGAAGGCTCACGGCGTGCGGCGCCTGGTCGTCCTGAGCGCGCTCGGGGTGGGTGAGAGCCGCAAGCTTGCCAACTTCCTCATGGACAGGCTCGTCATCTCGTTCATTCTCAAAGCGCCCTACGAAGATCACGAGCGTCAAGAAAAGCTCGTGCGAGAGAGCGGACTCGACTGGGTCATTGCCCGCCCTTCCAGGCTCACGAGCGGCCCCGCGCGCAAACGGTACGTCACCAAGACGGAGATCGAGCCGGTTCCTCTTTCGATTTCGCGCGCAGACGTGGCTGATTTCCTGGTCACGGCGGCCGAGGTCGATACCTGGGTCCGTCAGGCCGTTCAGATCGGCGGCTGATGGAGGCGCCGACCAGCGGCGACTACGCCGGTGGGTAGGCGATGCACGCCTCCACCCGCACCGGGAGCAAGCGCTCGCGGCCTCCAAGCATCGTGAGCTCGACGACGAACGCGTACCCGATGACGTAGGCGCCCTGGTTGCGCACGAGTGTGGCTGCCGCGCTCGCGGTCCCGCCCGTCGCAAGCACGTCATCGACGACGACGACCCGGGCGCCCTCTTGCAAGCTCTTCTTGTGCATTTCGAGCGCGTCACGGCTGTACTCGGTGACGAGGTCGACGCGGTCGACGTCCGCCGGCAGCTTGCCGGGCTTTCGCACGGGAACGAAGCTGGCGTTCAGGCGCGCGGCAAGCGCGCCGCCAAAAATGAAACCCCGTGCTTCGATCCCCACGATCGCGTCGATGTGTTCCCCGATGAATCGCTCGGCGATGCCGTCGAGCACGATGTGAAGAGCACGCGGGCTGGCCAAGAGGGGAGTGATGTCCTTGAACACGATGCCCGGAGTTGGAAAGTCGGGCACGTCGCGGATGAGCGAGCGGCAATACTCGAAGCTCGAGACCGGCCTCGCAACCTGAAACGGCGACGGCTCGTCCGCTCGGCGCGTCGCGCCGTTCCGGCTCGCAACGGAGCGGGACGGCCGGGGCCGCTGCGATGAGCCGCGCCCCGCGCCGCTCGTCGGTCGCGCGGAAGACACTCGAGCCGTTGCCGCTTTCTTGTTCGCCATGGACGTCGTCCTGTCGAGTCGACCTCGCATGATGCCTGACCGCCCGATCTCTGTCGAACGGCTCGAGGCCGACGCGCCGGCCGGCGCATGCGGCCCGGGCACCCGCCCGACGCTTGCAAAGCCGTCCGTCAAGAACTGCGCGAGCCCTCGACGACGGCGGCAGCGACGGGCGCGTCGCTCGCATTGGTGAGATCGAGTAGCAGCGGGGTAATCGAGGCCTCCTCGTCGTCGTACGCGTCCGTGTCCGTTCCAGGGTCGCGCTCGTGGCGCACCCCCGGCCCCCCCAGCCACAAGTATTCGCGCCGGCGAGGGTCGACGCGGAAATCGACGACTTCGTCGTAGATTCGCGCTCCCAAACGCGTGGCGCGTACGCCACCTTTCCACCCCGGGGGGATGTTCAGATTGAGCAGCGGCGCGGGTAGCTTGCGGTGATGGGCGAGTGCCATGGCGACTCGGCTGCTCAGGTCGGCAGCACGCCCGATGTCCAACGCGGGATGAGCGCTGGTGGCGAGTGCCGGAATGCCCCGCAGGGCGCCTTCCCGAGCGGCCGCGATGGTTCCGGAGTAAAAAGCGTCCTGACCAAGGTTCATCCCATGGTTGATCCCCGAAACCACCAGATCGGGCCGGCGCGGAACGACTCGCGTTCCGGCATGCAGAGCGACGTAGATGCAATCGGCGGGTGTCCCGTCCAGGGCGAAAATTCCATCGGCAACGTCACGCAGGCGCAGCGGACGGTGAAGGCTCAGCGCATGGCTCGAGGCGCTTTGCTCCGTTTCAGGCGCGACGAGCACGACGTCGGCTCCGCGAGCGTTCAGGGCCTCCCGCATGGCGCGAATTCCGGGGCTGGCGTATCCGTCGTCGTTCGACAGCAAGACGAGCAGGCGGGGCGGCATGTCAGGCTCGAACGGGGCATACCACGGGCTGCGGTTGCTTCTGAGGTTCGGGGCCGGCTGGCTCACGTTCGGCCGGCCACCCCGCGATGGGCGCTCCGGTTTCTAGACAGACGTTCAGTACAGGGCTAAGGGTCTCCCATCATGAACTTCGACAGCAAAGTCCTGCGGGCAATGTTGCGTTTGGCTCGGAGCCGCCGGCTGGCGAACTTCGAGGCAGTGGCGGTTCGCGTCGGTGGAACACTGCGCGAAGTGAGAGTTTCAGCACGACGTCTGCGTGCCGCCGGGCTGCTCGAGATGCGACCGGACGCACTGCGGTTGACGATGGCCGGTTTCGCGGTGGCGGTGGCGATGCTGCCCCTGAAAACGGGCGCCCGCGTCCCGTCCCGGAGGTCCTCGCGCGCCGCATGACCGACCGCACCGGGGCGGGGGATGCGGAGCACGGCGACCTCGGTCGGGGGGACCTCGAAGCGCGCGAAGCGCAGGCTCGCGCGGCTTACCAGGGCGGTCAGGCGGAGCAGGATCGGGTCGTTGCGGCGCTCGAGGCCCGCAGCCGGCTGCTCGGCGCAGCTCGACTGGGCATCGCAGCTGCCGCCCTTGCGCTCCTCGGCGGTCTCGTCTGGGCTCGTCCGGGCGCATGGGCGGCGGAAACGCTGGCCGGGCTCGGTGTCCTGTTTGCTGCCCTGGTCGTCGTCCACGCGCGGACCGAAGAAGCAAGCCGGCGCGCCCTTGCGACCCGACGCTTTCATGCGCGGGGGTTGGCGCGCATGTCGCACGACTGGCCTGCCCTGGCTCCGGCGGACGACCGGTTTCGCTCGACCGATCACCCGTTCACCGGCGATCTGGACATCTTCGGAGCCGGGTCGATCATGCAGCTCGTCGACGCCACCGAAACGCGATTCGGTCAAGAGCGGCTTGCGGCCCTGCTCGCGCTGCGCTCGGTCAACGTCTGGCCCGGCGAGGTCATCGAGAGAGCTCAGGCCGCGCGCGAGCTGTCCGCACGGTTTGCGTTCAGAGAAAGGCTTGCAACGGCAACGGGAGTCCTGGCCGAAGAAAGGCCGGATCCTTCGCCTCTCCTCCGCTGGGCGGAAGGCTCGGACGCCGCATGGACGGAGAGAATTGCGTGGGTCGCCTGGCTGCTGCCTGCGGTGGTGGGCGCCGCGATCGTGGCCGGCCTCGGGGGCGCTCTTTCGATCGAAAAGGTCGGGGTCGCAGCGCTCCTCGTGGGGGCCGTCGGCCTCTGGCTGGGAGTCCGGCTTTCACCGATGCTCGAGTCCGTGTCTGCGGGCGAGTCGTCCGCCACCCGATGGCGCGCCGCGATTGAGGCGATCGAGTCCGAGACGTTCCGGGCGCCGCTGCTCGTCCGCCTGCGCGAGCAACTGGCCGCAGCGCCCCGATCCGCGAGCTCCGAGATGGCGGCGCTGGCTCGGATCGTCGGCTTCGTCGATGCACGACGCAACGAGGCTTTTCGTTTCTTCGTCGCGCCGCTGCTCTTTTGGGATCTGCACGGCGCACTTGCGCTCGTGCGCTGGCGCAAGCGCGCGGGTCTGCGCGTCCGCAGCTGGCTGCAGGCGCTCGGCGAGCTCGAAGCGCTTGCGAGCCTGGGGGCCTTCGCATTCGAGCATCCGGGATTCTGCTGGCCCGAGCCCGTGGGGCAGGCGATGCTCGAAGCCCGTGCCCTCGGCCACCCGCTCATTGCGGGCGATCGGCGCGTCGGCAACGATGTCCGGCTTCCGTCCGCCGGACGAGCGCTCGTGGTGACCGGCTCGAACATGTCGGGCAAGAGCACCCTGCTTCGAGCGATCGGCGTCAATGTCGTCCTTGCCAGGGCCGGCGCTCCGGTGTGTGCGCGCAGCATGCGCTTCGGCCCGATGCGCGTCGCCACGAGCATGCGCGTCGAGGATTCCTTGTCTCGAGGCGTGTCGCACTTCTACGCGGAGCTGCAGCGATTGAAGCAGATCGTCGATTGGGCACAGGAGTCCGGGGAAGGCCCCGTGCTCTTCCTGCTCGACGAGATCCTGCAGGGCACGAATTCCCGCGAGCGGGTTGCGGGGGCGCGTGACATCGTCCGTGAGCTGTTGAGCACCGGCGCGCTCGGCGCGGTCTCGACCCACGATCTCGGCATCACGGCGCTCGCCGAGGAGCTCTCGGATCGCGTCGAGAACGTTCACTTCGAGGAGCAGGTGTCCGGGACGACGATGACGTTCGACTACGTCCTTCGCCCCGGGGTCGTGCAGAGCTCGAACGCCTTGCGTCTCATGCGAGCGATGGGTCTCGCAGTCAGCGAGAACTCGTGACGGCGCAAGCGCCTCATGGACATTGTCGAGCCGCACCCATAAAATGATGCCAAGCAAAATGGACGATTTGCCCCGGACGCTTCCGCGTGTCCTCGTCGCTGCGGTCACCGCAAGCCGCGCCCGGGCGGCCGAGGACGCGGCCAAGGGTGCGGCCGAAGAGATCGAGGCCGCCAAGCTCAAGCTGGTCCGGAGCGTCGTCGTCAAGGGCGAAGCCCAGTACATCCGGCAGCTGGTTCACCATGTTTCCAACGACAACGAGGCCGACGCCATCATCATGGTGGGGGGCGTCGGGCTTGGCCCTCGCGACGTGACGTGTGACGCGCTCGACTCGTTCTTCGAGCGACACATCGAGGGGTTTGGCGACGCGTTCCGTCAGCTGCTGCGCGACGAGTTCAAAGTGGGCGTCGGCGCCCTGCTCGAACGGTCGAGCGCGGGCGTCTACAACCGGTGCCTGGTCTACGCGCTGCCCAACCGGATCGCCGTGGTCCGCAAAGCCATCCAGGTTCTCATCGCCCCGACCCTGGTGGAAGCCGTCGATCTCGCTTCGGAAGCCGTCCCCCACACGGCCCGTGCGACTCCTTCGGCGGCGGGCCGCTAGGGGCCGGCGAGCGGTCCATGGCGAGCCGTCCGAGCCTGGAGGACCGATGCATTGCACCGGCTGCTCTCTCCGAGATGCAGGCGTTTCATGCCCCGATCGTCGGCGAGGTCCAGGCTGCCGTCACTCGCGAACCGGTCGTGGTCGTGGGTATGGCGCAGAACCCCCACGTGAAGAACGTCCGTAAGGCCCTTGCGGCGGCGGGCGTGGAGTTCAAGTACCTCGAGTACGGCAGCTACCTCTCGAAGTGGAGGGAGCGGCTGGCGATCAAGCTGTGGAGCGGCTGGCCGACGTTTCCACAGGTGTTCGTTCGGGGGGTCCTGATCGGCGGCGAGGATCGAACGAAGGCCGCCCTCGCCGACGGTTCGCTGAAGGCGTTGCTCGGTGGGTGACCCGAGAAAACCGGCCAAAAGGACGCCCGACGGCTTCGTTCAGAGCTCGTCGGCCGTGAATGCCATGACAGAGGCGATCGTCGTGGTGCCGCAGACGAGCGCCACCAAACGGTCGAAGCCAAGCGCGTTGCCGGCGCTCGGCGGTACGCGGGCGAGCGAATCGATGAACCGCTCGTCCAGCGGATAGACCGGCAATCCCCGAGCACGGCGCGCGTCCTGGTCTTGCACCAGGCGCCGACGCTGCTCGACGGGGTCGACGAGCTCACCGAAGCCGTTGCACAGCTCGAGTCCCGCGACGTAGAGCTCGAAACGCTCGGCAAGCGATGGGTCCTGAGGCTTGGTGCGCGCCAGTGAGGCATGGCATGTGGGGTAATCGATGAGAAACACGCCCCGATCGATGCTCTCGAGCGCAGGCTCGACGCGCTCCACGAGACAACGGAAATAGCGGTCCTCGTCCTGCGCAGCCGTCTGCAGCGTCTGGTCGCGAGACCACCCCGCGTACCGCGCGAACGCGTCGCACACCGATACCCGCTCGAGCGGCGGACGGACATCGATGACGCGGTCGCCCACTCGAACGGTTCCTCCCGTGATGCTCGCGACGAGCTGCTCGGTGTCGAGAAGGACGTCCGACACGTCGGCGCGCGCTCGGTACCACTCGAGCATCGTGAACTCGGGATTGTGTCTGGCACCCCGTTCCCCTCGCCGGAAGCACGGACCGAGCTGGTAGATGCGCTGCCAGCCCTCGCCGAGCAAGCGCTTCATTTGATATTCGGGCGAGGTCGTCAGCCATCGCGCTGCTCCCGCGTCGCCGCCGGCGATCTCGAAGGCATCCAGGTGCAGATCGAGGCCGGGCGACGGCACCATCACCGGCGTCTGAACCTCGACGAATCCGCGCGCGTCGAAAAATCGCCGGAGATCGCGTGCTACGCGCGCCCGTTCACGAAGAAGCTTCATGCTGGTCACCGCGGAGGCTGCAGCCCGTGCAAAACGATCTCGACGAGCTGGCCGGAGGCCCATGCAAGGCCGCCGCGATCCGCTTTGCCGAGGGCCCAGGTCATGGCAATCCCGTCGAGAGCGCCGAAGATCGCGCGCGCCGCGAGATGCGGCGCGACGTCCTGCCTGAGCTCGCCTGAAGCCTGTCCTTCGGCGACGACGCGCGCGATGGCGTCGAGATAGGCGCTGAACTTCGGGGCGGCATATTCCTTCATCAGCTTGGTCGACTGACGGAGAATGACGGTCACCACCTCGGCCAGGTCCCGCTCGCCTTCGAGGAGGCCGAGTTGAATCTCGATTACCCGTTTCAACTTGTTCGCTGCGCCTTCGCAGCGCGGAAGCTCGGACTCGAGAAACGAGAGCAGGCGCTCTACACGATGCTCGAAAAGGGAAACCAGGAGCGCGTCCTTCGACTTGAAATAAAGATAGATCGTCCCGTCGGCGACCCCCGCCGCCTTGGCCACTTCGCTCACGCGGGTCGCGTGAAACCCTTTGCGTGCGAAGACCCGCACGGCCGCGTCCAGAATGCGCTCACGCTTGTCCCCGCCGCGGCGCGCACGCCCGGGCGTGCGCCACCGGGGTCTGCGAGCACTGAGTGAAGGTTCACTCATGCGTAACGTGACGTAGCAGAGGCCACGAACCGAATCAACGCGCGGTCAGCGCGCGAAGGCAAACAGCTGCTCGGCGAATGCGGCGATCACGTGCCCCATCCAGGGACCGAAGATCGCAAGCGCCGCCGCCACGACGATCATCCGAGGCAAGTGGGCGAGCGTCGGGTCCTGAATCTGCGAGGCGGCTTGAAACGCGGCGAGTACGAGTCCCACCAGCCCTGCGGCGGCCAGGACGGGTAGCGACACGGCCACGACCAGAAGCAACGCATGCTGCGCGTCGTGGACGAGCTTTGCGGTCGACACGGGCTCACTCCGGTGCCCCGTCACCGGCGTCGGCTCCGTCGGGCCCGCTGTCCGGCAGCGCGTCCGCCGCGAACGAATCGCCGAGCCCTTCGTCCGGGGTCTCGGCATCGGCCCCCGCGTCGGCAGTCCCGGCGCCGGACGGCGCCGCCGAATCGGCCGGGATAGACGTTTGGCTCCCCCCGCAGACCCCCGTGCGAAGCGCGGGATCGCCGGGACAGCATCGCTGGCCGTTCACTCCCGAGATGGGGATGCAGACCAGACCATCCTGGCAGTCGGCACTGCCGCCGTTGCCGGCGCGAGGGTCGCAGACATCGCCGGCGCCTTGTTGCTGGCAAGCGGCCGCGAGTGCAAAAACCACGAGGACCGAAGCCGCGAACGGGAGAGGGCGCGAGAAACGCAAACGCAAGAAATGCATCGGTGCGGAAGTTTCCAGAAAACGCGCCCGAATGCCAGGCCCGTCGTCGTTGCACGTCTCGGGAATCGGCCGATCACGCCCGAAGGTCGCTGTTGGCCCGTTTCTGTTCCTTGGCGTCGACGGCCGCCCGGAAGAGGCGCACGTACTGGGCGGCACTGGCGAACGAGAACAGCAGCGACAGGTACACCAGCGCACGGCCGACGTGGACCATGTCGACGATACCCAGGTCGATTCCCACGTATGCCATATGGTAGGGGTAGCCGAGCAGCAGCGCGACGATCCCGATCATTTGCAGGGCCGTCTTCGTCTTTCCTTCTTGTCCGGCGCTGATGATGACGCCCTCGCTGGCGGCAACGCTCCGCAGCCCCATCACGCTGATCTCGCGCGCGAGCAGCAGGACGACCACCCATGCGGCGATCCTTCCCATGGGAACCATCCAGACGAGCGCAGCCATGACGATCAACTTGTCTGCAAGCGGATCGAGAAATTTACCCAGGACGCTGACGACGCCGAGCTTGCGCGCGAGATAGCCGTCGAGCACGTCGGTGAGTGCCGCGATCGTGAAGACGATGCACGCCCAGAAACCGCGAGCGGGCGTCGGTCGATCGAGCAGCCACACGAAGAACGGAATGGCCGCGATTCGCGCGATCGTCAGCGAGTTCGGCAAGTTCAGGGCATCGGCGGCGAGAGTGCGCCGCTGGCGCAGTGCGGCAGGCCGGGAAGTCATGGTTCACGCGATCTCTTCGCGAAAGTCGTCGCCCTGCGCGAGAAGGCCCGGCAGGCCCCCCGTGTGAATGAAGAGAACGCGCGCGTCCCGCCGTACCGAGCCGCGTTCGATCGCCGCCTTGAGGCCGTGCATGGCTTTTCCGCTGTACACGGGGTCGAGCACGAGCCCCCCCGCTCGAGCCACACGCACGATGGTCGCCCGCTGGTCCGCGGAGCTCACGCCGTAGGCGGGGCCCCTCGAGCTGTCGTCGACCACGACGGAAGCGGTGTCGGTCAGCGCCGGATCCCAAGAGCGGGCCTCGCCAACGATGCGCGCAATCGCATTCTCGAAGAACGCCCTGTCGTCGCAGACCGCCATCGCGAGGACCGTTCGAGTGACGCCGAAACGGGCCGCGCCGAGCGCCACGCCGGCCGCCGTCCCTCCGGATCCGCACGCGTGCACGACGGCGTCGAAGGGCTCGTTGCGCCCCGCGAGGCCGAGGCGGAGCTGATGGGCCACTTCGCGCATGCACTCGACGTATCCGAGCGCCCCGAGTCCGTTGGATCCACCCTCGGGCACGATGTAGGGGCGCCGCCCGCGACCGCGCAGCTCCGCGGCCAGCTCCTCCATCGCGGCCGCACGATGCGCGTAGTCCTGGGGCGACACGAGGCGTATTTCCGCGCCCGCGATTCGGTCCAGGAGAACGTTGCCGGTGAGGGGCAGCGCGCCGCCCCGAGGCTCGCCGCTGCGCAGCAGCAGGGCACAGCCGAGGCCCAGGCTGGCGGACGCGAGCGCCGTTGCGCGGGCGTGATTCGACTGGAGCCCGCCGCACGTCACGATCGTGTCGGCTTTGCGCAGCATCGCGTCGGCCAGGAGCCACTCCAGCTTGCGTACCTTGTTGCCCGCTTCGGCGCCGCCGCTGGCGTCGTCACGTTTGATCCACAAGTCGACGCCCAGCCACTCGTCGAGCGCAGGGCGCTTGACCAAGGGGGTCGGGCCGTGGACGAGCGCGATGCGCGGCAGCTCGCTCATCGGAAGCGGCTTATACCTCATGCCAGGGTAACGAGCTTCGCGTTCGCTTCGACCGCTTCGCCCGCGGCAACGTGCACGTACGTGACCCTCCCCGCAACCGGCGCGCGGACCTCGTTTTCCATTTTCATCGCCTCGATCACGACCAGGCCCTGCCGCTCCTGGACGGCCGCTCCCTGAGCAACGAGAACGCGGACGACGCGTCCCGGCATCGGGCTGCGGACGACGGCGGGTTCGCCCGCCGTCGCCCTCGAGCGTGTCGGTCCGACCGTCCGCGCGCGCTCGCTCTCGACGCGTCCGGTCACTCGTCCTCCGCTCGGACCACCCGCGACGGGATGCAGATCTTTGCCGTCGAACGCGACATCGATCACCGCGCCATCCACCCGTACGCTGAGGGTCGAGCCGACGACCGACGTGTCGATCGCAACGATGCGCTCGCCGATGGCCGCTGTCATCGTGCCGTTGGGTAGCTCGACGACGTCGACGACGACGGGCCCTTGTTCCGGCCGTTCGCTCAGGACGACGTAATATTTCACCTCGCGCGACCTCGTGCCGATGCGCCCGGCAGCGTCCGGGCCCTGGCTCGCCCGAGGATGAACGAGGAGTCGGCCCGGACACAAGGGTCGCCTCGGGTGTACTCTCGATTTCGTGCGCGCGCGTGCCCTCGCAATGCTCCTGGGGGTCTTGGGCTGCGTCCCGGCGGCCGGGCCCGCCCCAGCGCCGCCCGCGGAGCCCGCGCAGACGGCGTCGACCCGCGGCAAATCGACCCCGACCGACGCCCCCGACCCCGCGGGCGCCGAGGCATCCGCCGCCTCGGTGGCGCCTTCCACGGGGCTGCCCACGGCCTGCGCCGACTCGTCGTCGAAGGACCTCTGTCTGCCTCCCGCCGGGTTCGTGGATCGGCTCTGCGAAAAGCCTCGCCAGGGGGCCGCGCTCGCGCTCTTCGCAAGCTCGACGCCGTTCACGCGCGCCTATCTCCGCGGAAGGGTCGACGAGCTTTCGAGTGACGAGGAGGTCCTCGTTCTACGGAGGCGGGCCCCGCAGCAGGGCGGCATCGTGGTCGGGAGCGGAAAGGGAACCTACGATCTTCTGCGCTGGGACGGCACGTGCTCGATGGGTATCGAGGCCGAGATGGTGACCCGGACTCGTCCGCCCCGACCCCGGACCGCTCACGTGCAGTGGCATCGCATCGACACGAAGATTCAAGACGCGCTGGTCGCTTCGAGCGACGCCGTGAGGCGAGCGCACGCCAAGCGCGGCCGAGAATGCAAGGGCGCCATGAGCGGCGACGTTTCCGCGGCCTGCGAGAAGGCGGACGATGCGCTCGTGAGCGCCCTCGTCGACTACGTGCGCTCCGGTGGGGCCTTTCCCGCGCCCGACGACGTGCCCTGATCCCGGTGGAGAAATCACGGCACCAGCCGGAGGTCGATGTCGACGCGCCGTCCCGCAGCTCCGTCGCGAGGCGGCAGCGCGAAGAACGCGGAACCGAGATCCCCCGAGAAGCTGCCACCGCTCAGCGCGAAGACGTCCCCGTGCAACCCATCGTGCACGTCATCGCGAGAGACGCGCGCCGTGATTCGCAGCCGAGTACCCTGAGCGTGGGCCGTGAAGGGGCGAAGCATGAGAAGCGACAGCGTTCGCTCGATCCCCCGGCGCAGGGCGGTCGACGGAGCGCCGCCAATGGACGTGTCCGCGATGTGCCCGTCGTCGTCCAGCACGATCAGCAGGTCGGCCGTCCCCGCAGGCCCGAAAGGAACCTGGGTCCACACGGGATCGGCGCTCGCGGCCTGGGGAAAGGCCCGGGTCAGAGTCGTGGCCAGGTCCGTCGCGTAGCGTGTCCCGGCTGCTCCGAAGAGCGCCGGACGCGCGGCGCCGGCCGTGGGCGAAGCCATGGCGCCTGCGCGGGTTGGAGTCGGGGCGCCCGGCGCTCGCTCGATGGCCGTCTCGGCGATCGGTGGGGACGTCGGGATTCCCTCGGGCAATGGCCCAGGTGACCCGAGGGGCGTGGGGTCGACCTCGAGCGTGTCGCCCGAGAGACCGGGAGACGTCCCCTCGAACGAAAGACCTTCGGCCGGCCCGGAGCGGCGCAACAGGCCCAAGGTCGCGAGATGCATCGCGAGGCTCGTCAGCCCGAAAAGCAGCAGCGGGGGGGCGCGTAAGCGGTCCACATCGGTTACCGTCGTGCCCATTATGCGTCGTCAAGCGGGTGTCGTCCTTCCTCTGTTCGCGATACGCACCGAAACCGATTGGGGCATCGGTCAGATCAGCGATCTGCCCCGGTGTGCGGAATGGATCAGTCGCGTCGGGCATCGTTTGCTTCAGGTACTGCCGACGCACGAGCTGTCGCCCGGAGAGACCAGCCCGTACGGCGCGCTGACGGCGTTCGGCCTCGACCCGATTTACGTCGATCCCCGGGCCATCGCCGACCTCGACGAGGAGGCGGTCGAGAGCACGCTCGGCGACGAGGGCCGTCGCGCGCGCGACGGTGCGCGTGCGTCCGTGCGCGTGGACTACTCGACGGTCCGCGCGCTCAAAGCGCGTGTCCTGCGGGCCGCGTTCGATCGATTCTACGAGCGCGAATGGATCGCCGGGACGCCCCGGGCGAAGGCGCTTCGAAGCTACATGGATGCCGAGAAGGCGTGGCTGGACGATCTCGCGCTCTACAACGTCCTGCGCGAATCGCACGGCGGCTGGGGTTGGTCCACCTGGCCCGAAGACGAGCAGATTCGTTCGCCCGCGGCGCTCCGGAGGGTGCGCGAGGAACATCCGCGGCGACTGCTCGAGGTCGCGTATGTCCAGTGGACGCTCGACGATCAGTGGCAGCGCGCACGGGCGGAGATGCGTTCGCTCGGCGTCGAGCTGATGGGCGACTTGCCGTTCGTCGTCGGCATCGAGAGCGCGGACGTCTGGGCCCATGCGGCGCAATTCCAAATGAAGCTCTCCCTGGGCGCACCGCCGGACGAGTTCTCCGCGGGAGGACAGGACTGGGGCCTTCCGCCGTACGACTGGGTCGCCATGGATTCGGACGAGCTCGGCTGGATCCGCGCGCGCGCCCGGCGCGCTGCACGCCTCTATGATCGGCTGCGGCTCGATCACGTGGTCGGTTACTTTCGACAGTGGGTGCGCCCGAAGCAAGCGGCGGACAGCAACGGTCGTTTCGATCCGCAGGGCACCGAGGCGCAAATCGCGCGTGGAACGCGGGTCCTCCGGGCCATGCTCGAAGAGATCACGAGTGACTCTCACGGAGTCGATCCCCCGCGGGCGATTGCCGAGGACCTCGGCGTGGTCCCGCCCTTCGTCCGCGAGGCGCTGCGGAGGCTGGGCATGCCCGGGTATCGGGTCATCCCGTGGGAGCGAGACGAGAAAGGGTATCGCGATCCACGCAGCTTTCCCGAAGACAGCGTCGCCTCTTGGAGCACGCACGACACGGCGCCGCTCGACGCATGGTGGGACGAGCTGCGCGACGAGGATCGAGCGGAGCTCGGCAACCGAGCCGGCGTTCGTCCGGAGACCGATCCCGAGCAACGATCTCTGCTGCTTCTCGCGGATCTCTACCAATCGCGATCGAAGCTCGCTCTGGTCCTGGCGCAGGAGCTTCTCGGAGCTCGCGACCGCATCAATACCCCGGGGACCGTGGGGGTCGAGAACTGGAGCTGGAGGCTGCCCAGCGCCGTCGAGGACCTCGATGACGACGAGCACCTTCGCCACCGGTTCGCCGCCATTCGCGATCTCGTCCGGCAGGCGGGGCGATAGGGGCTCATTGTCCTGTCGTGGATCCATCGCCGGCTGCGGTCGACGCGTCACTCGTGGCGTCATGCTCCGCCGGCGCGTCGTCGTCGCTCTCCTCGCCGTCGGCCGTCGCGTCGGTCACCGGAGGAATCCAGCAAGTCGGATCGTGAAGCTCGTCGCACTGCGCCTGCTCGCACGCGGGGGCCCCGAGGCCGACGGCAAATGCCATCACGACCAAGCCGAGGACTCCAGGGCGCAATGCTTCGCGTTTCATCGCCCGCGGCCGAGCTTCAGAAGCTCCGGATCCACTGCACGCCCCCGGTCCCTGGGGCGACGACGGGAACGACGAGGCCGGTCGTGCTCGGCTTGGGCGTCGGCCAGACCAGCGCCAGCACCGCCGCGACGGCAAGGACTCCTCCGGCCGCGACGAACCCAATCGCGACGTTTCCGTCCGCCGCATGCGCATCCGCGGCACTCTTGAGCGCAGCGCAGGCGGCCGTCATCGGGGGCTGAGGGCACACGCCGGTCTGGGCGCTCAGATCGGCTTCTTTGGACGCTTCGTTCGACCCCGCGGCAGTCACGCCTCCAGCGATGCCGAAGCTCAGGAGTCCCGCCCCGAGTAGGCTGGCCGCGACGATCCATTTCGTCGTGGGCAAAGGCTTTCCGTCGGGCGTGAGCCCCGGAACCGCGGGAGTGCCTGACGGGGGCCCAATTCCGGAGCTCGCAACGGAGGCGCCGGAGCCCCCGCCGACACTCCGAGCGGCCGTCGCGTCCCCGGCCGGGCTCTCCCACTGCAGCTGCCAGACCACCGTTTCGCCGGCGTGCGGCTCGATCGTGGTCGACGCCGTTCGAGCCGCCCGCGTGGCCGTGAGATGGTGCGGACCGGGCGCAACGTCGATGGGATCCGAGAGAGGAGTGACGCCGGCGTCGAGCGTGGTGTCGACCCTGATGGTCGCCCCCGGCGACGTCTCGACGCGGATGTGGCCCGTCTTCGATGCGGCGTCCGCCATCCACCCTGCCGCCGCTCCGCGCTCCGCCTCAGTGAGCGAGGGTAGGCGCAGGTACTGTCGGAAATGGGTGAGAGCTTCGAGGGGATGGCCTCCTCTCGCCTCCGCGGTGGCGAGGCCGACGAGGTTTCGGGGTGACGCCTCCAGCGCGTAGGCCTGCACGAACGCCAGCCGCGCTCCCTCGAAATCGCCTCGATTCATGGCGGCGTCCCCCTCGCGAAAACGCTGCTCGGCGAGCGCGCCGGCGCTGGTGGCGGCGTCCGGCTCGAGGGCGCCGGCGCTGGTGGCGGCGTCCGGCTCGAGGTCGGCCGCCGCGCAGTAGCTCGGAGCGCTCGCCGCCACGAGCAGGAGAACGAAGGCCAGCTTGGAGTCCATGACGGACGCGGCGCGGGACCTTACCAGGCGCAGCCACGCTGCGCACCGAACATTCTCTCCCCGCCCGGCGTGCGTTGCGCTTGAATTCGGTCGCCGATGGACTTTGCGAGCAAACGCTTGGAGCCGGGTATGCCCCATCCTCTCGGTGCGACCTGGGACGGAAAGGGCGTCAACTTCGCTCTGTTCAGCCAGCATGCGACCGGCGTGGAGCTGTGCTTGTTCGACGCGTCGGGCCGGGAGACCAGAATCCCCGTTCCCACTCAGTCTCTGTACGTCTGGCACGTGTACGTGCCCGGCCTGCGTCCGGGGCAGCGCTATGGGTGGCGGGTTCATGGTCCCTTCGCGCCGAGCGACGGGCATCGTTTCAACGCGAACAAGCTCCTGGTGGACCCTTACGCGCAGGCGCTCGACGGTTTCCTGGACGTCGGCGCTCCCATCTATGGTTACCCGCGCGATCGAAGATCGATCGACGTCGTTCTCGACGAGCGGGACGACGCCGCCGGGAAGCCCAAGGGTGTAGTGCTCGACGGTTCGTTCGACTGGGAGGACGACCGGCCGCCGCGCGTTGCCTGGCGCGACACGGTTCTTTACGAGCTGCACGTCAAGGGCTTCACGCAACGCCACCCTGCCGTCGCACCCGAGCTGCGCGGAACGTTTCTGGGACTGTCGTCGGACGCCGCGCTGGCCCACTTGCAGTCGCTGGGTGTGACCACCGTCGAGCTGATGCCCGTTCACGAGCGTGTCGACGAGCCGATCCTGGTCGAGCGGGGTCTGAGCAACTACTGGGGTTACAACACACTCTCGTATTTTGCGCCCGATCGCCGATTCGCCGTCGCGAAGGGCGACGCTTCCCGCGAGTTCAAGCAGATGGTCAAGCGACTGCATGCTCGAGGGATCGAGGTGGTCATCGACGTCGTTTACAACCATACGTGCGAAGGGGGTGCGCTCGGCCCGACCATCAGCTTTCGGGGGATCGACAACCGCGTCTACTACCGGCTCGACCCTCGCGATCGGCGCGAGTACATCGATTACAGCGGCTGCGGAAACACCCTCGACGCCACGCACCCCCAGGTGCTCAAGCTCATCACGGACAGCCTGCGGTACTGGGTCACGGAAATGCACGTCGACGGCTTCCGGTTCGACCTGGCGCCGGCGCTCGCTCGCGGCAACGACGGCGACGTGGATCGGGTCGGCGGTTTCTTCGCGGTGATCCATCAGGATCCCTTCCTGTCCCAAATCAAGCTCATCGCCGAGCCGTGGGATCTCGGGGCGGGGGGATATCAAGTCGGCAGCTTTCCGATTCTCTGGACCGAATGGAACGGTCGCTACCGCGACACCGTCCGCCGCTTCTGGCGCGGGGAGCGGGGCGTCGTCGCCGACATGGGCTACCGCCTGACCGGATCCAGCGATCTGTTCGGGGACGACGGACGGCGCCCTCACGCGAGCATCAACTTCGTCACTGCACACGACGGATTCACGCTGCGCGATCTGGTCAGTTACGAGGAGAAGCACAACGCGGCGAACGGCGAAGGCAACCGCGATGGTCTCGACGACAATGCGAGTCAGAACTGCGGCGTGGAGGGGGAGACCAGCGATCCTCGAGTTCTCGCCCGCCGCCGCACGCTTGCCCGCAGCATCATGACGACGCTTTTCGTATCTCAGGGCGTGCCGATGCTCGAAATGGGCGACGAGATGTGGCGGACGCAGCGGGGAAACAACAACCCGTACTGTCACGACTCGGAGCTGACGTGGGTCGACTGGCGCCTCGACGACGAGGCGCACGCGATGTTCGACGTGACGCGCGCGCTGGTCGCATTTCGTCGCCGCCACGCAGTGCTTCGTCGCCGGGATTTTTTGCATGGAGAGCGCACCGGCTCCAGCCCGGCGAAGGACATCGTGTGGTTTCGCCCCGACGGCGCGGAGATGGTGGCCACCGACTGGGAGGACCCCAAGCGAGCGACGCTCGCCTTTCGGCTGGACGGCGAGGCATTCGCGGACGAGCGGAACGACGGCCGGGCCGACGCATCCTTTCTCGTGCTCCTCAACGGGGAGCGCGAGGAAACACTCTTCGACGTTCCGCCTGCCAGCTACGGCGAAGTCTGGCGGATCGCGATCGACACGCGCGATAGACCGAGCGTGGGCGACCTCGTCCGGTCCGGTCAGGCCGTTGAGCTGAGCGCCGGCAGCCTCGTGGTGCTCACCAGCGAGGTTGCTCCCTCGATCGGCCCGCCCCCGGTCGCGCTCTGAGCTGCCGCAGAGCTTCTCCGGATCAGGGGCTGGTCCAGCGCGTGCACGCCTTGCCGAACGTCGGAAATACGAGCAGAACTCTCCAAGGCTCGCCCGGCCGGGTGCCTCCCATGCGAAAGCCTCCGATCGCTTCGTTTGCCGCAGTCGTGGTCACGGTTCTTGCGGTGGCCCTGCCTGCCGCGGCAGGCGGTGCCGCGGCCTTCGCCACGCTCGGCCCAGGCGAGTCGGACAGCCAGGGCACCGGCGGCCCGACCTTTCCTGACGACGAGAGCGCGCCGAGCGAGATCCTCGGCGAAATTGCCGTCGACGTGCGCGATGACGCCACCGACGACGACATCGCGCGGCTGGGGGCGGCGTTCGGCGTGGCCATGCGGCCCAACAGCGCGTGGAGCATGACGCACGACAAGCTGGAGATCGTCGATGTCGACCCGTCGCGCGAGCAGTCGCTCATCGACGCGCTCGGGCACGATTCCCGGGTCGAGCACGCCGAGCCGATGGCCGTCTATCGCGAGACGTTCGTGCCGGACGATCCGCTCTACGCGACCAAGCAATGGCACCTCGAGCGCGTGGGAGCCGAACGAGCGTGGAACTACGCTTGCGGTCGAGGTGTCACCGTAGCCGTCGTGGATACCGGCGTCGCGTGCTTCGACCGGGGACCCTTCTCGCGCGGCACGGACCTCGCGGGGACACGTTGCAGCGGCGGCTGGAACTTCGTCGACGACTCGCGCGAGGCGGCCGACGACCAGGGCCACGGCACACACGTCGCGGGAACCATCGCGCAGACCACGAACAACGGAGTGGGTGCGGCGGGGCTCGCGTACTGCGCGACGTTGATGCCCGTCAAGGTGCTCAACAAGCACGGCTTCGGCACCGTGGCGAACGTTGCGGAGGGCATTCGCTTCGCGGCGGATGGCGGAGCTCAGATCATCAACCTGTCGCTCGGCGGTCCCATCAAGAGTCGGATCTTGCAGGACGCAATTCAGCACGCACTGGACGCGGGCGTCGTCGTCGTGGCCGCGGCGGGCAACAGCGGTCGCAGTGTCGGATGGCCGGCCGCGTATCCGGGGGTGATTGCCGTGAGCGCGACCGACGACCGTGACACGATCGCCCGTTTCTCGTCGCGTGGTCCCGAGCTTTCGATTGCCGCTCCGGGCGTCGCCGTGACGCAGCAGACCGTATGCAACGGCGGACGCGACCGCTGCGAGATCTTCGGCACGTTCAACGGGACCAGCATGGCTTCCCCGCACGTGGCAGGCGTTGCGGCGATGGTCGAATCGCTCGGCGTGACGCGCGCGGCGGCGGTGCGTGAAGCGCTCGTGTCGAGCGCGCGGCCGAAGGACGACGCGAACCTGTACGGCGCCGGGATTCTCGATGCGGGACGGGCCGTGTCGGCGATCTACTGGGGGCATTTCGCGAAGCGGGTCTTGTGCCTGACGGCGATCGGATGGCTGGTCGTGCGACGCATCCGCAGGCGGGGAGGAAAGGTTGCTCTCGGTGCCGGGGCGGTCGTCGGTGCGCTCGCGGGAGCTGTCGGGCTGCTCCCCATCGCACCACTTTTCGCGCTTGCGCCGGACGGGGGCCCCGGGGCGACTTTCACACAGCTCGCAATGCGACCGCTGGGCGAGTGGGACATCGTCGTCTTCGGGCTATCGGCGCATCGATGGCTGCTACTCGCAAGCGCCGCTCCGGTTCTGGCGCTCGCAGCGCTGGGCTTCTCGAATCGCCTCTTGCGCCCGATGATCGGCGGACTTGCGCTCGGAGCCTCCGCGTTTCTGGTGCAGACAGCCTGGTCGGGGGACGTGGCGTTCGTTGGAGGGGTCCTCGCGGCGTGCGGCTGGACGCTGGCGAACGTGCTCGTGTGCCTATGGATCGCGCGCGTGGGCCTGGAGCGCTAGACTCCGATTTGATGTCACTGAAGATCGACCAGGACCATTCTCGCTTTCGGGCGATTGTCCGCGGCAAGATCCGGCAGAACCTGCGCAAATACATCTCCCAGGGAGAGCTCATCGGGCGAAAGGGAAAGGACCTGGTCTCCATCCCGATTCCGCAGATCGACATCCCCCGCTTCTCGTTCGGGGATCGACAGCGAGGCGGCGCCGGTCAAGGTGACGGAAATCCAGGCGATCCGATCGGCCCAGGCCAGGACGGCGACGACGCGCGCGACGGGAAGAAGGCGGGTTCCGCGCCGGGCGATCACGTTCTCGAGGTGGACGTGACGCTGGAGGAGCTCGCGTCGATCCTGGGCGAGGAGCTCGAGCTTCCGGACATCCGGGACAAGGGCAAGAGCAAGATCATCAATGCAAAGGACCGCTACACAAGCATACGCCGGGTCGGTCCCGAGTCGCTGCGCAACTTCAAGCGCACGTACCGAGAGTCGCTCAAACGCCAGATCGCCACGGGGACGTACGCGCCAGGCAATCCGGTCGTCGTGCCGATCCCCGCCGACAAGCGGTACCGGAGCTGGAAGACCGAGGCCGAGCCGGTTGCGAACGCGGTCATCGTCTACATGATGGATGTCTCCGGATCGATGGGCGACGAGCAAAAGGAGATCGTCCGGATCGAGAGCTTCTGGATCGATGCGTGGTTGCAGAAGCAGTATCGGGGGCTCGAGAGCCGGTACATCATCCACGACGCGGTAGCCAGAGAGGTCGATCGGGAGACCTTCTTTCACACCCGCGAGAGCGGCGGGACGATGATTTCGAGCGCTTACAAGCTGTGCTCGCAGCTCATCGACGATCACTATCCGCCGGCGGAATGGAACATTTATCCGTTCCATTTCTCCGACGGTGACAACTGGTCGATGGACGACACGCTGCTTTGCGTCGAGTTGCTCAAGACGAAGCTCTTGCCCCGGGTGAACATGTTCGCCTACGGGCAGGTGGAGAGCCCGTACGGCTCGGGCCAGTTCATCAAAGATCTGCGCGAGCACTTCGGCAAGGACAGCCGCGTCGTCACGAGCGAGATACGCGACAAGGACGCCATCGTGTCGTCGATCAAAGAGTTCTTGGGCAAGGGCAACTGATCCATGAGCGAGTTCGCCCTGAAAACCGCGCTCCCGGCCTACCTGCGTCAGGAGCAAAACCGCATCGAGAAGCTCGCGACCGAGGCAGGTCTCGACTTCTTTCCGACCATCTTCGAGATCCTGACGTACGACCAGATGAACGAAATCGCCGCCTACGGCGGCTTTCCGAACCGCTATCCGCACTGGCGGTTCGGGATGGAGTACGAGCGGCTCGCGAAGAGTTACGAATACGGGCTGTCGAAGATCTACGAGATGGTGATCAACAACAACCCCGCGTACGCATATCTCCTCGAAGGCAATTCGCTCGTCGATCAGAAGCTCGTCATGTCGCACGTGTACGCGCACGTCGACTTTTTCAAGAACAACTACTGTTTCCGTCAGACCGATCTGGACACCGGCGGGCGCACCGTGGATCCGGTCAAGCGGCCGAGCGGTTACGATCCCAACCGCCGCTGGATCGACAAGATGGCGAATCACGGCTCCCGGCTACGCCGTGTCGTGGGGCGCCAGGGCATCAACAAGATCGAGGAGTTCATCGACCACTGCTTGAGCCTGGAAAATCTGATCGATCTGCACGCGCCGTACACCGGTCGTCGCGCCAAGCGCGTCGCCGAGGACGAGGAGCTGAAGGTCACGGAGATCCCTCGCTTGCGAGCGAAGGAATACATGGATCCGTTCATCAATCCCGAGGAGTACCTCGAGCGGCAGAAGAAGAAGATCGAGGTCGAGCGGGAGAAATCGAACAAGTTCCCCGAGCATCCGGAGCGCGACGTCCTCCTCTTTCTCCTGGAGCATGCACCGCTCGAACGGTGGGAGCACGATGTCCTCGAGATCGTTCGCGAGGAGGCCTACTACTTCGCTCCTCAATGGCAGACGAAGATCATGAACGAGGGCTGGGCCACGTACTGGCACTCGAAGCTGATGACCGAGCGGGTCCTCGATGCGAGCGAGATCATCGACTACGCCGATCACGCGGCCGGCGTCCTGGCGACGTCGGGCGGACGGTTGAACCCGTACAAGTTGGGCGTCGAGCTGTTCCGACACATCGAGGAGCGCTGGGACCGCGGTCAATTCGGAAAGGAATGGGAGGACTGCGACGACCTCGAAGCGAAAAAGAGCTGGAATTTGCGCCTGGGTCTGGGCAAGCGAAAGATTCTGGAGGTTCGCTCGCTCTACAACGACGTGACGTTCATCGACGAGTTTCTGACGCCGGATTTCGTTCGGGACAACAAGCTGTTCAGCTTTGCTTGGTCCAACCGCAACGAGCGGTACGAGATCGAGTCACGCGAGTTCAAGTCCGTCAAAGAGAAGCTTCTGTTCCAGCTCACCAACGGAGGCAATCCGTTCATCTACGTGGAGGACGCAAACTTCGACAATCGGGGCGAGCTGCTGCTCAGGCACGACCATCAGGGCCTCGACCTCCGCCAGGATTACGCGAGAGAGGTGATGCGCAGCCTGCTGCGAATGTGGAAGCGTCCGGTCAACGTCACGACCGTGTCCGAGGGCAAGCCGATGATGCTGCGCTACGACGGCAAGGAGCACACGACGCGTCACCTTCGTCCGTAGGCTCGGCATGGGTGCATTCACGCGAGATTCGGCTCACTGGCTCTACAGGCTGTCCCCGGACGAATGGATTCGCGCGGCGTTGGGGGAGCTGGCGCGCGCAGAGAAGGCGCTCGAGCACGGCGACGCGCGCGCGGGCGTCGTCGGTCTCAAGCGGGCGGCAGGAATGGCTCTCAACGCTGCGCTGATCGTCGAGCCGGAGCGCTCCCTCGGCCGGACGTACGTCGAGCATCTCACTGCGGTGAGCGACGACCCCGCCGTGCCGAACGCCGTCCGCGACGCATGCCAGCGGGTGCTTTCCGCGAGTACCCCGTCCGGGGGCATCGTGAGCCTCCGGACGCCGCGGACGCACGCCGCGGCCGTCGAGGCGGCACGGGACGTCATCGCGCACGCATGGGCGGTGGTGAAGAGACATGAGACGGCGTGATTGGGCCCTCGTCATCGCCGCGGCGGCGTGCGGCGGTCCAGTCAGGGACCGAGCTGGCCCGAACGCGGCTCCTGCGGCGTCTCCCGCAGCAGCGGCCTCCGTCTCGAGCCCGGTCGCAGTGTCGTCTCCACCGTCGGCCGCGTCTTCGACCGCGCTGCAGGAAGCCGCCGCGGACTCGGCGATTCCCGCCCCCTTCATGGCGACGGCTCCTCCAGCGCCGCCGGCTCGATCGCCGCTCCGATCGACCATTCCGCTCGCCGGGCGCGGCGGACCCGACGACGCCGAGCTCGCGGCGGGCGACGATGCCTTCGAGCGCGGAGACCTGGCCGAAGCGGAGCAGCATTACACGTCGGCCCGCCTGGCGGCGCCACGGGCGCCCGGCGCGAATGTCGGCTTGGCGCGGCTTCGCATCGCGCGCCTCGATTTTCCACTCGACTACGGATCGGCAAAGGGCAACCCGGTGGTCGCCGCGGCGGCGGCAGACCTTGCCCGGGCGGCCGCGGCGGACCCGTCGTTCGGACCGGCGTTCGTCGAGCTCGGGCGCGCCCGATTGCTCCTCGCCGACGGCGTGGGCGCCCTCGACGCCCTCCGCAAGGGTACGAGCTTGCTCCCCGACGCCCCGGAGGCCCACTCGCAGCTGGGCGTCGCCCTCCTCGCAACGGGTCATCCCGGCGAGGCCGTGCGTGAGCTGGCGCGCGCGGTCGAGCTGGATCCGCAGAGCGGAGCACGCCACGGCAACCTCGGAACCGCTCTGCTCATGGCTGGACGCACCCGAGAGGCGGTGGCCGAGTACGAGGCCCGTGTGCGCATCGACGACTCCGACGCTCGTGCACACTCGGATCTCGGGACTGCCCTCCTGGGAACGCAAGACTTGGAGCGGGCGCTCGCGGAGCTGCGGCGGGCCGTGGACCTCGATCCGTCGCGTCCATCGCTTCATTCGAACCTCGGTTTCGCACTCCAGCAGTCGGGACAGATGGACCGCGCAGTCGGCGAGTACCGTGAAGCACTGCGCCTCGATCCCAATCTCGTCAGCGCCTGGATCAACCTGGGGATTGCGCTGTCACACGGCTCGCGCAGTCGTCCAGAGGCGCGCGCGGCGCTGGAGCGGGCCCGATCACTTTCGCCCGACGACCCCCGGGTGAAGGCGAACCTCGAGGAGCTCGACGCGCTCGAACGTCGCGACGACCGGAAGCGACGCCCGTCGCCCCCGTAGCGCGCGCGCCCGCGCGCTAAACCCCAACGCCGCGCCTGTCAACGGCCATCTGCGCTTGCAAGCACGGACGCCGAGACTGCATCGGATACGCGCTTGACCTCGGCGAACGCAATCTCCTAGCGTACGGCGCTGCCAAGGCGCGCAGCACCGGCGCCGGCGGTTGCGGAGGGATTCCGATGGCATTGGGACGCGTCAAGTGGTTCAACGACGAGAAAGGGTGGGGCTTCATCAAGCAGGACACGGGCCCCGACGTTTTCGTTCACTACTCGCAGATCCAGGG
>Ga0187782_10000302_pt1 | contig 32306 bp, 22 predicted proteins | sample 0715_SJ02_MP15_2_FD_132454 | JGI IMG/M metagenome (GOLD analysis project Ga0187782, IMG submission 132454) | Tropical peat soil microbial communities from peatlands in Department of Meta, Colombia - 0715_SJ02_MP15_20_MG | ecosystem: Environmental > Terrestrial > Soil > Wetlands > Peat | place... | reverse complement strand
CTCGGAGAAAAGGGTGGTCTCGAGGTAGACGTCCCGGCCAATCTTGCATCCCATGAGGCGCAGCCACAAGGCGCAGTACGGGGTGCCGAGAAGAAGCGACAGCATCGGGGCGGCGACCGTCTCGTAGACCCCGTTGACGACTTCGTTGAACCAGACGTAGGGCGACCAGAGCGGCTTGATCACGGGGCGGAACGTGCCCATGAGCGATTTTTTCGTGGCGACGACACAGCACAGACCGATCGCGCCGATCGCCATCACGGCTGCAGGCATCGTCAGAACCAGGGCCGCGAGAGAAAGCCTTTGTCGCGCGAACGTCAGCCACGCCGAGAACCCCTCGGCTTGACCCGCCAGAATGGTCCAGGGAATCGCGATGCGCAGCGCATCGACGGCGAGGCGCGCCGCGATGAGCTTCGACGTGGGCTCGTGCGTCACGCGCTCGTCGAATCCATGCAGTTTCTCCCGGTGGCGCAGGGCAAAGCTCGGAGAACCGAGCCACTCGGTTCCGTCGGGCGTGCGGCCGCCCGGCGGCGGGCTGGAGAGACACCCCAAGAGACAACCGTCTCCCAGGCTCTTGCCTGCGGGCAGGATGGCGCTGTTGCCGACGAAGCTCCGACGCCCGACGCTGCTTTTACAGAGCTCGATGACGCCGCGATAGGAGCGCCTGCCTCCGATGATGGACCCATCGGCAAAGAAACTCTGCGCACCTATTTCCGTGAGCTCGGGCGATATCTGCGAGACGGTCGATATCTCGGCGCGGCGCCCGACCTGCGCTCCGAGTAGACGCAGCCAGGCCGGAAGATAGATGGTGGTGTAAAGTGGCCTCGCGACCGCCAGACCGAGCTTCATCAGCAGGTCCGACGCCCATTTTCGCAGGTAAAGGCCGCTGTCGACGCGGTAGATGCCAGGACGCGGCCGATCGATGAGGAGCCGCTTGACGAAGGCGACCCAGACGCAAAACGACGCCATGCTCACGATTCCGGCGGCGGGAGCGACCAGCAGGCGCGCGAGCGGAATCGCCGATCGGTTCGCGATCCAGAGGAGAGCCGCGCCCGGCACCGCGCCGGGCAGCAGCGCAAGGGCGAGGCCGTAAAGGGCGAGCAGGTGCAAGAGTCCGAACAGGGCTCTGCGTCGCCCCGAGACGGGCGGGACCTCCTCTTCGGGCACGCCGACCACTCCGGGCCGGGCCGGCGAGCCACGCGCCGATTCCCCCGCCGCGATCGCGCCAGCGTCGGGCAGAAGTGACTGGTCGTCCAGACGCGCGTCGTCGCCCATCCGGACGTCCAGGCCCAGCACCGAATGAATCCCGACGAAACACCGGCTGCCGATTTCGACGGAACCGATCCGCAAAAATCCGTCCTCGACCCGATATCCCAGAATCTGCGTCTCGCTGCCGATGCTCGTGTCTTCCCCGATCGATAGAAGATCGAATACGGCAAAGTGGGCGCTGTCGATCATGCAGCGCTTGCCGATCTTGGCGCCGAGCAGCCGATAGTAGACCGGCAGCAGGGGCGTTCCCGCGAGCAGCCCCGGCATCGAAAGCACCTCGAGGCGACGAACGAGCCAGAAGCGCAGGTAATACCAGCCCCATAGCGGATAGACTCCCGGCCGGTAGCGGCCGATGACCGCCCACTTGACGACCACGTTGAGCGCGAGCACGGCCGGCCAGGCGCTTGCCGAGACGAGCGCCCACGTCGCGAGCGTCGTCATCACGGGGAACCTGCCGTGTTCGCGAGCGCCAAAGCACAGAAGCCACACCGCATACGGCGACGCGACGATTCCCGCGATGACATAAAGCGCCAAGAGCTGTAACGATTTGCACGCACGTCGCGTCGCCGCTCCCGCATCCGCGGCGGCGTCGCGATTCGAAGGCCGCGGAATCTCCCTCGGCCGGGCCCGGCCGGGCGGCTGCGCATGCCTCGACTCGAGGAGCCTCGCCAGCTTCTCGATCGTGGGATGCTCGTAGACGTCTCGCAGGGCGACATCGAGAGCGAAGTCGGTCCGGAGGTAGGAGACGACCCGAGCCGCAAGCAGGGAATACCCTCCCAGGTCGAGAAAGAAATCGTCGTCGATCGAAATCGCTTCGTTCTGCAGCACGCCGGAGAACGCCCTCAGAAGCGCGCTCTCCAGTGGGTCGCGAGGGCAGCGCAGCGGGCGATCACGAGCGTCGAGGCGCGTCTTCGACGCAGGAAGCGCCTTGCGATCCGCCTTCCCGCTCGGCAGCGTGGGCAGCGACTCGAGCACGTCCAGGAACATGGGGACCATGTGACGTGGAAGGCGCGAGGCGAGCAGCGCGGACACAGCAGCCCGATCGATTCCTCGCGCGCGGTTTCTCGGCACCACGTGCGCGGCCAGCTCGGCGGCGCCGTTGCGCTCGACCACCGATACGACCGCGGAGCCGATCGACTCGTGCTCGAGCAACACGGCCTCGATCTCCGCGAGCTCGATCCTCTGGCCGCGCACCTTGACCTGGTCGTCGAGCCGCCCCAGAAAGACGAGGTTTCCGTCGGCGCATTGCCTGACGAGGTCCCCGGTCCGGTAACTGCGCTGCAGACCGTCCGTACCGGACAGGGGTCGCTCGACGAAGTGCTTTCTCGTGAGCTCGGGCTGATTCAAGTAGCCGCGCGCGACACCCGGACCGGCGATGTAGAGCTCCCCCGTCTGCTCGGGCGCGACCTTCCGGCCCTTCTCGTCGAGGACGGACACCTCGTAGCCCGGCAAGGGCTTCCCTATGGTGACGTCGAGCTCCGGCCGGCACTCGGCCGACGTCGCGTTCACCGTCGTCTCGGTCGGCCCGTAAACGTTCAGCATCCGTCGCTGCCCGGTGGCCCACCGACAGACGAGCTCTTTGGGACAGCGCTCCCCGCTGACGATGAGCAGGCGCACGCTGGGAAGGGGCTCCGATATCGTCGACAGCACCGTGGGCACGGTGGAAAAAACCGTGACCCTTGAGGCCGCGAGCAGCCGCGCCAGATCGTCTCCAAATCGGGCGGAGCCTCGGTGGGGCACGACGAGCGTCGCGCCGTTCGACAGGGCCATCCACGTCTCTTCCACCGATCCGTCGAAACCGAGAGAAAAGCCCTGAAACACGCGGTCATGGGGCTTCAAGCGAACGATCGAATTGAACGCGGAGACGAACGACGCCACGTTGCGATGCTCGGTCATCACGCCTTTGGGCCTGCCCGTCGAGCCCGACGTGTAGAGCACGTAGCTGAGATCCGCCGGCGACGAACCGATCTCGTCGCGCCCGAGAGCGTCGGACAACTCGATTTGCCAAGGCTCCATCGGGTCGTCCACCAGGAGGACGGCCCTTCCGAGGTCCCGCGCGACCGCGGCACAGAACGAATCGCTCAGCAGCGTCGCGATTCTCGCTTCGTCCACGATGTGACGCAGACGCTGAAGGGGGTGGGTCGGATCGAGCGGCACGTAAGCCGCTCCCGACTTCAGAATGGCGAGGATCGCGACGATGGCCTCGGGAGAGCGATCGACGACGAGCCCGACCAGATCCCCGGTCCGCACTCCGTGGCGCCGCAGGTGCCGAGCAATCCGGTTGGTCCGTGCCTCGAGCTCGCCGTAGGTGAGCGTTCGCTCCGCGGATTCGATGGCGACCGCCTCGGGTCGCCGTTCGGCCTGCGCCTCGAAGAGGCGATGGACGCAGGGGACCCACTGCAGCGGCCGCTTCAAGACAGCTCCTCGCCATGAACGGGGCCTTCGGCGTCCGCGGTGTCGATGCTGCTCGCGGCGCGAACGGCGCGGCGGTTGGCACGCGCAGCCTCGACCGCAGCGTCGACCATGCGACGGTGCTCGGAAACGGCGCTCCAGCGTCGCCGCCCCTCTTCGGGCAGCAGATCGAGCGGGTCGAAGTAAAGAAAGTAACCCGATTTGACGGCCGGCGCCGTGTAGACGGCAATCCCCGTCTCTCGATCGTAGTGCTCGTACGAGTGGACGGAGCGCTTGCCTCCGCCCTGCGGCGCGTCGCAGACGAACGTCGGCGTATTGAAGCCCGCGGTGTCGCCACGGACACGCTTCTCGAGCTCGATGGCCGTCTGGACGGTCGTTCGAAGGTCTTCCACTCCGCGGACGAGATCATGGACGTAGGCGTAATAGGGGTGGACGTTGCAATACCCAAGTCGCCTGATGAGCTCCCGCATCACCCCCACGGAATCGTTGACGCCGCGCTGCACCACCGTCTGATTGCGCACGGTGATCCCGCGGGCGAAAAGACGGTCCATGGCACGTTTGGTCGTCTGCGTGATCTCGCTGGGATGATTGAAGTGCACGTGAAGCGCGACTTCCTTGTGGCCCTTGCGGCCCCGGTCCACGACGCGCGTGAGTGCGTCGACCCACGCGTCGTCCGACGTCACCTTTTGCGGCATGATCGCAGGGCCCTTCGTGGCAAACCGAACTCTCAGGATGTTCGGCAACGCAAGAAGCGCGTTTCCGATGTGCTCGATCTGGTCGGGGCGAAGGTTGTAGCTATCGCCCCCCGACACGAGGACGTCTTCGACCTCCGGGCGGCACCGCAGGTACTCGAAGGCGGCATTCCACCGCTCTTCGTTCGTCTTGAGCGAGACCTTGGTGATCTGTCCGGTGTCGGCGCCGACGGCGTAGCTTCGGGTGCAAAACCGGCAATAGACGGGGCACGTATCCAGCGCCAGGAGCAGCGTCCTGTCGCGATAGCGGTGGACCAGGCCCCGCACGGGACTGTCGTGCTGCTCCCCCAGCGAATCGAGCCGCAGCATCGGATGATCGGGCAACAGCCGCGAAGCGACGGGGATGAACTGACGGCGCAGAGGATCGCCGTACGGGTCTTCCCAATCGATGAGAGCGATCATGTACGGCGATACGCGGATGCTCATCGGCGCCCGAGCAAACCCCTCGACGACGTCGTCGAAGAACGATTTTGGCGCCAGGGACCCGACGATCTCGGCCAATTGCTGCGGCCGCGTAATCGTATTTTTCATCTGGAATCGATGGTCCGCGAACTGCGCGGCGGGCACCGCGCTGTACGCGGGAACCCGGCTCCAGAAGTCTCCATCCAGCAGCTGCCGGTGCGCGCCCGATGACGACGACGACACGCTTGGCGCGAGACGTCGGCGGTCGTGAACCTCCGAGATGATCATTGCCGTCACCAGAGGAGACGGCGCCGCCGTTGGTTACACGAAACTCGAGCCTTTCGGTCGATTGGCGTGCGGGCGCATTTTTTCGACCTGCAGCGCCGCGGACGTCATGGGATCTGGCACGGGGGCCTCTGTCGTCGGAGGCGGCTTCCAACGCCAATCCGCGATGCGTGCGGATTTTTTGAGACCGCGTCGCGTCGCGCGCGTCTTAAACGCTAGGGTGGGAGAATATTCCGGCGGTCATTTACTTGTCTCATCTTCTCACCGACGTCCTGGCGACATGATCCTGCGATTCGACGATTTCGAGCTCGACGAGGAGTTGTTCGAGCTGCGGCGTCGCGGCGAGCCCCTGCCCGTCCAGCGCCGCGTACTCGAGACGCTCTTCTACCTGGTGCGCCACCGCGGCCGCCTGGTGACCCGCGAAGAGCTCGTCGCCGGGCCATGGGCGGGGACCGCGGTGACCGACAGCGCGATCACCCAGGCGATCAAGCACGCACGCATGGCTCTCGCGAACCACGGGAGCGACGAGCAAAGCGTGATTCGAACCGTCCGTGGCAAGGGCGTGCGCTTCGTCGCGGAGGTGGTCGAAGAGCCGGAGCTGCGGCACGCGCCCCATAAGACTTCCGACGCGGCGCGGGACCAGCCCGCCGCGTTCGTCGGGCGTGACGAAGAGATGACACGGTTCCGCGAGCACCTCGAAGCGGCCGTCGCTGGCGCGGGTCGTTCGATCCTGGTCGGGGGCGAGGCCGGAATCGGCAAGACGGCGCTCGTGGATCGGGCGGCTCGAGAAGCTGCCGGCCTCGGCATGCGCCTTCTGCGTGGCCGCGCCTGGGAAGGCGGCGACACCCCCGCGTTCTGGCCGTGGGTCGAGGCGGCGCGGGGGCTCCTCGAGTCGGCGGATTTCCAGCGCCTCGGACGTCCCGTCCCGGGCTCGACCGACTGGCTCGATCTGGGACCGGGGCGCAGCAAGGACGATCCCGGGCCGGACGAAGCGAGCGACTTGCGGCTGGACGCCAAGCATGCGCGCCTTTTGCTGTTCGACTCGATCACGCGGTTCTTCCTGTGGGTGGCTTCCGATGCGCCCCTTCTGATCGTTCTCGAAGACCTGCACGCCGCAGATGGGGACTCGCTCGCCGCCTGGCGATTCCTGATCCCGCGCATTCGGGACGCGCGGCTGCTGCTCATCGGCACCTTCCGCCCCCAGGGCGGCCGCATTCAGGACTTCGTGGGCGACCGGCCGGACGTCGATTGGATATCGCTCGGCGGCCTCGGACCGAAGGAGGTGGAGCAGCTGGTGCGCATCACGGCCCGCAGCCGCTTCACCTCCGACGCGGCCGCCCGTATCCACGCCATCTCGGGCGGCAATCCGTTCATCGTGCGCGAGCTGGCGGCGGGCCTGCGCGCTTCGGACGAGGCGGCGGGAGCGGACTCGCCCCCCATGGCGTGGCGTACGAGTCTCGACCGCCGCATTTCGGGCTTGCCGCACGAGAGCGCGAGTCTGCTCGAGTCGGCTTGCGTCGTCGGGATGGACTTCGACGTGTCGCTGGTGGCGCGAATGGCCGGTGTCGAGCCCCGCGCGGCGCTCGCCCACCTCGCGCCGGCCATTGACCGGCGCATCGTGGGCGCGGAGGAAACCACCCCTGGCGCCTACCGGTTCGTCCACGCGCTTCTTCGAGACGCGGTCGACGCACGCCTGACCCCCGAGCGTCGCTGTGACCTGCACGCACGGTGCGCAGAAGCTCTGAAGAGCCAGGGATGCCTGGACGACGAGCACACGTATCGCGTTGCGCGTCACTACTGGCTGGCGTCTCCCCTTTCGGGCCGAGACCGGGCACGGCAGTGGGCCCTGGCCGCGGCCGAATGCGCGCGAAGAGCGCATGCACACGAGCTCGAGTCGGAGCAGCTCGGGCATGCGGTGCAGCTCGGAGCACAGGGCGGCGTCGACGCCGCAGTCCAGATCGACTGCCTCATCGGCCTCGGTCAGGCGCAATTTCACGCGGGCAGGCACGCGGACGCCATCGCGAGCTTCGACAGGGCGGCGGCGATGTGCCGCGCGCTGGGAGACAACGCGCGCTTTGCGCGCGCCGTCATAGGACGTTTCGAGGTGTTCGGCGAGACCGCTCCGACCGACCCACAGCTCGCAGCGATGCTGGCCGAGGCGCTCGAACTCTTGCCCGAGGAAACCCCGACGCGCGCGATCCTCCTGTCCGCACACGCATTCAGTCGCTTCCTCGTTCCTCGCGACCGCGATCGATGGAAGGAGGGCCTACGCCTGGCGCGCAAGACGGGCAGCTCCGCCGCCCTTGCGCGGGCGCTGGGAATCGGCGCACGCTCGACTGTACAGGGTGCGCCCCTTCTCGATCTGGCCGACGAGCTGATCCCGGCCGCGGAGCAGGCGAAAGAATCGGCTGCGGTGTTCGAAGGACACCTGTCGCGATGGTCGGCCCTCCTCCAAATGGGTCGTCTCGCCGAGTGGCAAGCGGAGTCGCGCGCGTTCGAGCTGCTCGTGTCGCACCTCCGACATCCCGTCTGGCAGTACCGGTGGAGCATGATGGCCGCGGTTCAAACACTGCTCAAGGGCGACTTGCCGACCGCCTACGAGGGGGCGCGTCGAGCCCGCGCGCGTGGCGAGCAGCTGGGCGACCCGGTTGCCCCAGCCTTCTTCGGCGTCGTCGCGTACTCCCTGTGGCGCGCGGCGGAGCCCGCGCCGGACGCGGAGCCGTGGCTGCGGGAGGTCGAAGACATCGCCGCGAGAATGGTCCAGTGGCTGCCCGATTACCTGCCGTGGCGCGTGCTCATGACGCTCATCGACCTCACACGCGGCCGGGTGGATGCCGCGCGGCGGGAGTATCGCCAGATCGTCGCCTCGGGCTTCGACACGATCCCGGCGGATTGGAACTACGTCGCCAATCTCCACACGCTCGCGCAGGCCGCGCCGCGATTCGGCACGCCGGACGAAATCGAGCGACTCTACGAGCTCCTGCTCCCCTTTGCGGGACAGCACGTCGTACCGACGTTCGGATACTTCGGGCCGGTGGACAGGGAGCTGGGCGGGCTTCGGCGCACGCTCGGGGATGAATCGGCGGCCAAGACGCATCTCGAGCGGGCTCTTGCGGAGGTCGAAGCGATCGAAGCCCGACCCTGGATCGACCGGCTCAAGCGGGAGCTCGCGGGGCGCTCGTGACTCACGCAGCGCTCCTGAACAAATCACCCGGCGCTCAAGCAAGCGCGTCGCCGCGCGCTTACGGTCCTGCGCGAGGAGTACCCATGCGTCGGAGAATCCCGCAGGTCACGCCGACGACGCCTGGCGCGCCCGGCGCCGCAGCACCCGAGAGCGCGCCCGCTCGCATGCGCCCCACCCGGCAAGATCCGTTCAGAGTTGCATCCCAGGCTGCCTCGGAGGCCGCTGAACGGCAGCCGCGCGCCATCGGCCGGCGTTGGACGCTGGTCGACGGGTTCGTACGGGATGGACGCCTGTTCGTCCTGGCAGTCGACAATCGGGAGGGAGCGTCGGGCCTGGACCTTCTGAGCCCACGGGAGCGCGAAGTGGTTCTGAGCGCGCTTCACGGCAAGCTCAACAAGCTCATCGCCTTCGAGATGGGCCTCGCACAATCGACGGTCCGGGTGCTCATCGCGCGGGCGGCGGCGAAGCTCGGCGTGAGCTCGCGCGCAGCGCTTCTCCGGAAGGCCGCGGAGCTCGGCCTCCAACCCCGAGGCGAGTGAGCGTTCGGCGTCATTCCCTTCGAAGGCTGACGAACGGATTGAGCCCGGTGGCCTCCTCGACGATCTCGACGCGCGCAGCAGGCCAGGCCGCGCGCGCGACGCGCAGAAGCTCCGCCCGCGAGCGGTAAAGGAGGACCCAATCGAGGTGAAGCTCCATGAGCCAGCGGTTTGGGTTTTCGGGGACCATGTTGCCGATGTAGAGCGTGCCTTCCGCCTCGAGGTTCTCGACGAGGCTACGCGCGAGCGCAACCGCGGTTCGAAACGCAAGATAGTGGAAAAGCCCGCTGCAGAAGATGACGTCGAACCGCCCGAATGGGTCGAAAGTCTTCCGACCTTTCAGCAGGCTCTTGATCGAGTCGCGCAGATAGACGACGCGCACGCGCTCGTTCCACCTGGAGCCCACGAGCCCCGTGAGCCTTGCGTGGGCGTGGGAGAGGGCACCCTCGTCCTGGTCGAACAGAACCACCTCGAGCGGGCGAGGCAAAGGCTCGCGCTCGCAGAGCAGCTCGAAAATCTCTTGCGCCGGACCCGCCGCGATCGAGAGGACACGGACGGGCGCTTCGCCGGGGCGCGCGTCCAGGAGCGCACGCAGTCGTTCCTTGACCGTGTCTTTTCGCGAGCGCACCGCGTGTACGCCCCGCGATCGCAGGATGGCCAGGTTCATCGCCTTCGCAAAGAGCGTTGGACCGGCAAAGGGCATGTCGTAAAACTGCCTCATCAGCTCGTAGTCCCCCGGGTACCCGAGGGGCTTGTGGAGCGCGCGGTGCAAGCACGGCGCCTGCATCAGATATTCGTGTATCTGACGACGCGAATATTCCTTCAGGGATTCGACGTCATGCTCGGAGGCGGCGCGGAACGCGTCGTTGACCTTCGCCGAGTACCAGGCGAACTCGACGGCGAATTCTTCGTGAATGTTCTCGATCAACGCGCGTCGGGCCGGCGACTCCCGTTCGCCGTGCACCACGCCCCAGGGGAGCGACGATTCGACGCGGGCGAGCATCCGGAAGGCGTCCTCGAGCAGGAGCCGAAGCTCACCGAGCAGACCCTTGAACCGATCGCACCCATCCACCTGCCACGGCCGCTCCACGATCCGAAGGGGGCCGGCGCCGCTCAAATTCCACGATCGCACTTCGCGCAGATCCATCACGTCGCGGATGTTCAAAAGCCCGTCGGTGAACGACACGCCGACGAGCACCTTCTGATCGACCTCGCGAACCGAGTCCACACGACCGCGGCCCGAGTACGCTTCGTACCCGTCGAAGCTGACGGTGATCGACGGGACGACCGTTCCGGTCTCGACGCGGGCGGCCGTCGGCCACTCGACGGCGACGCCACTTTGGGAGACGTCGCGCAAGGCGCATTCGTGCACGGTTGCGCGCGCGTCGGGAGAAGATGGGAGGCGCGGTCCCAGGACCACGCGCACCACCGGGCAAACCGGCCCGAGGTCCTCGCGCGGATAGCGGCGGGGGCGGAAGAAAACCTCGCGGCCTTGACCGCCCTCGAGCTCGGCATAGGCCCTGCCGTGATGCGAGGGCACCGTACTCGCTTCTGCAATCATGATGTCATTTGCAAGTACACTCATGGCGAGTCCGTCATCAAGAGCGCTCGGGTTTACGTGATTGCGTAAACGACGTCGTCGGGCTTGCGTCTGGCGGCGGTCCTACGAAAAGAGCTCCGCCTCGGGGGTGACGGCACCGGTTGAGCGAGACGACTCTCGATTCGCCTGCATCGGACGGCTTACGAGCTCGCGCGTCGCGAGGGCCCGCGGACCCTGCCCGTAGATGGATCTCGCGCCTTTCGACAGCGATCGAGCGGCCGATCTTTGCCCATGAACGCCACCAAGACCTCCGTCGATCCGTTGGGTCCGGGCCGCTCGATCCTTCCGGCGAGGCACGGGCCGCCGCGAACCGCGCGCGCGCTCTGGGTCGAGCGCACGGCTGTGCTGATCGCGGCAACCGCGGCCATGCGATGGGTTGTCGCAACGGCGACAGGGCTGTCGGATACCGAGGCGTACTACGCGAGCTGGGCTCGGACCCCTGCTCTCAGTTACTACGACCACCCGCCGCTCGTCGCGTGGACGGCGTGGATCGCCAGGCACGCGGCAGGTTCACTGGGCTCCGCACCCGCGGCCCGGATTGGACCTGTGCTCTACGCGGCCGCCCTCCAGGCATTGATCTACCGGCTGGCGGCGCGACTTTTCTCTCCACGGGCGGGCTTCTTCGCCGCGACCGTCCTCGCTTGCATCCCCGTCTTCTTCTTCGTTGGCTTTCTCCTGAACCCCGAGGCGCTCCTGACGCCGCTCTGGGCGCTGTTTCTTCTGCTTTTGCTCGACCTCCGGGATCACGACCAGCCATACAGACCGCTGGCACTCGGTGCCACCGTGGGCGTTGCTTTTCTCGCGAAGTACACGGCGGTCCTCGCGGTGCCCGTGACGCTCCTGTTCGTCGCCAGCTCCCCCCGCGTGCGCCGCTGGCTGCGCCGCCCATCCTTCTACCTGGCAGGTCTCGTGGCGCTGTCGGTCGCGTCGCCGGTGATCGTGTGGAACGCGCTTCGCGGCTGGCCGTCGCTGCACCTTCACTTCTCGGAGCGCATGGCGACGGGGCCGGGAGAGTCGCCGTGGCAGGTGCTCCGGCGCGTCGGCAGCGCCCAGCTCGCGTACTTTCATCCAATCGTCCTGCCGGCGCTCGTCGGTGTCCTCGTCTACGCATGCGCTCGGTCGAGAAGCGATCCTCGCCATCGGTTCGTCGTGATCGCGAGTCTGCCGGTCCTCGCCTTCCTGCTCACCATGATGGTGAGGGCCGGCGACTCCGAGCCGCACTGGACGATGGTCGGATACCTGCCGCTCGTCGTCGCGGCGGGAGGCTTCCTCGACGAGAGCACGGGGGTGCTTCGGCGGGCCGCCCACGGCGTTCATCGTGTCGCGCTGCTCGTGAGCGGGCTCGCGGCATCGCTCTATGCCGTCCACGTGGGCTCTCCGGTCCTCGCGACAAAGCTGCCCCACTACGACGCGGCTTCGGATCCGCTCAACGAGACCCTGGGTTGGGACCAGGTGCGTGCCTCCATTCGCGCGCAGGCGTCGGGGCTCGGCCCTGCCGCGGTCGTCGTCGGCGCCCACAACGTTCTCTGCGGGCACTTGCAGACGGCCCTCGACGAACGGAGTTCGATTTCGAGGGACGCAGGCACCCCCCCCACGGCGCTGCAGTCGTCTTCGTGGACAGCGAGCGCTATCCCGCACTCGTTCACCAGGCCCTGCCCGGCTACGTGTGCGCCCCCCCCGATGTGCTGGAGATCGACCGATCGGGGCTGCGGGCGGCGCAGTATCGATTTCGGGCCTGCCGGGAGCCCGGCGAGCGAAGCGCGCCGTGAACGCGCTGAGGGAGGCCGCGCGTCGGCTCGTCGACTGGCAACTGCGGCGACCCTTGGCGATCCTCGCGGCAACGACGGCGATCACCGCGGTCTTCGCCGTTTTCGCGTCTCGGCTGACGCTTCGTACGCGATATGATGCTCTCCTCCCGGACGACGCTCCCAGCGTCCGGGAGCTCCGTCGACTCGAGCACAGGGCAGCTACGGCGCAGACACTGCTCGTCGTCCTGGAAGGACCGGATCGAAACACGCTACGGCGATTCGGCGACGACTTGGTCCCGGAGCTGCTCGCGGTGGGTCCGGAGCAGGTATCGAGCGCAGAGGACGGGCCACATGAGCTGCGGGCATTCCTCGCGCCGCGCCTGGGCCTGTTCATCGATCGCGCGGAGCTCGACCGACTCGACCGAGACATCGAGGCACAGTGGGACTTCGAAGTGGCCCGCGAGACCGGAGCAGCCCTGGACGACGATGCACGGCCGACTCTGGCGTGGAGCGCCATCGAAGATCGTGTGCGACGCAGCGCCCGCGCTGCCGCCGGGGGTCGAGACGTCGATCGCTTCCCCGACGGGTACTACGAGCGAAGCGACGGGCACGCACTCGTGGTGATTGCGCGATCGCCCGTCGCGGGAGGCGATCTTGCCCGCGCCGCCGCCACGTTCGACCGGGTCCGCACGGCGGTCGAGCACGTCCGGTCGATGGCGCCGGATCGCGCCACCGTTCGCGCGTCGTATGCGGGAGACCTGCCAACGGGCCTGCGCGAGTACAGCGTGATTGCACACGATTTGGTCGGCGTCGGCGCGACCGGGATCGCGCTCGTGCTCGGCGCCGTGGTCTTTTACTTCCTCCGCCTCCGGGCCGTGCTGGTGATGGCCGTGACCATTGCGGTGGGTCTCACCTGGACGTTCGGACTGACTCAGTTGGTCATCGGCCACCTGAACGTCGCGACGGCATTTCTCATCAGCATCGTGGCGGGCAACGGCATCAACGTGGGCATCCTTTACCAGGCTCGCTACCTCGAGGAGCGTCGCCGGGGACATGACCCCGCCGGCGCCGTACGCATTGCGGTGGAGGCCACGTGGATGCCGACCGCCATCGCAGCCCTGGGAGCGGCCGCGTCGTACGGATCGCTGCTGGTCACCGACTTCCGTGCGTTCCGTGACTTCGGCTTCATCGCAGCGGCAGGCATGATCGCGTGCTGGGTCGTCAAGACCTTGATGGTCCCTCCCCTGCTGGTGCTGCTCGATCGTGGCGCGGGGCGAGGGGCCCTCGCACGACACACGCGCGCCGAGATGTCCTACGGGCTTCCGTTCGCTTGGCTCGTCGGTCGAGCGCCCGAGGCGTTCGCGGTCGCAGGTGTGGTCGTCGCCGTCACCGGGACGGCGGCCGCTCTTCGCTTCGTGCAGCACGACCCCATGGAATACGATCTGCGCAAGACCGAGACGGACCGCACCCAAGCCGATGAACTTTCCCACGCGTGGGCGCTGGCGCGAGAGATCCTCGGATCCGGCCAGGGTGCCCTGGTCATCGCGACCGACTCGTCCAGCGAAGCTGTCCTGCTCGAAGACGCGCTGCGCGCGCGGTGGGCCGCGGCCCCGGCCGACCGGAAACCGTTCGCCGCCGTGCACGGCCTCGCCGACCTCGTGGCGCCGGACCAGGCCGCGAAAGTTCCGACGCTGTCTGCGATCGGCGCGATCCTCGACCGCGCGCGGGCACGAGGCGCGATTGTCGACTCCGACTGGGCCCGCCTTCGCGAACTGCGGCCCCCGGACGACCTGCACGCCTACGCGGCCGCCGACCTCCCCGCGTCGATCGCGGGGCGTTTCACCGACACGCGGGGGGTGAGCGGCGCGCTCGTGTACATCGAGTCCGACCCGCAGGCCAGCGACGACCTCAGGAGCCTCGTGCGCTACGCGGACGCCTTTCGCGAGACGCGGCTGCCGGGCGGCAAGGTCGTCCGGGGGTCGGGCAGCGCGGTCATCCTCGCGGACATGCTCCGCGCCGTCGCGCGGGACGTGCCGCGGGCTCTGGCACTGTCTCTCGGACTCACACTCTTGACCGTCTTCGCCGCGCTGAGAAAGGGCCCGTACCTTGGGAGCGTGCTCTTTGCGCTCGCCGTCGGCTGCGGCGGAGTCGCGTGCTACCTCTGCCTCTCGGGAGCAAGGATCAACTTTCTCAACTTCGCCGCTCTTCCCATCACGTTCGGTATCGGAGTCGACTACGCGATCAACGTCGCCCAGCGTCGCGCGGCCGAGCGCGCGCAGGACGTGCTCGAAGTGCTGCGCACGAGCGGTGGGGCAGTGGTCCTCTGCAGCCTCACGACGATGCTCGGCTACCTCGCTCTTTTGGGCTCCCACAACGGAGCGATCCGGAGCCTGGGCGCGATCGCCGCAGTAGGGGAGCTGAGCTGCCTCTTCGCCGCCGTGCTCGTCATGCCCTCGATCTGGCGGCTGCTCGAGCGAACGCGTGCAATCACATCCAGCCGCGCCGCTTGAACCACCACAGCGGAAGGACCGCGCTCGTTGACCGGCGGAGCGCCTTCGACTCCGCCTCCCTTCGTCAGGTACGCGACGATGCGTCCGATCTCCAGCAGCGCGTCGCGGATGAGAGAGGTGTGATCCGCGACGGCGCCGATGCGGCTCAGAGGGGCTCTCAGGTCGCGCCAGAGCCGCGTCCGACGGCTGGAACGAAACGCGTCGCGGAGAGCTGGTCGCACGTGACGCCCGCGACCTCGAGCTTGTCGGCCGCGCGATCGACCACGGTCTCGAGAATGAGGAGGAATGCTTCCTCGGCCGTTCGAACTCCTTGGGCTGCCGCCGCCTCGTGGGCCGCGTCGAGCGCCGCCACCGGCCCGAAACGCATGGTCAGCAGGACGCGCCCGGAGAGCACGAATCCTACCGGCACCATCACGAGATCCCCGTCCGGGCGTGGTGCCACGAAGGACGTGGACAGGTAGTAAGCGCCGTTCTCGAACGCGAGTCGGCTCGTCGACTCGATCTCGCTGATCTGAGCCAGGTCGGGGACGCGGAGGCCCGTCGCCGTGCGAATGCGCCCGAGCTCCTCCACGGTCGGCTCGCACAGGTCGACCCACGCAGCGGCGGCCGGATCCTCGTCGGGGTGAGCGAGGAGCATCGCGAGCACGGTACTTTACTGCGGCCCAGCTCATTTCGATGGTCGAGTCGAAACGGACTGTCGAGTGGACGCCGGAGCCGAATGCCCGGCACGGGATAAGCGTTCGGGCTGGAAATGCGCCAGCGAACCCATTTCAAGCGATGGCAGCTCGGAAAGCGCACGGGGACGACGGAGGGCGGGCGACTGCGAGCCAGGCATGGATACGCCGCCCATCGTCCGCTCGGACGCACGGCGACCGGCGAGCACGACACGGCGCGGGCGCTCGGTGAGCTCTCGCGCGGGATCGGCGCAGACTTCGACGAATCGCTCCGGTCGATCCTCAGGTTCGATGCCGGCGTTCTGCGGGTCGAACGGGTCAGCTTCTGGAGCCTGTCAGCCGACACCTCGAGCATCCACTGCGAGGCCGGGTACGTCGCGACGGGTCAGGCGTACGAGGGAGGGTCGACGTTGTTCGCGTCCCAAGCGCCGGAATACTTCGAGGCCGTTCGCGAAGAGCGGGCGCTCGACATCGGCAACGTGCAGACCGATCCGCGTTCCCGGGGGCTGCGCGACTACTGCGCCGCGCGACACATCTCCTCGATGCTCGACATTCCGGTCTGGGTGGACGGACACCTGGCCGGCGTTCTCTGCCACGAGAACGTCGGGGCGCTTCGACGCTGGAGCATTCGGGAAGAGGAGTTCGCGACCGGCATGAGCCAGTTCGTCTCGTCGGCGCTGGGCGCGCGCGCACGCACCCGCGTGGAGGCGGCCGCTCAGCGCGCCGCGTTCCTCGACAGGTTCTCGGTCGAGCTCGCCTCGCTCGACCGTAACGAGATCCAGCGCCGTGCAGTCGCGCTCTCCGTCCCGACGCTCGGGGAGATGTCGCTGCTCTGGATCATGACGTCCGAAGGTACGTTCGACTGCGTCGCCCTGGGCTACGTCGATCCAGCCAAGGCGCCCGGCGCGCTGGAAACCGCGCGTGCGCTGGGATCGGAGCAAGATACGATTCATCGGCGGGCGGCAAGCCAAGGGCAATCGCTGCTCATCCCCGAGATTTCCGCGGCCGCGGCGAGACGAGCGAGCGGCAGCGACCCGCAGCGCGCTTGGATCGCGAAGTTCGGCATCAGGACGGCAATGGCGGTGCCCCTGATGGTCGGGGGCAAAGCCTTCGGCGCCATGTCGTTCTTCGCCTCGGACCGAAAATACGACGCCGACGACCTGACCCTCGGCCAGAACGTGGTCAGCCGAGTCGCGGCGGCGCTCGAGAACGCACGGCTCTACGAGCTGGCAGGCGAAGCGATGCGAGCCCGGGACGATCTACTCGTGCTCGCGGCTCACGAGCTGCGAACACCCCTCATGGTCCTCGAGCTCGCGACACGCAGTCTGCAGCGCAGGGCGGGTGCAAGCGATCGAAGGCTCATCGAGAACATCGCTCGACAGAGCCACCGCCTGCGCGGCCTCGTCGATCGCGTGATCGCTGCGCTCTGCATCCGCGCCGAGGGCGTGGGGCTCGATCATGCGACCTGCGATCTCGTGTCCATCCTGGAAGAAAGCGTCCGTCGTATCGCCGGCCGCGCCGAGGGCGCGGGAAGTCAGGTGTCCGTCGTTTCTCCGCCACCGATCGTCGGACGGTGGGACCGAATGCGCCTCAAGACCGTCATCGACGAGCTGCTCGACAACGCTGTCAAGTTCGGGTCGGGGCATCCCATCACGGTCAGTGCCCGGGTGGACGGGAACGTGGCCGAGGTGACGATTCGCGACGAAGGTCTGGGCATTGCAGCGGACCGGCTGCCGGCGGTATTCGAGCCGATGGAGCGTGCTGCAGTCAAAGAGCACTTTGCGGGTCTCGGGCTCGGGCTCTTCATCGCCAAGGCGATCGTCGATGCGCACGGCGGATCGATCACCGTGGCGAGTCGGCCCGGCCGCGGATCGACCTTCGTGGTGCGATTGCCGATGGAGGCGCCATGACTGAATGGCCTGGGCGCGGTTAAGTTTGCCGACCGACCGTTCTTTGGAGCCGACGAGCGGCATGTCACTCCGGTCACAGGATGCTTCACTGTTCGGCGCCGCCACCGCCCGGTCGAACGCCATCCTCTCCAAACCCCCAAGGCGACTTCCCGCGCGGTGGCGGTCCAATTGCTTCCGGCGTGGAGCGGAGCGACCATCGCCGCATGACTCATCCGCTCGAAGCCGTCATCGTCCAATACAACGATGCGTGGAACCGTCACGACGTCGACGCGATCCTCGCGATGCACACGGAGGACTCCGTATTCGAGAACCACACGAGCGGCGGAAAGGGCACCGGCAAAGCCGAGATCCGACGGATCATCGAGACCGTGTTCGGTGCGTTTCCGGATCTGCGCTTCGAAGGGCGGCGCCTCTACGTGCGCGATGACCTGGTCGTCCAGGAGTGGACCGCAACCGCCACATACGCCAAGGCCATCACGCGCGCGGGGCGTACCTACGCGCCCTCCGGCAAGAAGATCTGCTGGAACGGCATGGACGTCATCCCGATGCGCGGTGGCCTCGTGGCGCGAAAGGACGTCTACTCGGACTCGATCTCGTACTTGCGCCAGATCGGCGTCGAAATTCCCTAGTCGCCTGACATGCGCCCCTCGTAGGGACGCTGGTCTCACCTTGGCGCGCATCGCGACGATGCGCCGGGCCCCGAGGGGCGCTTCGAGGCAAGCGTCGCCTCCACGCTGTGGACGAACCATTGCTCTCGAAGCAAAGTGAATGGCTTGGGCCCGGCTCGGCGCCGGACCCTCGGGGATCCATGCGCGACGCTTCCGGCCCGCCACCCCTGCTCCGCTCGGCGATCTTCGGAGTGTGCCTCGTCACGTCCGGCGGACCGGCATGCGGGAGCGCGCGCGGGACCGGCGGCAGCGCATCTGAGGATAACGCGCAAAGCTCCAGCGCAAGCACCGAAGGCGCGAATGGCGCCGCGACGTCGAGCGCCACTGCCAGCTCGGCCATGAGCACGACCTCCGGCTCCGGCGGGAGCTCCGCCGCCGGCGACAGCGGCGAGACGTTCGCGCCCGGCAATCCGAGCAGCGCGTGCACCTCGGGTGTTCCCTCGCGGGGCCAGCTCGTCGATACGTCCAAGCCGACGACGGTGGTGGGCAGCGGCTCGCCCGCAAGCTGCACGTTCAGTGCGCTCTCGGCGGCCGTCTCGCAGGGCGGGATCATCACGTTCGACTGCGGCGGCAACCCGACGACGATCACGGTGACGTCGACGCTGAACCTTCCGACGACGACGAGCACGGTCATCGACGGCGGCGGGACGATCACGCTCGACGGAGGGGGTGCAGTCGAGCTGCTGAGCTTCGACAGCGGCAACTGGCAGGTCAACACGAACGGCCTGACGCTGCAGCGCCTGACGCTTGCCCACGGCAAGACGACGCCGACCGACGCCATTCCTCCGGCTCCCGCTCCATGCTCACAGGGTTGGGACGACGGCGAGGGCGGCGCCGTATTCGTCCGCGACGGCAGCCTGACGGTGATCGATTCGATCTTCGAGGGCAACCAGGCCGCGCTGCTTGGCCCGGACACCGGCGGTGGCGCAATCTACGTCGAGGGCAGCAAGGGCGGCGTCCTCATCGCGGGCAGCACGTTCACGGGCAACCAGGGAGCCAACGGGGGCGCGATGGGCACGCTCTGGGCGGAGCTCGACGTCTACAGCAGTGTCTTTTCGAACAACGTCGCCACGGGCAACGGCGCGAACAACAACGACCCGAGCGAATGCTCGGCCATGAACAACGGCCAAAACGAGGTCGGTTCGGGAGGCAACGGCGGCGCGCTTTACAACGACGGCGAGAACGCCAACGTGATCCTGTGCGGCGACACCATCACCAACAACGACGCCGGCAGCGGCGCGTTCGGCGGCGGTCTCTTCTTCACGAGCGACAACTTCTCGGGAACGCTGACGATCACCGATACGACGATGACGGGCAACACCGGCGGGCATTGGACAACCGTGCAGTCCGGCAGTGTGACGAACGCCGGAACCGCCGTCGGCGTGAATGCCCTGAGCATCACCGTGACCAGCTCGACCCTTCAAGGGTTGTAGGGGCGACGACCCGCCGCCCAGGCCAGACTCGACGACGCAGCCGCAAGCGCACGGGCTACAGCGACGCGGCCGCGGCTCGGCTGGCGAGCCAGTCGTTCGCCCGGTTCAGGATACGGTGGGCCGCTTTCGGTGGAAACGCAGAGATATCGACGGCGAAAGCGCTGCCGAGCGGACGAACCGCAATGGTCACGGGCGTGCCGGGCAAGAAGAACGGATCGGTGGAGGGGGCCTCGCTCTGTCCGAGGGTCTCCGTGGCACTGTGACATTTGAGCTGACGATCGAGCCACTCGGCCGTCATTCCCGGAAGAGCCCTGACCATCACGGTGGCTCCCCGAAGCTGCGACTCTTGCGACCCTCTGGGATCGCTCAGGTTGGCATAGAGAGGCTTGACGTAATCCACGGCCTCCCCGCTCAGGACGGCGTTCAGGTTGCTGTCACCCTCCACGTCCGCGCATCGATTGGCAGCGACGACATGGGCTGAGTCCGCGGCAGTTTTGGCAGCCGGGGACGACGTCGCGCACCCGACGACAGCGGCGAGGATGGGCAGCGTCGCGACCGCGCCGCTCACGCGGTACCCCGTTGAGATTGCGCTCCCATATCGAAAATTGCGAGCCATGGTTGCCTCCATCGAAATGCACATCGAATGCAGTGGGCGGGCCAGCTCGCGCCGCGTCGGCGGACGCCCACGGAAAACGAACCTTCGTGGGCCGAGACTGCGCGGGCCAATACTCCGCCGCAGAACACGAATTCTTCAGCTGGTGAGGCGACGGGGGTCGGGGTTGCCGTTTCCTGCGTCTCCTTCGTCGTCCTCGATCCGATTTCTCGCTCGGAGCTTGTGCGCGGCCAGAAAAGCGCGACGAAAACAGCCCGGCTGGTGATCGTTGACCAGCCCCACCGCCTGCATCCAGGCGTAAACGACGACGGGCCCGACAAACTTGAAACCCCTGGACTTGAGGGCCTTTGAAATCTGCTCCGATTCGACGGATCGCGCGCGAACCCTCGAGCCCCCATCGAGGGGCTCTCCTCCCACGAAGCGCCAAGCGAACGCCGAGAACGTTTCCCCCGTGCGCTGCATCGAGAGGCAGGCCTGCGCATTGCCGACGGCGGCTCGAATCTTCGCCTCCGACCGGACGATGCCCGCGTCTTTCATGAGGCGAGCGACATCGCGCTCACGGAATCAGGCCACGACGTCCGGGTCGAAGCCCCTGAACGCGCGCCGGAAGGCTTCGCGCTTACGAAGGATGATGCTCCACGAGAGCCCCGCCTGGAAGCCCTCGAGGACGAGCGTCTCCCACAGGACGCGCCCATCGCGCTCGGGCACGTCCCACTCTTCGTCGTGGTAGGCGCGAAGGAGAAGATCGCCGCTGTCCGCCCAGCTGCACCTCTGCATGGCCGGGCCAGGTCACGCGGCGGAAACCGCCTGGGCAGGCGTCCCGAGCAATCGATCGAGCGCGTCACGCTCGATCGTTTCGTGCTCGACGAGGGCCGCAGCCAGCCGATCGAACGCCGGACGATGGGCCCGGATCGTTTGCGTGGCCGCCTCTTTGGCCTCGGCGAGCACGCGCTGCACCTCTTGCTCGATGCTGTGTACGGTCGCGTCGCTCGTGGCGCCCTCGACGGCGAGCGTCTGACCCAGGAATGCCTGCTCGGTGCGATGCTGATGATAGACGGGACCGATGCTCTCGCTCATTCCGTAGTGGGCGACCATGTCGAAGGCCAGCTCCGTGGCCGCCTTCAGGTCGTGCTCGGCGCCGGACGACGGGTCTCCGAGAACGGCCGTCTCCGCGGCGAGGCCGCCCATCAGCACTCGAAGGCGGGCCCCGATCTCGGCCTGGGTCATCAGGTGACGGTCCCCGGCAGGCACCTGGTGGGTGACGCCGAGCGCCATTCCGCGAGGCAGGATGCTCACGCGATCGAGCCTCTCGGCACCCGGTGTGAAGTAAGCCACGATGGTGTGACCCGACTCGTGCACGGCGACGCGACGCTTCTCCTCCTCGGAGAGAACCGTCTCCCGCGGGTCTCCGAGCACGATCTTGTCGTACGCCGCGACGAAGTCGGAGGCGGCGATCGCGTCAGCCTGCCTGCGCGTGGCGGCGAGAGCCGCCTCGTTGACGAGATTCTCCAGGTCAGCGCCCGAAAATCCGGGGGTGGTCGAGGCGATTCGCTTCAGATCGACGTCCGGCGCCAACGGCTTGCCGCGAACATGGACCCCGAGGATCGCCATGCGCGCGGACAGCTCCGGCCGATCGACGACCACGCGGCGATCGAAGCGGCCGGGGCGCAGGAGGGCCGAGTCGAGCACGTCGGGGCGATTGGTCGCCGCCAGGACGATGATCATGTCGTTGCGCGAGAAACCATCCATGGCCGAAAGCAGCTGGTTGAGCGTCTGCTCGCGTTCGTCGTTTCCGCCCCCCAGGCCCGTCCCGCGCGAGCGACCGACGGCGTCGATCTCGTCGATGAACACGATGGCGGGCGCCGCCTTCTTCGCATCCTCGAAGAGCTCGCGGACGCGCGCGGCACCGACACCGACGAAGAGCTCGATGAACTCGGACCCGTTGACGGAGAAGAACGCCACTTGCGCCTCGCCGGCCACCGCGCGCGCGAGAAGCGTCTTGCCGGTTCCGGGGGGGCCGACGAGCAAGACGCCCCGGGGAATGTGCCCACCCAGCTTGCGAAAGCGCTCGGCGTTACGAAGAAAGTCGACGATCTCCTGCAGGTCGCGCTTGGCGGGCGCGAGCCCGGCGACGTCGCCGAACCGAACGCGGACTTCCGATTCGGGATCGAAACGCTTCGCCTTTCCGCGGGTCAACCCCGCGAGCGGCCCGCCGGACGAGAGCATGCTTTGCGTCCGGCTCGACAGCCAGGCCCAGGCCCCCAGGATGAGGACGAACGGGAGGATCGGCGCGAGGATTCGTACGATGAGCGGGTCCCGGTCGCGGTGCGCCGAGACTTCGATTCCCTTGTCGCGCAGCAGGGCAAGGAGCCCCGTGTCTTCGACGTCCGGCAGGCTCGTCTCGAATGCCGTTACGGACCGGCCCGACACGGTCTGCGGCTTCGCGAAGCGGCCCGTGACGTCCCGCCCATCGAAGACGAGGCTTGCGATTTTGCCGTCTGCGACGTCCCGATAGAAGTCGCTGTAGCTGATCTCCGCCTCGTGGCTGCGACGCGCCAGCGCGTACTCGACGGCGAGCAGCACCATCGCGACCACCAAAAGCGAAGGCCACCGAGTCCGGGACGGCGACGGCGAGGGGCGCGGGCTCCCTGGCTTGTCGGCCGGAGACGTCGGTTGGCTCATGGCAATCGACGCTCTACCACGGCGCCGAAGTGCGTCCCAGCCGCGAGGTCGCGTATCGTCGCCGTCCGTGAGGACGTACGAGGGCGGATGCCACTGCGGGCGTGTCCGGTTTCGCGTGACGGTCGACCTGGAGCGCGTGTCCGAATGCAATTGCTCGATCTGTCGCAAGAAGGGCTATCTGCATGCGATCGTGCGCCCCGCGGCGTTCGAGCTCCTGTCCGGGGAGGTCGATCTCGCAACGTACACGTTCAACACGGGCGTCGCGAAACACCGCTTCTGTCGATACTGCGGAGTGCAAAGCTTCTACGTCCCCCGGTCGGATCCCGACAAGATCGATGTCAACGTGCGATGTCTCGAGGGCGTCGATCTGAGAGCGCTCCGCGTCGTCCAGTTCGACGGTCAGCACTGGGAGGAAGCGATGGCGCGCGGCGACGAACGGTGACCGCCGCGGCCCCGAAGCGTTCGCGACCGCTCGCCATCGGGCCGAAACGATCGCTTCAAATTCGGACGTCGGCCCGATTTCGACTCGAAGACCGCGCGACATGCTGATACACGGTTCTCGTCCGGCATGGCACTCGCAAAATCCGGCGCTGTTTGCGGCGCCGCCGCAGTTCCTCTCGTGCTTGTTCTCGCAAGCCATTGCAGCCCGCCCGACACGTCTGTCGTCGTGGACAACGATTACCCGGCAAACTCACCCGCTCCTCTGGTCGTCTATCAGGCCTACTGGCAAACGGCGACGTTCACGACCCCCATACCCCCCGGCTCCTCGTCCGCTTCGTCGAGCGCAGTGCCGGCCTCCGCCACCACCGCGTACGCCGTGCTTGCGCCAGGATGGAACCCCGCCGGCTCAACCCCCCCAAGTTCGCTCGTAGTCTTGCAGTCGCAGATGGGTTTCTCGGTTCACCTCGACGACACGCTCCACATCCCGGTGGACGACACGACGTTTGCGGGCAACTGCGCTGCGGGGAGCTTTCTCACGCAACCGCAGGCCGATTTCATCACGCAGATCGTGTTCCCCGGAGTGTTCGCGTGCCTCACCTACGATGCGGCAGCCTGCACGGTCTCGCCCATGACCGACGGCGGCTGCGAGGGCGGCGGCGGGACCAGTGACGGCGGCGATCCATGAGGTGCGGGGTCGGCATCGGGCTGGCCGCTGCCCTTGGGCTCGCAGCCTCGCGCGCCAGCGGGCAGGGCGCGCCACCCGCGCCGCACCAGGACGTCGCGTTCGACTTCATGAACCTGCTGACGCAGCACGAAATGCACGACCTCAAGGACGAGAGCTGGAACGCGTACGGACAGTTCACGTACATCTTTCAATACAAGCCGGGTTTTTCGGCCCCCTACACCAATGCCAACGGCAGCATCAACTCGCTCGTGCCCGACCCCGAAGTCGGCTACACGGGCTCATTCACGCTCTTCTTTGGAGCGCGCCTCTGGCCCGGAGCCCAGGCATATTTCGTCCCCGAGGTGATCGCGGAGAAGGCATTCTCGCAGCTTCGAGGCATTGGCGCATCGATCCAAGACTTCGAGTTGCAGAAGACGGGATCCATCGTGCCGTCGCTCTACAGGTCCCGGACCTTTTTGCGGCAGAACATCGATATCGGGGGAAGCAAGGTCGAACAGGACTCCAATCCGATGCAGCTTGGAACCACGGTCGACAGCCGACGGGTCGTCCTGACGGCGGGCACGTTCACGATCCTCGACGTCTTCGACCACAACAACGTCACGGGGGACCCACGTCAGACCTTTCTCAACATGGCGTTCATGACCCATTCCTCGTGGGATTTCGCGGCGGACGCGCGCGGATTCTCGCTCGGCGCAGCGGCGGAGCTCTACTGGGACGACTGGGCGCTGCGGATCGCGCGAATGGCGCCGCCCCTGAACCCCAACCAGCTTCCGATCGATGTCAACCTCGCTCAAGTCTACGCCGACGCCCTCGAGCTCGAGCACGACCACGTTCTCTTCGGGCAAGCCGGAGCCGTGCGCCTTCTCGGCTACCGGAACCACGAGGTCATGGGACAATTCGCCGACGCCATCAAGGCGTTCGAGACGAATCCGGCGATGAATGCGGCCGATTGTCCGTCGAACGTCTTCAGCTATGGATCGGGGAACCTCACGGCTCCCGACCTGTGCTGGGTCCGCAAGCCCAACACCAAATGGGGTGTCGGGATCAATCTCGAACAGTACGTCGGCCCGGACGTCGGCGTCTTCTTGCGAGCGATGTACTCGGACGGACACAGCGAGGTCGACGCCTTTGACCCGGCCGATCGGGATCTCTCCTTCGGTGCGGTCGCCAAGGGGCAGCTGTGGCACCGCCCTTTCGATGTAACGGGCGTCGGCTACGCGTTCGGCTGGATCTCCTCGCTTCACGCCAAGTACCTGGAGATGGGGGGCGTCGACGGTTTCGTGGGTGACGGGGACCTGAGCCCCGCTCCCGAAATGACTGCGGATGTCTTTTACAGCTTCAACCTGCTCCGGGCGATCTGGCTGACCGGCGACTATCAGCTCATCTTCAACCCGGGATTCAACTCGGCACGCGGCCCCGTCAACGTCATGGGCGGGAGGGTTCATGTCGAGTTCTAGCGCGCGCGCCCACAGTAGGGTCGCGGCCGCCGCGCTCCTCGTCGCGGGAACCACCGGGTCACGCGGCGCCGAGGCGCAGCAGGCGGCGCAGGGGTTCGACGTGGACCGCCTCTATCTCTCGGCGCCGGGTGCCGGCTGGTTCGTCATGGACGCGCTCGACATGCGCGGTGGGCTCGGCGGGGTCATGGCGCTCACGACGGGATATGCCCACGATCCACTGCGCGTCCGGACGACCGACGGCTCGCAGCGGCTGACGGTGGTGTCGGACCTGGCCCTGGCCGACTTCGGCTTCGCCGCCACCTACGACCGCTTTCGCCTCTATCTCAACCTGGACTGGGTCCTCGATGTTTCGGGAAACAGCGGCACCGTGGGCAACTATCAGTTCATCGCCCCGACGACCGGCATTCCATTCACGCCCTCGGGAGTCAATCCGTCGACGGCGCCCGACGCGTTTGCAGACGCGCGCATCGGCTTCGACGCACGACTGCTCGGCTCCGCCTGGAGTCCGTTTCGCCTCGGAGCCAGCGCACAGCTTTTGATCCCGAGCCCCAATACAGTCACGAGTGAATACGTGACCGACGGCACGTTCCGCGGGATGCTGCGCGTCCTGTTCGCCGGAGACGTCGGGCTTTTCGGGTATGCGGGTCAGGTCGGTATCCAAATCCGCCCCCTGGACGACGCGCCCACCCCGGGCAGCCCGCAGGGCAGCGAGCTTCTGTTCGGCCTGGCCGCAGGGCCGAAGCTCCAGGTCGGGACCACGAAGCCGGTGGCGCTGATCGTCGGGCCGGAGCTTTTCGGAGAAACTGCGTTTCGCTCCTTCTTCGGAAGCGCGACGGGTGTGGAGGCGCTTGTCAGCGGTCGCGTCGAGGGCGGCGCCGACGACGGAGCCCAGATCCGAGTCAAATTGGGGGTGGGGGGCGGGCTCGACGCGCGCTTCGGCACGCCGGAGTGGCGCGCGGTCGTGGGAATCGAGGTGTTCGATCACCACAGTGATCGGGACAGGGACGGGGTCTCGGACAGTCAGGATGCGTGTCCGGACGCTCCGGGGGTCAAGACCAAGGATGCGAAGACGAACGGCTGTCCGGTGTCCAGCGAGCGACCGGCCGCCAAGTAGCAGAATCGGAGAGGGCTCCTTTGCGGGAAAACCTCAGACGATTCTATCGCCGGGGCTCGTGACCTTCCGCAGGACCTCGTACCGTTCGGAACGGACCTTCAACGGGTGTTGCGCCCCGCTCGGAGCCCAGTCGGGATTTTCGATGCTGTCGACCGCCTCGCGCAGGCTCTTGCCCCAAATCTCCCGAATCATCGAAAAGTACGGGTTCGACTCGTCGATGCAGACCAAGTCGTCGCTCGAAAGGGTGTCGGCCGTATACACGATCATGTCGATGGGCAGACCCACCGAAAGATTCGACTTGAGCGTGGAATCCATCGACAGAAGCGCACACTTGGCAGCCTCGGCGAGGGGCGTGCTCGGGACGAGCAGGCGATCGAGAATGGGTTTTCCGTATTTGGCCTCGCCAATTTGAAAATAGCAAGTTTCGGCCGTCGCCTCGATGAAATTGCCCGTCGAATAGACGAGAAAGAGGCGCATCATCTCGCCTTTGATCTGGCCGCCGAAAATGAGAGTGCAGCCCGAGTCGATTCCCGCGGCGCGCATGGCCGGACCATCCTGCTCGTAGACGTTTCGCAGCGTATGTCCGAGAACCCGCGCCGCGTCGAACATGCTCCGGGCGTTCCAGATCGTGGTCGGCTCGGCACGCCCGCCCGCGAGCTGCTCGATCTGCAGCATTTCCCGCACGGACTGCGTGATCGAAAGATTGCCCGACGAGAGTAGCACCATGAAGCGATCGCCCGGCCTCTCGTAGACGATCATCTTGCGGAAAGTGCTGATCTGGTCGAAGCCCGCGTTCGTGCGTGAGTCGGAGACGAACACCATGCCCGCCGAGACCTTGAGCGCAGCGCAGTACGTCATCCTCCCCGACCCATTACCGTGTGCCGCGCCAGTCCGTCCAGCGACTGCCAAGCACCAGAAACTCGTCTAAAGCGTTTTTGCGATTGCGCGAACGGGTTTGGGCCGGCCTCGCAAAAGGCGGGGCCCTGCGAGCGGCGGCCATCGCGCCGTTGAACGGGCCGTAGAGGCACGGCGCGAGGGAAGCAGCACGCGCACGCGCGCGCTTTCCGAGCGACGCTCCCGCGAGAGCCGAGCGAGAAGCGGGAGCGGCGAGCGACGAGCGAGAGAGCCGCGCCACCCCCGCGATCCGGACTCGCCAAGAACGCGGTGCGCCAGACGGCGGTGCGCCAGACGGCGGTGCGCCAGACGGCGGTGCGCCAGACGGCGGTGCGCCAAGACGGCGGTGCGCCAAGACGGCGGTGCGCCAAGACGGCGGTGCGAACCGGCGCGCCGCGCGCTGCCCGGGTCCCGTGGCAGTGGAAAGCTTCGGGCAGGCTGGATGCGCGGGCGCTCGCTGACCGTAGACACGAGCCCGCTTGCCTGCTGCGCCGGTCGTCGGGGCACCGTCCATGAAGGATGCAAAGCGCTCGCAGCTCGCTCGTCGGTCGCGCTCTCGACTATCAGCGCCGCGTCGCCTCCGGCGCCGGAGCGACCATAAAATCACAGCTCCACGACAATCCGTATTTGCAGTTGTTTCGATTCCGATCGAAAGATATCCTGAAGGCCTACGAGGGTGCGGCATCCGTCGCGCCGCCCGTGACCCAGACGCAGTTTGCCCGGGCCACCCGCAAGCCGAGCGAATCCGCCGAGACGATGAAGGCAGCGAACAAAATCGACGATGAGTGGGGGGATGTCACGATCCCGAATCACGACTCGCTCATCCCTCATGCCCTGACCGCGGACGAATCGTCACCGCAACTGACGGCTCCACGCGTGGGCGTTGGGCCGCTTCTGGCGATTGGCACCGTCATCGCGATGGCGTGCGCCTTGCCCGTGATCGGTTGGGCCGCGCACCGGCCTACGTCGGCGAACGCGAACGGAGTCGAGGACGGGGCCGACCCCGTCACTCAGGTTGCGGATGCTCCGACGCCCGCCCCCAGGAATCCTCAGGCGACGCATCCGGGCCCGACTCCCGACGCAATCGGCGCGCTCCCCGCTGCCGGCACCCACGTCGCCGGCGAGAAGAGCCACAAGAAGCACGCGGCCCCGTCCAAGCGCGCCAACAGCGATCGGGTCGCAGGCCTGGCGAGCGCGGTCGCAGGTCTGGCCGGTTCCGCCGCAGAGCCGCCCAGCGAAGTGGAATCGGCGGGAACCGCCAGCGAGATCCATAGCGGTAGCGGGACCGGGAGCCTCGGTGCCACGCGGTCGGATCGGACAGGCACGGACGCAAAAGGCTTGCAGGCGAAACAGAGCGGAGCCCGTCCGCTGTCGCACGCGACTGCTGCGTCCGTCGAGGATCAGGCGGCTGCCGAGCTGTCGTCGGCCCTCAAGTAAGGCATCAGTCCGGCTTCAACTGGCCGCTCTTTTCGGCCTCGACGCACCGCGGCTCGGTTTGCCAGCCGCCGAACGCGTGGTGGCGGCGCGCGACGTATGCCGGCGTCAGCTCTTTGATTCGCTCTCGGTCGTCCTTCGCTCTCTGCTGGTCTTTTTTCATTTTCTCGGTGTCGACGGCGCCCGGCGGACTCGATCTCTCCCGGGCGACCTCGCGCCGAAGGATCTGCAGGTCGCGTGAGTAGCGGCACATCGGACCGAGCGTCTCCGCGAAGAACTTCTCCTCCGCCTTCCTGTACGCTCGCGCCGACATGCACCTGCGGCTCAGGCGGCACTTTCGTTCCCGCGTGACGAACCCCGCGACGACCCCTGCATCGGGAAGGGCATTCACGTCGTAATCGGGACGCAGCTCGAGAAGACGCTTGCGCATCGACTCGACGTGGTCGGGCGCCGCCCCGAGCGCATCCTCGGCGAGGTCCTCGTAGACCGCTGGCAATCCGTATTCCTTCAGCTTTGCGACGAGGTCGTCGACCTCTTTTTCCAGCTCCCGCTGCCGCTCCTGCTCCGCGCGTTCTCTGCGAGCCTGGGCCTCCTTTTCGCAGGCCAGCCGGGCGCTTTCGATCATTGAGTGGACGCTCTGGCACGAGACCGATCCGATCGCTCCGGTCGGGTCGCGGGCGCACTGGGCCTGGATATCCGTCGCATGCATCCGGGCCAGGCAATCACCGACGTCGTCGGCACGGGTGAACTCATCGGCCCCGAGCGCCAGGGCGCCGATCATCAATCCGGCGACTTTCTGCAGCACTCGACTCAATGTGGGCTCGCGCGCCTGCGCGGCAACGAAGGCGGGGGCCCAATTCGATGCGGGCCGGTCCCGTGCAGGGACCCGGAGGCTCGCGGCGGAGCGGCCGCGTTCGCCCCGCCGCGACCGGAGAGCATCAGTTGCTCGACTGCGCGACCTCGGGCGTGGGCGGAAATGCCGTGCGAAGCGCGGTCATGAAGCGCTCCACTTCCGACCGCGGCGGCGGAGGTACCTGGCCCTCGAGAATGCTGCTCATGTAAACGTTGGTGCCGTACAGGGCATTGGTCGTCTCGATGTCGGCGTTGACCGACGTTCCGTCGAGTGTCGCGCCTGCGAAAAGGCCGCTCGCCTTCGAGTACGAGAGCACCTCGGCGTCCGTGAACTGGGTGCCCCGGCCAACGCCGACGGGTCCCGCAGCGGCCGAAGCATCGACGCCGATCTTCAGCGATCCGGTCTCGAGCTTCCGCCGTGCCTTGTCGGTCGTCAGGATCGCAACCACCTGGCTTTCCTGGTAGCCCGCCTGAGCCCCGAACGTTCCGCCGCTAACGACGACAGGAGCCGGCCCGCTCCAACCGTGGGGCGTCTGGCACTCGGCAAAGCCCTGACCGGACTGCCCTCCGACGAGTAATCCCCCCTTCTTCATCGCCGGCACGACGACCAGGCACCGCGCGCGGGCGGCTGCGTCATCGGGGATTTGACCGCGGAGGTCCTTCACGGTGCTCGCTGCGTCGTCGAGACGTCCGAGCGCGTCGTTGAGCTTGGTTTGGGCTTCGGCGGGGCTCTTCGCGGGCTCGCTCGACGACGAGCAGGCGACTCCGACCAGAGCCGCAGTGACGAGAGCGGCGGGCGTGGCCAGCCTGAGGAGGGGGAGAGGCGAATGAGTTCGGTAGTGCATTCCCCTAGGGGGAGCATCGCGTGTGCCGCCGGCGTGCCATTAAGAAGAAATTCTGCAGCGTAAAGGGTCGATCATGGTCCAGTAACCGGGCCTCGGCAGCACGGCATTTCAGGGGCCTCCCGCGAGCAATGCGCTCGAGTCGCCCACTCCAACGAGGCCCCATGGCGCCACAAGCGGTCGAGACAGTACGCATCCGCCGCGCAATCTTTGTGCGCTCTACAGCACATCCTGCGGCGCCCCCGGCGTTTCCGGGGTGCCGCGATTGGTATCAGGCAGGCGCCGAGAGACGCTGTCGCGCACGTCATTCGTCCTCGTCCGGAAATGAGCAGGAAACGTCACCGGCCCCATCGTGCGGGGCCCGACTGGCGAGGCGTCCGTCGGTGAAAGGATCTGAAAATCATGACTCCAAGCATCGCGCGGATCCACGCCGTGACGACGAGCAACGGCCACCAGTCCGAGCCGGCCATCGGCTTCAAGGAGAGCTCCGCCGAGTCGCTCTTCGGCACCAACGTCTTCGGCCTGGCGGCCATGAAGGCTCACCTTCCCAAAGAGGTCTTTCGTTCCCTCAAGCGCACGATCGACTCCGGACAAGCTCTCGATCCGAAGGTGGCGGACGTCGTGGCGTCGGCCATGAAGGACTGGGCGCTGCAAAAGGGCGCCACCCACTACGCCCACGTCTTCTATCCGCTGACGGGGTACACGGCGGAAAAGCACGACAGCTTCCTGAGCCCGGACGGCGAAGGCGGGGCGATCACCGAGTTTTCCGGAAAGACCCTCACCCAGGGGGAGCCGGACGCTTCCAGCTTTCCGAACGGCGGCATCCGCGCGACCTCCGAGGCGCGCGGATACACCGCATGGGATGTGACCAGCCCGGCCTATCTCTTCGAGACGACGAGCGGGCTCACGCTGTGCATCCCGACGGCGTTCGTCTCGTGGACGGGCGAGGCCCTCGACCTGAAGACGCCGCTCCTGCGCTCGACGCAGGCCCTCAACGTCCACGCACAGCGCGTGCTGCGTCTTTTCGGCCACCACAATCCCGCAATGCTGACCTCGTATGCCGGCGCCGAGCAGGAGTACTTCCTGATCGATCGGACGTTCTTCTACTCGCGGCCCGACCTCATGAATGCAGGAAGAACGCTGTTCGGGGCCAAGCCCCCGAAAGGCCAGGAGTTCGAGGACCACTATCTCGGCGCAATCCCCGAGCGCGTTCTCGCGTTCATGGTGGCGTGCGAGCAGGAGCTCTTCAGGCTTGGAATTCCCGCGAAGACGCGGCACGCCGAAGTGGCACCTGGACAGTTCGAGCTCGCGCCCATGTTCGAGGGGGGCAACATCGCCACCGACCACCAGCAGCTCGTCATGGCGACGATGAAACGCGTCGCCGAGCGCCACGGTCTGGTCTGTCTGCTCCACGAGAAGCCGTTCGCCGGCATCAACGGCTCGGGCAAGCACGTCAACTTCTCGTTCGGCAACGCGACCCAAGGCAACCTGCTCGATCCGGGAGACACACCCCACGACAACGCCCAGTTTCTGGTCTTCTGCAGCGCGGTCATTCGCGCCGTGCACCTCTACGGGGACGTGCTGCGGGCCTCCGTGGCGTCGGCCAGCAACGACCATCGCCTCGGCGCCAACGAGGCCCCACCCGCGATCATTTCGGTTTTCCTCGGAGAGCAACTGGCGGACGTGTTCGCGCAGATTCGTGAAGGTGGCGCCAAGTCGTCCAAGTCGAAGGGGACTCTCGAGATCGGCGTCGACACTCTTCCGAAGCTTCCGAAGGACCCCGGCGATCGCAATCGTACCAGCCCGTTCGCGTTCACAGGCAATCGGTTCGAGTTTCGCGCCGTGGGGTCCGGTCAATCGATCGCGGGCCCGATGATCGTCCTCAACACCGTGGTGGCCGACTCGCTCGATT
>Ga0187782_10000301_pt1 | contig 32332 bp, 31 predicted proteins | sample 0715_SJ02_MP15_2_FD_132454 | JGI IMG/M metagenome (GOLD analysis project Ga0187782, IMG submission 132454) | Tropical peat soil microbial communities from peatlands in Department of Meta, Colombia - 0715_SJ02_MP15_20_MG | ecosystem: Environmental > Terrestrial > Soil > Wetlands > Peat | place... | reverse complement strand
GTCGCCGCCGCCACCCGCCACAAGAAGTCGTGGCGGAATTCGTTCTCGGTCGGCGCACGGAACCCCGTCACCGTGCAGCCTTGTGGATTGACGCCCTGCGTCACATGGGCGATCGAGCCGTCCTTGCCCGCGGAATCGAGGCCCTGGAAAATGACAAGCAGCGCGTTGCGCCGCGAGACGTAAAGCCGTTCCTGGAGGGCGCCGAGCTTCTCGACATGCTTGGCGAGAATATCCGCGTAGGCGCTCTTGGAATCGTAGAAAGGGTCGACGCGGGTCGGCGCTTTCGCAAGATCGATCTTGCCGTCTGCGGGCAGGCGGAACTGGGCGGCATCGAGCTTCATCAAGACGCGTTTATGACGATTCCCGGCTTGTATGAAGGCCGGCCATCGGCAGGGCGGGCGGACAGCGCGCGAGACGCGATTGCTGAAACGCCGCGCATGGCGCATCTTTCCTGAAGCTTGGGGGAGGAGGGGCCCGCCATGACCGATCCCGCCCACAAATCCCGCGCGGCAGGCGCCGCGCTGGCAGGACTTGCCCTCGCGCTCGCCATCGCGGTCGCGCTCGTTGTCTGGCTCGCCGCCTCGAGCGACCTGCACGGCTCCGACGCGCCCGGCAACGGCATTGCGCAGGCGCTCGGGCTCTTGGCGCTGATCATCGTGCTGGCGCTGCTCGGGATCCTCGCCGTGACGGCGGTGCTCAGGCGCGATTGGCCGCGCGCCGCGTCGTTTGCGACCTTCATCCTGTTCCCGGCCGTCTGCGGCGCCGACGTCTACGCCTATACGCAGGTCGCCGACAGCGCTTCGGCGCCGGAGGCGCTGCTCTTAACCGCGGCGGCGGTCAATGTCGGCCTTTTGACGCTGCACTGCGTTTGGGGGCTCGTCTCTCCGCTTCGGCGCCTGCTTCCCGCGCGGACGCTTTACACGATTGCCTGGACGGGCGTGGTCATTGCGTGCGCCGTCATTGCGATTGCGGGCGCATCGAAATCCTAAAACGCCGCCTTGCCTGAGCGCGGCCCAAACGCGCGATGCGCGATCGCGTCAGGCGAGTTCGGGATAGCCGAGAGCCGCCGCTTGACGTTCAAGCGCAAGGACGGGCTCGTATGCGCCGGCGTCAAGTTCGACGGCGCCGACGAGGCCGAGCGTCGCCAAGGCCGGGCGCAACGCCGGATCGACGAGCGCCGAGCGAAGCGCCTCGCGGATGGCGCTAAGGGTCATCTCAGGCAGCCTCGCGCTGGCGATGAAGGGAAGCGCAAGCGTAGAGGCCGTGCGGCCCAGAACTTTCAGTCGAGAGGCCAGCTCCGGCCGCCCGCGCCAGGCGTGCGCGAACGTCACGCAGTCGATTGCGGCGATGTCGGCGCGATCGTCGGCGACGGCCTCCATGCTCTTTAGATGCGCGCCCGTGACGAGCGTCGCGGAAAAGAACGGGCGCCCGTTCGCAAGCGGCGCGACCGCCGCGCGGAACAGGTTCATGCCCGTATTGCTGTCGCGTCCGTTGATCGCGGCGCGCGCGCCTTTAAAATCGCCGAGGCCGCATCGCGAATCCTCCGCCCGCGCGATTAGGAAGCTAGAATGGCGCGGGCCCTCGCAGCCGTCGAACGCGTAGGCCGGCGCGGCGAGGACGACGACCGCGTCGCGAAGCGAGCGCATCAGCGGATAGCCGCAAGTCTGCCCGAAGACGAGCCGCGCGTTGCGCCATTGCGCTTCGACTTCGCCCTCGCGCGTCAAGCGCTCGGGCGCGTCGACGCCGTCGTCTCTCAGGCGCTCGGCGAGCGCCGCCCATAGGCGGTCTTCGGCCGCCTCGGTCCAGGGAAAGCGATACATCGGCAGCGCGGCGATCAGGGCCACGCCGCCCGTCTCCGGTTTGGCGCTTAAGGAGCCCGCCAATTCGGCCCCGGATGGAACAGCGTATCGTGGGGGCGAAATAGAAAGCGCCGCGCGACGTCGAAATAGGTCTTGTAGACGAGGCCGCCGTTGAGCGCGATCAGCGTGTCGCGGTTGCGCCGATACCAGCCGGGCAACTCGTACCAGGGGAGCGACGCGCGCAGGTGATGGGCGACATGCAGGTTGTTGAAGAGGAAAAGCGGCCCGAGAACCCACGAATCCTCGACGATCGCCGTGCGGTGTTCGACCTCGTTGTCGGCCCGGTGCTCCGCATAGGATCTGACGCGCACCAGCGCCGTGCCGACATAGGCATATGCGAAGAAATAAAGCCAGAGCGGCATGTGGCAGACGCCGACGATCCAGGCGACGACGATGGCGGCCTCCAGCCCATGGCGCAGGACGATGCGCTGCGTGACGCGGTCGCCCGCGAGCATCGCCTTGATCTGCCCTTCCCAAAAGCGTCCCATTGCGTAGGCGGGGCCGACCAGGATGCGGCCAAGCAGCGTCTCCTGCGCGTAGACGAGCGCCCGCACGATCGGACCGGCCGACGCCCATTGCTCGGGCGTCCAATAATTGGATTCCGGGTCTTCGAGCGGATCGGTCAAACGCGTGTCGTTGTGGTGACGCAAATGCGAGAGGCGGTAGGTCTCGTAAGGCAGCCAGAGCGACAGCGGCCAAATCGCGATCGCGGTGTTGATCCGGCGGCTGCGAGTCGGATGGCCGTGCAAAATCTCGTGCTGCAGGCTCAATTGCCAGGCGACGATCCAGCCGCCGATCAGAGGCAAGCTCCAGACCGGCAGCGCGCGATAAAAGTAGGTTGTCGCGAACCAGCTTCCGTAGATGAACGCCGCCAGAGCCGCCGTCGGCCACTCGACACCGCGTCTGGCGCGCGGAATGTCGGCGATCTGCATCCGATTCCTCGCACAAGCGTTGTAAAGGAACCACTTTTCTCGTTTGACGGCAAGGGGTTGGTTGACAATTGCTTAAGGATTTTTGGCGGCCCCTGCGTCACCGCCGCTTGCGCCGACCGCCGCTTAGTCCACCGCCGCCGCGTGGGCTTCTCGTTTTACCGGCCCCGCTATGGGCTTTGCCTTGCGGATGAGGAGCAGCAAAGGAAAGGCCGCCAGGCTCACGAACGTCATCAGCAGGAAGTCGTTCGAATAGGCCATGATCGCCGCCTGTTGGGTGACGAGCCCGTCGAGCGCGGCGCGGCCCTCATTGGTGGCGATCGTCAGCGGCCCGACGAGGCCCGGCAGCGCGAGCGCTGGGTTGAACGGCGTGACGTTCTCGACCAACTGGCTGTGGAATGTGGCGATCATGTTGGTGAGCTGGGAGATCACCACCGACACGCCGATCGACGAGCCGAGATTGCGGATCAGCGTCCAGAACGCCGCGCCGTCGGTGCGCAGCTCTCCCGGCAGCGTCGCGAAGGCGACGGTGTTCAACGGCACGAACACGAACCCGAGCCCCAGCCCCTGGAAGACGCTGACGATCACGATCCATTGCGCCGAGGACTCGGGCGACCAATAAACCATCGACCACAGCGAGCCGGTGGAGAGGAAGAGGCCCAAGAATATGATGAGGCGCGCGTCGAGGATCGCCAACAGCCGGCCGACCGCCATCATCGCGAAGAACGTGCCGACGCCGCGCGCGCCCAAGAGATAACCGCTCGTCAGCACAGGATAGCCCATCAGGTTCTGCAAATAGGGCGTCACCAGCGCGAGGGTTGCGAGCAGAATGATGCCGATGATGAACATGAAGACGACGGCGACCGAAAAATTCCAGTCGCGGAACATGCGCATCGGCACGAACGGCCGCTTCGCGGTGAAGGCGTCGGCGAAGAAGAAATAGAAGCCGACGATCGACAGGATCAGCTCGACGACGATCTCGTTCGAATCGAACCAGCCCTGGTCCTGGCCGCGGTCGAGCATCATCTGCAGCGCGCCGATGCCCAGCGACAGCGTCAGGAAGCCGAACCACGAGAACGGCACGTCGCGGCGGATCGCGCTCTCCTTCATGAACGCGGAAAGGCCGAGCACGGTCAAAATGCCGAACGGCAAATTGACGAAGAACACCCAGCGCCAGGAATAGTGTTCCGTGAGCCAGCCGCCGAGCGTCGGGCCCATGATGGGCCCGAGCATCACGCCCATCCCCCAGATCGCCATCGCCGAGCCGCGCCTGGCGGGGGGATAGGCGTCGAGCATCACCGCTTGGCTGACCGGCACCAGCGCCGCGCCGAACACCCCCTGCAAGAGCCGGAAGGCGACCATCTGCTCGATTGATTGCGCGATCCCGCACAGCATCGAGGCGACGGTGAAGCCGCCGGCGCAGACGATGAACAGCTTCTTGCGCCCGAAACGCGTCGCCATCCACCCTAAGGGCGACGTCATGATCGCGGCTGCAACGATATAGGAGGTTAAGACCCAGTTGACCTGGTCCAACGTCGTCGACAGCGAGCCCTGCATATAGGGCAAAGCGACATTGGCGATCGTCGTGTCGAGCGCCTGCATGATGGTGGCCATCATCACGCAGACAGTCAGCATCGCCCTCAAGGAGGGCGACATCTGGGTCTCGGAAGCAGGCAGGCTCATTGGATCAGGTTGCGCTGCACATCCCCTCTCCCCTTCACGGGAGAGGGGTCAGGGGTGAGGGGTCGCGCCAAACTCACTTCGCCGGCGCGCCGACCGCCGCGCCGACGCCGGGAATGAGCGAGGCGATGCTCGACAGCACGCCGCTCAGCGAACGCGAGCGCCCCGTATCGATCGACACATAGGCGCTCATGCCGGCGCGCAGGTCCTTGGTGTCTTGATCGCCGTTGAAGCAGACGCGCAGCGGGATGCGCTGGACGACCTTCACCCAGTTGCCGCTGGCGTTCTGCGGCGGCAGCACCGAGAATTGCGCGCCGGTGCCCGGCGCGATCGAGCAGACGGTCCCCTTGAACTCGCGGTCGGGAAAGGTGTCGACCGTCACGATCGCGGCTAAGCCGGGATGCACGTAGGTGAGATCTGACTCCTTCGGATTGGCGTCGATCCACGGCGTCTTGTCGTCGACGACGGCGAAAACCGGCGTGCCCGCGGCGGCGACTCGGCCGAGCTCGATCTGCGAAACAAGCGTCGCGACGCCGGCGATCGGCGCAACCACATGCGTGTTCTTCAAGTTGCGCTCGGCGTCGGCGAGCTGGGCTTGAGCCTGCATGTAGTCGGGGAAGGCGTCGATCGAGGCGTCGAGCGAGCCGCCGAGCTTCACTTTCGTCGCTTCCTGCTGCTGGTCGACGAAGGTTAGGATCTGGCGCGCCTGGATGAGCGCGGCGAGCGAAGTGTCGACGTCGACGCGCGTTTCCGAATGCGAGTTCCAGAGCGCGGTCTTGCGGTCGTAATCCGCCTGGCGCACGTCGACCGCCTGCTGGCCCATCTTGATCTGGTCTTCGTTGGCGACGTAAGCGGCTTTCAAGTTCTCGAACTCGATCTTCGCCGCGGCGACGCGGCCTTGAGCCAGCACGAAGGCCGCCTGATAGGGCGCAGGATCGATGTCGAACAGCGGATCGCCGACATTGACGTGCTGGCCCTCGACGACGTGGACCGCCACGATCGGGCCCGTGACGATCGGCGTGATGAGCACCTTGTCTGCGCCGATATAGGCGTTGTCGGTGCCCACGTACCGCCCGCCCGACAGCCAGTAAGCAAATCCCAAGGCAAGCGCGACGAGCGGCACGACGACGAGCAGGAAGCCGCGCGTCAGCGAGCTGAGTTTCGCGCCGCGGCGCGGCTCCGGCGCTCGGGCAGGCGCGACCTGCGGCGACGGCGCCGGGGCGACGGGCGCGGGCGGCTGCGGCGGCGGGCTCTCCGGCGCGCGATCGCGCGGATTGAGCGTCGTCACCTGCGCGGAAACTTGAGGGGCGGTCGAGGAAGCGGCTTGGGACATGGGCGTTAGTCTACGCTTTGCAGTGCGGCCTTGAGATTGGCCTTGATGGCAGAAAGCTCGCGGGTCATCTTTTCGACCGTCGTCTGATCGACGCCTTGAAGCGCGCGGGCCATGATGTCGTCGGCAAGCTCGCCAAGCCGCTCGAGCGTCGGGGCGGCCTTGGCGGTCAGGTGGAGGCGGTTGGCGCGCCGGTCGGCCTCGTCGTCCCGCCGCTCGACGAGCCCCTGCTCGCAAAGCTTGTCGACGAGGCGCGCGAGCGTGATCGGCGCAAGATCAAGCGCCTCGGCGAGCTCGCTTTGCTTCGATCCTTCCGAGCGTTCGAGCCGCTTCAGCACGGCCCACTGGGCGCGCGTCATGTTGACCTCGCGCGCCCGCTGGTCGGAATAGGTGCGCAACAGACGGGCGCAATCGCTGATCGCGAACGCCAGTTCGCGAGCGGGTGACGTTGGCATGGATGTGGTGGCTGCTTATTGTGAGTATGCTTATAATGAGCCAGCGCGCGATTGGCAAGAGGCGTGTCGCGCGCAATGCCGAAGATTCTGCCATCGGCCCTCGGCGGCGCGCCGGGCTCGGCGCTCTCGTTAAGGCTTGAACTCCGCCTTCGCCGTCGCCCGCAGCATTGTGGCGACGGCGTCGAGCGGCCCGACGTCGGCCTCGGCGCGACACAGGATCAGCGCGCCTTCCATCGCCGCGAGCACGAGCGAAGCAAAGGCGTTGCAGCGGTCTTTCGACAAGCCGCAGCGCTCGAATTGATCCGAAAGAGCTGAGCGCCAAGCGCGAAAAGCTTCGCGGACCGCCGGCATGACGTCCCTCTCGTCGTCGCCGCTCGAAAGCGCCGCGCCTGCGATGGCGCAGCCGGACTTCGCGTCCGATGCGATCACCACCCGCCGCCACAGCGCGATGAATCGGTCGAGCGCCTCCAGCAGGTCGCGTCCTTCGTAAACGCGCAAATACGCCAGGACGCGTTCGGCGGTTTCGCGCACCGCGGCCTCGGCGAGTTGCCGCTTGCCTTGCGGAAAATGGTGGTAGATCGACCCCCTGGGCGCGCCGCTATGGGCGATGACGTCGGCAAACGAGGTGTCGGCGAGGCCTTTCTCGGCGATGAGCGCGATTGCGCTGCTCACCATCTTTTCGTGGGGGTTGTCGGCCATTTGCCCTCTTGACTATGACGGTCATCATATGTCAACCGGCTCAGTCGACTATGACGGTCGTCATACATAGAGGTCTCCCATGCCAATGATTGATGTCACCGCCCCAGCTGGCGCCTTCAAGGACAAGAAGAAACTGGCGCGCGACGTCGCGGCCGCGGTCATGCGCTGGGAGCGCGTGCCCGACATCTCCCTGTTTCGCAAGAATACGGCCGCCTTTGTCCACGAAGTGGCGAGCGACAGCCTGGCCAATGTGGACGGCGACTCCAATTACGTCCGCGTCGACGTCCTCACCCCGGCCAGCGTGCTCGACCGCGAGAAGAAGCTCGGCATCGTCAAGGAGATCACCGAGATCGTCGCGGCGGCCGCCGAAGATCCCGGATTGATCGAGAGAACATGGGTGGTGATCCGAGAGGCGCCAGACGGCGGCTGGGGCATCGCCGGATTTGCCTACGCCAACGCCGATATCGCCGCCGCGGCGCGCAAAGCGGTGACGGAGGGCAAAGGTTGAGGTTTGCCGCCGGCGCCGAGCGCCACGGCCCCTCTTTCGCGCCCGTGAAATTCGGCGACATTCACGACGGCCGTCTAAAGGCGACGACCTTTTGCTGTCCTTCGGGCTGGAAAGGAGGCGCCGCCAGCTCGCCGGGCGGCGCGGGGCCAAAAAAGAATTCGATCAGAGGGAATAAGCGCATCTCGTCCGGAGTCCTCTCGGCATCGCGCTTTGGCAGCGCGCCCGACGAGGAGACCTCCATGAACCGGGAAGACAAATATGCACTCGATCGCCGCCAGACGCTCGAGTGCATGATCTGGGCGGGGACTGGCATCCTGTGGACCGTCGTCGGCGGCGTGCCGGCGTCGCGGTTGATCACTTCCGCTCAGGCCGCCGAGGGCGGCTTTTCCTTCGCGCAGATTTCCGACAGCCATATCGGCTTCGACAAGCCGGCCAACCCGGACGCGAAGGCCACGCTGAACGAGGCGATCGACAAGGTCCTCGCGCTGCCCTTGAAGCCTGCCTTCATGATCCATACCGGCGACGTCTCGCATCTCGCCAAGCCGCAGCAATTCGACGACGCAGCTCAGCTCATCGGCCGCGCCAAGCTCGACGTGCATTATTCGCCAGGCGAGCACGACATCCTCGATCCCGCGACGGCGAAAGCCTATCTCGCGCGCTTCGGCGGCGGGGCGACCGGCATGGGCTGGTATTCATTCGACTATGGCGGCGTGCATTTCGTCAGCCTGGTCAACGTCGTCGATCTGAGGAAGAACGGCTTAGGCTATCTCGGGCCCGACCAGCTCGCCTGGCTCGCCGACGACCTCAAGGACAAAACGAATTCGACGCCGATTGTCGTCTTCTGCCACATCCCGTTGTGGATGATCGCGCCCGAATGGGGCTGGGGCACGGAGGATTCCGCCGCAGCGCTCGAGCTCCTCAAGCGCTTCGGCTCGCTGACGGTGCTGAACGGCCACATCCACCAGGTGATGCAGAAGGTCGAGGGCGGCGTGACGTTTCACACCGCGCGCTCGACCGCCTTCCCGCAGCCGGCGCCGGGCACGGCGCCTGCGCCGGGCCCGATGCTCGTGCCCGCCGGGGATTTAAGGAAAGTGCTCGGCGTCGCCGAGGTCGTTTATGCGCCGACTCCAACCTCGCTCGCGATCACCGATACGGCGCTCGCCGGCTGATCCGTCCGCCCCGTCACAGGATTTCCATCAATGAAGACGGTCGCCCTCGCGGCAAGCCTCGCGCTTGCCGCCCTGCCCTGGCGCGCTTTCGCCGCGCCGCCGCTCGTCGGCGACGCCGAGCGCGGGCAGACCCTCTATCAGGTCTGCACCGACTGCCACGACCTCGACAAGAACGACGTCGGGCCGAAGCACCGCGGCGTCTTCGGCCGCAAGGCCGGAACTGTTCCCGACTACGAGTATTCCGACGCGCTGAAAAACTCCGGCATCGTCTGGAACGAGGCGACGCTCGACAAATGGCTGACCGACCCGCAGATGCTCGTGCCGGGCGCAAAAATGTTCTTTCACCTGGAATCGGCGCAAGACCGCGCCGACGTGATCGCCTTCTTGCGCGACAAAGCCAAATGATTGACGCGAGGTCGCCATTCCGACATGCGTGAGCCTCGTTTCGGCGCCTCGCGGCGCGGGGCGGAAATGCGCCAGCGAGGGCGTTCCAAGCGATGGCGGTTTCTGAGAGAACGCGCGCGCGCTTCGAGGCGTCGGTGAGCGCGCATCTCGACGACGCCTACAACTTCGCTCGACGGCTCGTCGGCAATGGCGCGGACGCCGAAGACGTCGTGCAGGACGCGGCCTTGCGCGCGCTCAAAGCCCTCGAGCGGCAAGAGATCGAGCGGCCGCGGGCGTGGTTTCTCACCATCGTGCGGAACTGCGCCCACAGCTTTCTGGCGCGAAGCCGGCACGCGAACGTCACGCTGGTGGACGACATGGACACGTTGGACGAAACGGCGGCGCTGGCCGCGCTCAGCGCCGAGGACCTCGAGGGCGCGATCATCGCCGCGCAAGACCGCGAGGCGGTGCAACGGGCGATCGACGGCCTGCCGATCGCCATGCGCGAGGCGATCGTTCTGCGCGACATCAACGGGCTCTCCTATAAGGAGGTGGCGGAGGCGATCGGCGCGCCGATCGGCACCGTGATGTCGCGCCTCGCCCGCGCGCGCGCCGCATTGGCGCAAGCGCTCCAGGGTTCAAGATGAGCGAGCGGCCCCTTTCGCGCGATCAGCTCTTGCGTCTGCAGGCCGCGCTCGACGGCGAGCTCGACGCGCTTCAGAGCGTCGCGCTCGAGCGCGAACTTGCCGCGGACGCCGATTTGCGCGCGCAGTTCGATCGGATGAAGCGTTTTAGAGCGGCGTTGAGCGGCTCGGCCCCACGCGAGCCGGCGCCCGAGCGGCTAAGGCTTGCGGTTGATCGCCTCGCGCCCAGCGCCCAGCGCTCCTCCGCCTGGCGCTTCGTTCCGCAGGCGCTCGCCGCCTGCCTGGCGCTCGGCGCGGCGTTCACGGCGGGGGCCTATCTCGGTTTGCCGCAGACGGCCGATCGCGGCGTCGAACTCGCGCTCGCCGACGGCTTCATGCGCGCCGAGATCGCCGGGGATACGGTCGACGTCGCCTCGTCCGATCGGCACACCGTGAAACCGTGGCTCGCCACCCGCGCGCCGCTGGGCACCGAGGCCGTCGACCTCGCCGATCAAGGCTTCGTGCTCGTCGGCGGGCGGATCGACATCGTGGGGGGCGGGCCGGTTCCAACCCTCGTCTATCGGGCGCGCGAACATCTCATCGCCGTCACCGAATTGCCCCGCGACGCCATCTCCGCCGGCGATCAGCCGGCGCGCGAGACGGTCTCGGGCCTGGCGCTGATGCGCTGGCGCGACGCGATGCGCGCCTACGTCGCCGTCTCCGACATTGCGCCGGCGGATCTTGCCGACTTCGTCGCCAAATTCCGCGCCGCATCCGGCGGGGAAAAGCCTTGAGACAAGAGGACGACATGAGAGCGCATGCGATATTAACCTTTGCGTTGCTCAGCGCGCTGGCGCTCGCTCCGCCGGCCGCAGCCCAGGACGCCGCTGCCGGCGAAAAGGTGTTCTTGAAGTGCAAGGCCTGCCACCAGATCGGCGACAATGCGAGGAACATGGTCGGCCCGGCGCTGACCGGAATCGTCGGCCGCAAGGCCGGGACTTATCCCGGCTACAATTATTCCGACGCCAACAAGAATTCCGGCCTCGTCTGGGACGAGGCGACCTTGAAAATCTATCTCAAGGACCCGAAGGCGGAAGTGCCCGGCACCAAGATGACCTTCCCGGGCCTCTCGTCCGACAAGGACATCGACAACGTCATCGCCTACTTAAAAACATTCTCCGCGGCCTCGACGCCGGCGTCGACGAATTAGGAAAGAGCAGCGACGCGATCCCCTCACCCCTGACCCCTCTCCCTTCGGGAGAGGGGAACACGTCTCCCCTCTCCCTTTTGGGAGATGGGTAGGGGTGAGGGTAGCCGGCGGGGTGGCCTCGCTCAGTCCTGAGGCGAACTCTTTTCTGGCCAAGCGGTCGGATGGGCGGTAAACTGTACCTGACTTTCAGAAAGCCAAAGACGAATCGCGACGGCGCGGACACAAATCACAAGATGCTTATGAGTAAATTGCGCCTGAAAAGCGCTTTTTCGCGCCTCTTGAGTTGCAACCCATTGAAAACTAACGATCCGCCCCTGTCCCGAGTTGGTTTCGAGTTGGATTTGAGTTGGAAACAGGCGGCGCCGAGTTGGATTCGAGTTGGATTCGAGTTGGATTGAGTTGGTTTGAGTTGGTTTGAGTTGGCGCCGAGTTGGATTTGAGTTGGCGGATCGCCGACGCGCCGGGGGTCGCCTCGACGACCCGGCGCCGAACATGAACGGGCGCGCTCGCCTGCCGCCATCGCGAGCAGAGCAAAGCAATGACGAACTCGGCCTGAGCGTCGGCCGCCCTACCTGAGCTCCGCCGTGAACTTCTGGATCTTGCGGCACGCCTCTTCGAGCGTCTTCAGCGACGTCGCGTAGGAGACGCGGAAGTTCGGCCCTAGACCGAAGGCCGAGCCCTGCACCGCCGCGACGCCTTCCGTCTCCAGAAGCTCCGTGACGAAGTCTTCGTCCGAGGCGATGAGCTTGCCCGACGGCGCTTCCAGCCCGATCGCGCCGGCGCAGGAGGGGAAGACGTAGAACGCGCCCTCTGGCTTCGGGCACTTCAAGTGCTTCGCCTGGCCGAGCATCGACACGACGAGGTCGCGCCGCTCTTCGAACGCCTTCTGGCATTTCGGGATGAAGTCCTGCGGGCCGTTCAGCGCCTCGACCGCCGCCCATTGGGCGATCGTGCAGGCGCCGGAGGTCTGCTGGCCCTGCACCATGTCCATCGCCTTGATGAGCGCGCTCGGCCCCGCCGCATAGCCGATGCGCCAGCCGGTCATCGCATAGGCCTTCGACACGCCGTTCATCGTCAGCGTGCGCTCATAGAGCGCTGGCTCGACCTGCGCCGGCGTCGTGAAGACGAAGTCGCCGTAGGTTAGGTGCTCATACATGTCGTCGGTGAGCACCCAGACATGGGGATGGCGGATCAGCACATCGGTCAGGCGCTTCAGCTCGTCCTTCATATAGGCCGCGCCCGACGGGTTCGACGGCGAGTTGAGCACCACCCACTTGGTGCGCGGCGTGATCGCCCGCTCGAGGTCTTCGGGCTTGAGCTTGAAGGCATTCTCGAGCGTGGTCGGAACGATCACCGGCTCGCCGTGATTGATGAGCACCATCTCCGGGTAACTCACCCAATAGGGCGCGGGGATGATGACCTCGTCGCCCTTGTTCAGCGTGGCGAGAAAGGCGTTGAACAGGATCTGCTTGCCGCCCGTGCCGACGATCGTGTCGGACGCCTTGTAGTCGAGCCCGTTCTCTCTGCGGAACTTTTTGGCGATCGCCTCGCGCAACGGCGGGATGCCGAGCACCGGCGGGTACTTGGTCTCGCCGCGCTTGATCGCCTCGATCGCCGCCTGCTTGATGTTGTCGGGCGTGTCGAAGTCCGGCTCGCCGACGGAAAGCGAAATGACGTCGCGCCCCTTGGCTTTCAGGTCGCGCGCCTTCTGCGTCACCGCAATGGTGGCGGAGGGCTTAACGCGCGAGAGAACGTCGGCGAGGAAGGCCATTGAGATCTCAAGTCCGATTGTTCTGATCTTTGTAACGCACCATGTCGGGAGACGCCGGCCGGGAGAACGATCAAATTGGGGCTTAGGCGCATCGGGGATATTCCGACGAGTCCCTTCGCCCCGTTCTCTCCCTAGGGGAGAGGGCACGACGCTGCAACCCCGGAAGACTAGCTCACTTGCCTTCTTCGGCCTCAAGCCTGGCGAATTCCGCGCGACACGCCTCGGCCAAAGTGAGGAGTTCGTCATGCGCCAACGCCCAGAGCGCGTCCGCGGCGACGCGGTGATATTCGTGCCGCAAGATGTTTCCGATTGCGGCCACCTTCGCCCACGGGATGTCAGGATGCCGATCCTTCGTCTCGACGGCTAGATGTCGGCTCGCCTCAGATATGATCTCGAACCCGCGCTCGATAGCCGCCCTCGTCGGCCAGTCGTTCTTGTATTGCTCCAACGTCTTGCCCTTGAGGCTCTGCGCGATGCCCTCGGCTGCCGCGAGAATATCGGCGAGGCGCAGAAGGGTCGTGCGTCGGGTCATCAGAAGACTTGGATCGCCGAGCGCTCGATCCCTTCTTTGAGCATCGGATGCAGACTTCTGCGCGAGACCATTTCGGTCCTCGCGCCGAGAATCTCGGCGGCGCGGTTTTGCAGATCCATCATCTTAAATAGGCTGAGCGACCCTTCGTCGTGATCGAAGAAGAGGTCGATGTCCGAGTCTCTTGTCGCCTCGTCCCGCGCTGTCGACCCGAACAAGAAAAGTCCGTCCACGCCCGAGGCACGGAGTTCGCCCTCGTGTTCCCGCAGGATTTTGATCGCCTCGGCGCGCCGCATGGGCCGAGAATAGCAACCGCCCGCGCTTCGATCAAAGAAACGTCCGGCCGCGCCCCGTCCAACTGGGACCTGCCTTCCGCAGGCGACGGCGGCAAGGAGGTTTGCGCGGGTCCCGCCATCGCGCTACCTCAGGCCGGCAATTCGGGAGGAAGGAGCCGCCCTCAATGAGCCTCGACGTCCTATTCATCGGCGGATCGGGAGAAATATCGCAGGCCTGCGTCGAAGAGGCTCTGGCGAGCGGGCACAAGGTCACGGTCTTCAATCGCGCCAAGACCGAGGTCGACCGCCTGCCCAAGACCGCAACGCGCCTCGTCGGCGACTGCTACGACCCGGCCTCCACCGCTCAGCTCAAGGGCAAGCGCTTCGACGTCGTCTGCCAGTTCATGGCCTTCCGACCCGAGCACGTGCAGGCGGACATCCAACTGTTCGCCGGCGCGACCGGGCAATATGTGTTCATCTCCTCGGCCTCCGCCTATCAGAAGCCAGCGCGCCACTACGTCATCAGCGAAGCCAGAACGCCGCTCGACAATCCCTATTGGGAATACAGCCGCAACAAGAAGGCGTGCGAAGAGCTTCTGCTCTCCCAAGCGAAGCTGCCTTTCACGATCGTTCGGCCGAGCCACACGGTGAGAACCCGCGTGCCGCTGCAAATCGGCGATCGGCTGCGCGGCTTACGGCGCATGCTCGCGGGCAAGCCCGTCATCGTCGCCGGCGACGGCAAGACGCCATGGACGCTGACGCGTTCGAAGGACTTCGCTGTTCCCTTCGTCAAGCTCTTCGGCGCGTCGAAGGCCCTTAGCGACTACTTCCACATCTGCAACGACAAGGCCTTTACTTGGGATCAGATCCATGACGCGATCGCAGGTGGCCTCGGGGTGGCGGCGCATCACGCCCACGTCCCGACCGACACGCTGGTGCGTTACAATCCTGCCTGGGAGGGCCCGCTCAGAGGCGACAAGAGCTGGACGGCTTTGTTCGACAATTCCAAGGTCAAGAGCGTCGCCGGCGATTATTTTTGCGCCGACAATATCGACGAAATTCTCGCCGAGCCGATCGCCGCCGCAAAGCGCGATTTGAGCACGACGCCTGCGCCGGCGCCTGCGGCGGACGATGAAGATGCGCTGATGGATAGGATTGTCGAGGCGCAGGCGCGGCTCGGCGCCTAAAGGCTCACTGCTCCAGAAGCTCCAAAACCTTCTTCGACGGGCGGCCGTCGGCGTCCATGCCGGCCTTACGTTCGACGTCGGCGATCGCCTGGCGCGTCTTCTCGCCGATCGCGCCGTCGGGTTCGCCGACGTCGTAGCCGCGCTTGATGAGCAAGGTCTGAAGCTTGCGCCGCTCCTCGCGGCTCAAGCCCGGATCGTCGGTCGGCCACGGCGTGACGATACCGCCACGGCCGGCAAGCCGGTCAGAAAGAACGGCGATCGCCAGCGCGTAGGATTCGGCGGCGTTGTAGGAAAAGATGACGTCGAAGTTGTGAGTGACGAGGAAGGCGGGCCCATCGGCGCCGGCCGGCAACAACAGCCCCGCCGAACCTTCTCCCAGCGCGCCGCCGTCGATCCGACGAATGCCCCGCGCCGCCCAGGCCGACATCGGCTGCTTGGCCTTGCGTCCCGAGGGGCCTGAATAGGCGTCCGGCAGCTTGACCTCGAAACCCCAGGCGAGCCCCGAGGTCCAGCCGGATTTCTCGAGGTAGTTGGCGGTCGAACCCAGCGCGTCGGCGGCCGAATCGACGATGTCGCGCCGACCGTCGCCGTCAAGATCGACCGCCAAGCGCAAGAAGGTCGAGGGCATGAACTGCGTCTGCCCGAACGCGCCCGCCCACGAGCCATTGAGCTTGTCGAGCGGAATGTCGCCGCGGTCGGCGATCTTTAGGGTCGCCATCAGCTCTGCCCGAAAGTAGCTCGCGCGCGCCCCCTCGCAGGCAAGCGTGGCGAGCGAGCGGACCAGCGGCCGCTTGCCCATCTGCTCGCCGAAATTCGATTCGACGCCCCAAATCGCCGCCAGCACGTGACGATCGACGCCGAACCGCTCCTCGGCGCGGGCGAGCGCGTCGCCGTTCTGCGCCATCGCCGCGCGTCCGTCGGCGACCCGCTCGTCATCGACGAGCGCCGCCAGATAGTCCCAGATCGGCGTCTTGAATTCCGGCTGCGCGTTCTGGAATTCGAGCACCTTCTCGTCGGGCGTGAGGCCAGAGAAAGCTGCGTCGAGCGTCGCAGCTGAAACGCCCTCGTGCGCCGCTTCGGCGCGCAGTCCTCCGGCGCACGAGGCGAAATCCGCTTGTGCAGGCGAGGCAAGCGTCAATGCCGCCAACGGGATCGCCGCGATCAACGTCCTCATGCGCCGATCATCGGCGATTCTCGCCGCGTCGTCCACGCGGCCCACGCCGCGAGCGTCAGTTCGCGGCCTCCAGCAGCCGCCGCGCGATCACCTGCGCCTGGATTTCGGCGGCGCCCTCAAAGATGTTCAGGATGCGCGCGTCGCACAGCACCCGCGAAATCGGATATTCGAGCGCGAAGCCGTTGCCGCCGTGGATCTGCAAGGCGTTGTCGGCCGCCGCCCAGGCGACGCGCGCGCCTAACAGCTTGGCCATGCCCGCCTCGAGATCGCATCGCCGCCCGGCGTCTTTCGCTCGCGCCGCGAAATGGGTCAGCTGCCGCGCGGCGTGGATTTCCGCCGCCATCATCACCAGCTTGTCGGCGACGCGCGGGAACTCGATGATCCGCCTGCCGAACTGCACGCGCTCTCGCGCGTAAGCCAAGCCGAGCTCGAAGGCGTTCTGGGCGACGCCGACGGCGCGCGCCGCCGTCTGGATGCGCGCCGACTCGAACGTCTCCATCAATTGCTTGAACCCCTGTCCCTCGACGCCGCCGAGCAGGCTCGAGGCGGGAAGCTTGAGCCCATCGAAGGCGATCTCGAATTCCTTCATGCCGCGGTAGCCAAGGACCTCGATCTCGCTCCCGCGCATACCCTTGATCGGAAAAGGCTCGGCGTCGTCGCCGCGCGGCTTGTCGACAAGGAACATCGACAGGCCTTTGTATCCGGGCTCGCTCGGATTGGTGCGCGCAAGCAACGTCATCAGATCGGCGCGGACCGGATGGGTGATCCACGTCTTGGCGCCGTTGACGACGTAGGCATCGCCGTCGCGGTTCGCACGCGTGCGCAGGCTGGCAAGGTCGGAACCGGTATTGGGCTCCGTGAAGACGGCCGTCGGCAGGATTTTGCCGGCGGCGATGCCTGGCAGATACTTGTCTCGTTGCGCCTCCGTACCGCCGGTTAGAATCAATTCGCCGGCGATTTCGGCGCGGGTGCCGAGCGATCCGACCCCGATATAGCCGCGGGACAATTCTTCGGTGACGACGCACATCGCGACTTTGCCGAGCCCAAGCCCCTCGTAGCGCTCGGGGATCGTCAGCCCGAACACGCCAAGCTCGGCGAGCCGCTCCACAACCTCCATCGGGATATAGGCGTTGGCGCGATGCCACCCTTGAGCCTTGGGGGCGACCTCGACATCAGCGAAGCGCCGCATTTCGAGCCTGATCGCCTCGAGCGTCTCATCGAGCTGAAGCTCGGTGAGATCGGGACCATGGCTTTGAGCAAGTCGATCGGCGAGAGCCGCGCGCGTCGCGGCGCTATTGCCCTGTGCGAGCTCTTTGAGCGCCGCGGCGGCCGCAGCGGAGACGATTTCGTTTTCTTCGAGGCCGAAATCCGAGAGCCGAAGCATCTCGCCTTGACTCATTGGCAGGCCGCCGAAGATCTGCTGCACGTATTCGCCGACCGCTATGCCCGTCAGAAGGCGCTCGGTCTCTTTTAGCCGTCCGCTTGCCTCGAGCGCCTCGGCGTAGCGAACGAGCTGGCGGACGGCCTCGATCGTGGTTGCGAGCCACGAGAAGCCATGGACCGCGCGCTGCTCGCGGTCGAGGCGCGCCGCATCGACGCGCCCGTCCTCGAACACCTTGAGCCTCACCGTCGCCGCGATCCGCGCCTGGAGAGCTTCAAGGCCCGCGATCGAGCGCAGAGCGACCGCGAGAAAGTCTGTCAAGGCTCGCCCCCTTGTGCAGCGCACACAAAACCCCGCCAGCCGCTGCAGCGCAATAGGCCGAACGTCGATTTGCGCGGCGGCAGACCGTCGCGCCCGACGAGGCCAGACGCGCGGAGCTGTCTTCCCTTGGGTCAGAAAGTCAGCGTCGACGAACGTTACTTTAGGGAAAGTTAACTATAGCGGGCCGAAATTCAGCGCGGATTAACCATAAGCGCTGCCGAGGCCCCATGAGTCCTTCCGTCCTCCTCGTCACGACGGCGTTGGCCACGATCGTCGGCGCGGCGGGGTCGGCGCTGGCCGCCGACGTTAGCGCGCCGGCGCCGGCAGGCACATTCGTCGTCCAGGCGCCGGGCTCTGGCTCCTGGCAGGGGCTCTATGTCGGCGGCCATCTTGCGACCCTCTCCAGCGCGGACAACTGGAGCGATCCGACCGGCATACTGACCAACGCCGCGAACACGCCATCCTTCCCCGTGGGCTCGAGCGGCATCGGCGTCGGCGCAGGCGTCGTCGCCGGATACAATTATCAGTGGGATGACTTCGTGGTCGGGGCCGAAGCGGGATACGACCTCATCGACGCCTACGGCCACACGCCTTGCGGCGGTGTCTTTGGCGTCGGCGGAACCGCCTGGACATGCACGACCAGCAATCACGGCCTTGGCACGCTGACGGCGCGCGCCGGCTTCGCGACGGAAAACACCCTCCTTTACCTTAAGGGAGGGCTTGCCTACGCGCCGCAGAGCGCGTCCGTCGGCGCCTATGGCGTCCAGGCCGGGGGCGTTGGCCCGCTGCTCGCGACGCAAGTGTCGAGCACGCGCCAGGCGCTCGGTTGGACGTTGGGGCTCGGGCTCGAATATGCCCTAACCAATAATTGGTCGCTTAAGGCCGAATACGACTACGTGAACCTCGGCCGATTTGCGTTTTCCGGCACGGATCCGACCTTCGGCGCCACGTATGGCGCGACGGTCGCGCAGCATGAGAATTTCCTGAAGCTCGGCCTCAACTATTATTTGGGCGGGGTCGGCTACGCGGCGGCGCCGTTTGCGACGGGCATCGCCGGCGAAGTCGGCGTGCGCGCCGGCGTCGCGGACGGACGGTTCCAGAAGACGCTCTACGATCCCGTCACCGCCGGGCAGATGAATTCCCGTCTGACCTGGCCCGGCCTCAAAGGCGGCGCGGGCGAGGTCTTCGCGCGCATCGACGACGATTCCGGTTTCTTCGCCAAAGGCTTTGTCGGCGGCCTGGCGATGACTTCCAGCTCGATGACGGACGAAGACTTCCCGCCGGCCCTCACCCCCTATTCAAACACCTCCGCCAGCACCAGCCACGGGCGCGGCCTCTACGCAACGCTCGACAGCGGCTACAATGTCTTTTCTGACGCCGGCTGGCAGGTGGGTCCGTTCCTCGGCTACAACCACTTCGAAGAGGCGATCAACGCTTACGGGTGCACGCAACAGGCGACGAACACGGTCGTCTGCGCGCCGGCGATCCCCGGCAGCGTGTTGGGCCTAAGCGAGACGAGCTCCTGGGATTCGCTCCGCCTCGGTCTCAACGGCGTGGCCATGCTGACCGACCAGATCAAGCTCACGCTCGATGCCGCGTGGCTGCCCTATACGCGCCTGTCCGGCACGGACAACCACTGGCTGCGCCCCGACATCGATCCGCTTTCCGAGACCGGACACGGCTCCAGGAGCTATCAGCTCGAGGGCGAGCTCGCCTACCTCATGAGCAACGGCGTCAGCGTCGGCGTCGGCGGCCGCTACTGGTCGTTCTCGGCGCCCGACGGCAGCACGACCTTCCCCGGCAACGGACCCTCGCCCTTGAAGACCACCTTGAGCCACGAGAGCGTATTCCTCCAGCTCTCCTACGCCTTCGGGACCCCGACGCCAGCGTCAGCGCCGGCGCCGATTAAAGCGAGCTACTGACGGCGCAGCCCAGGATCCGGAAGCCTTCTCACGCGCCCCGAGCCAGCACGACAGCAAGTCCCGGCGCCTCGGCGCCCCGTTCGCGGCGCGCCGACGCGGCGCGGCAGAGCGCGACGCGGAGGCCCGCCGTCGCCGCTGCAGATTCGACATGAGCTGCGCTATGCAGGAACCTCAAGCTTGGCCCAAGCGCGTAGCCTGCCGCGTCGTCCCCGGCTTCGACGGTGAACACGAAGCGCCCATCCAATTTCAGCAGCCGCGCGGCGGCTTTGAAGAGCGGCCGCAGGTCGCCGAAATAGGCGAGCACGTCTGCGGCCACGAGACAATCGAGGCTCAGATCCTCCGCGCCGTCGAGATAGCGAAGCGCCTCGGCGACGATGACGGCGTCGTAGACGCCCCGCGCATTCGCCCGCGCGGCCATTTTCGTCGACAAGTCGACGCCCGTCAGCCGCGCCGCGCGAGACCGCAGCAATAGGCCCACAAGGCCGGTGCCGCAGCCGAGATCGACGACAACGGCGTACGCGCGGCCTGGATCGACTTCGTCGAGCGCGTCGAGGATAAGTTTTGGGCCTCGATAACTCAGATTGTCGAGGAGATGGCCATCGTAGCGATCGGCATAGTCGTCGAATAGCCGCGCGACAAAAGCTTCCGGCAGCCGCGCTTCGCCGCTCCAGGCGCCAAGGCGCATCAGTCGCGCCGTCGCGCCGAGCCGGTCCTTTGTGTCGAGGCCAAGCGCCTCCTCGTAGGCGGCGATCGCCGGCTCGCGTTCGCCGAGCGCCTCCCGCGCCTCGCCAAGGCCGAGCCACGCAGGCGCGAAGGACGGGGCAAGCTCCAAAGCTTGCGCGAACATCTCGGCGGCCGCCGTCCAATCCTCGTCATTGGCCGCTGCGGCGGCATAAGCGTAGCGGCGCTCAGCGAGCGGATCGGGGCAGGAAAGCGGATCGTTCATGGGGCCAGTCAAGGCGTCAGGTCTGCCGCGGCTCTTCGGGACGGAGGCTCCGCCAAGTATGGGGATTAGGGAGACGGTGCGCGAAACTCTCGGCCGCGCGCCTCAAGGGGGCCTCGGCGCCGAGAGCCAAGTTTAGCAGATTGCCCCGTTTTGCCGCCATGGCGCGCCAGTTGCTTTTTCTGCCCGCCTCTGGTTTTGTCGGCTTCATGCGAAGCTTTTCGGCGTTTCCGCGTCGCCTTGCGCGACTTAGCCGCCCGGCGCTCTGACGGCGTCGGGGTTTCCCTCTTTTCGCAATCCATAAACCTTTCTGCCGTTGCGTGTGGCGCGCCCGTTCCGAGGCCCTGCCGCCGGCCAAACTTTGAGCTTCCCATGACCGCGATGCCCATCCACAAATACCGCGCTTTTCAGCCGATTAACCTGCCCAATCGGACTTGGCCCTCGAATGTGATCGTGAAGGCGCCGATCTGGTGCTCGGTCGACCTTCGCGACGGCAATCAGGCGCTCATCGAGCCGATGGGCGTCGAGCGCAAGAACCGCATGTTCCATCTGCTCGTCGGCATGGGGTTCAAGGAGATCGAGGTCGCCTTTCCGTCCGCCTCGCAAACTGACTTCGACTTTGTGCGCTCGATCATCGAGGGCGGAAAGGTCCCCTCCGACGTCGCCATTCAAGTGCTCACCCAATGCCGCGCCGAGCTGATCGAGCGCACGTTCGAGTCGGTGAAAGGCGCCAAGCGCGTCATCCTGCACTTCTACAATTCGACCTCGACGTTGCAGCGCGAGGTCGTGTTCAGAACCGACCGCAAAGGCGTCACCGAAATTGCGGTCAACGCGGCCAAGCAAATCAAAGCTCTGGCGAGCGCCCAGCCGGAGACGGAGTTCATCTTCGAATATTCGCCCGAGAGCTTTACCGGCACCGAGCTCGACTTCGCGCTCGAGATCTGCGAGGCGGTCAAGGACGTGATCGAGCCGACGCCCGAGAGGCGGCTCATTCTCAATCTGCCGGCGACGGTCGAGATGGCGACGCCCAACACTTACGCCGACCAATTCGAATGGTTCGGCCGGCATGTGTCGAACCGCGACAGCGTCATCCTCTCCGTTCATCCGCACAACGACCGCGGCACGGCGGTCGCCGCCGCGGAGCTTGCGCTGATGGCCGGCGCCGAGCGCGTCGAAGGAACCCTATTTGGCAACGGCGAGCGCACCGGCAACGTCGACATCGTGACGATGGCGCTGAACCTCTTCACGCAGGGCGTCGACCCAAATCTCGACGTGCGCGACGTCAACGCGATCCGCGAGGTTGTGGAATATTGCAACCAGCTCCCGGTGCACCAGCGCCACCCTTACGTCGGGGAGCTTGTCTACACGGCGTTCTCGGGATCGCATCAGGACGCGATCAAGAAGGGGTTCGAAGCGCAGGAGAAGCGCAACGACCCGCTGTTTCTCGTGCCCTATCTGCCGATCGACCCGAAGGATGTCGGGCGCGACTACGAGGCGGTGATCCGCATCAACAGCCAGTCGGGCAAAGGCGGCATTTCCTATCTCTTGCGCGCCGACCACGGCCTCGATCTGCCGCGTTCGCTGCAGATCGAGTTCTCGAAGATCGCGCAGGCGCGCATGGACCGCGACGGCAAGGAGCTGACCTCGAACGACCTCTGGGAGCTTTTCCAGACGACCTATGGACTCAGCAACGCGCCGATGACGCTGATCAAGCAGCAGCTCATCCCGACGGGCCCGGAAAATCGCGACCTCGTCGCGACGCTCAAGCGCGCCGACGGATCAACCTTCATGATCGAGGGCTCGGGCAACGGCCCGATCGACGCCTTCGTCGACGCGCTGAAGCGCGCCTTCAAGCTCGAATTCTCGTTCCTCGACTATCATGAACACGCGGTCGGGCGCGGCGCCAACGCGACAGCCGCCTGCTATGTCGAGATTGAAAGCGCGAGCGGCGTGATTTTGCATGGCGTCGGCATCGATCCGAGCATTGTCGTGGCGTCGCTGAAGGCTGCGCTCAGCGCCGCGCTCAGGCTGATGCAGCTTTAGGGCTTCTGCGGCGCGACCGTCTGGGCGACGGTCGTTAACCGCGCGGTCAGCGCGCCGAGCGTCTGCGTGATCGTCTCGGCTTGGCGGTCCGTCTCGCGCCGCGCCGCGCGCTCTTGGGCGAGCAGGCCTTCGACTTTCGCCTCGAGCTCGTTGACGCGCTGCTCGGCTTCCGCGGCTTCGTCGGCGACGGAGAGCGCCGCCATGACGACGAGACGCTGGTCGCCGATCTCGCCGAAGGTTTTGCGCAATTCGGCGATCTTCTCGTCGAGCGCGTGCGCAAGCCCCTCGAGGCGCGCCTCCTGCCCCGGCTCGCAGGCGAGCCGATAGGCGCGTCCACCGATATTGACTGACACTTGCGCCATGGCGGCTCGCTCTCCCGAAAGTCTAGCCGAGGCGAAGCCCCGCGTCTCCGTCCCCGGATTCATCGATGATCTTGGCGATGAGCGCGGCGGCGGCCGAGATGCGGCGCGCCGCCTCGCCGATCGCCAGGCGAAGCGCCTTGTTGGCGTCGAGCGCTTCGGAGAGCTCGGAGGCGAGTCGCGCGCGATCGTCCTGCATGGCGGCGAGCTCCTCGTCGGCGTCGAGACGCCGATCATCGAGCCGTGCTCGCTTTTCGGCCGCCGATTCGAGCCCAGCCACCGCGGAAGCGAGCGCCTCGAGGGCGTCGGCGAGGCTCGCGCGGGCCGAGGTGTCCGTTGTCACGACCGCCGGTTTAAGCGAAGCTGAAAGGAGCCGTCAACGTTGTCGGCCGGCCGTCAGGCCTTTGCATGCTGCGGGCCGTTGTCCGTCGCTTTCGTCAAGCCTCGAAGCGGTCGAATTGACACGAGCCGCCGAGCGTATACGAAGCCGGCGCGACGCAGGAACGATCGGGCCGTTGCGAGTCTTTCTCGATATTACGCGGATCGCGAGCCGAATCGCGCGCTCAACGCCGACCGGCATCGACCGTGTCGAGTTCGCCTGGGCGAAGTCCTTGTTTCATTCCGAGATGGGCGCTTCGTTTGGCGTGCTCACCACGCCGCGCCTCGCCGGCGCGCTCTCGGGCGAGCGCGTCGCGAGGGTGATGGACGGCGTCGAGGCCGCCTGGGGTCTTGGCGGGACCGCAGCTCAAGACCCGATGTTTCAGGCGCTAAAGCGCTGGTTGTCTTCGCCGATCGCGTTGGAAGCGCGGAAGCCCGCGCGCTTCTTTGACGAGCGGCGCACGCGGCTCTCGCTTGCGGACTGGGCGAAACTCCCCTTCGGCGATCTGGTCGGCGCGGGCCGGCGACTGAAGCGGGAAGCGACGCGCGGGCCTTCGGCCTATATCCACGTGTCGCATCTCTTCCTCGAACGCCCCCGCGCGTTCGCCTGGGCCCGGCGCGACAACGTGGCGCGCGTCTTCATGTTGCACGATTCGATTCCGGTCGAGTTTCCCGAATTCTGTCGGCCGCGCAAAGACGCGCTGCACATGAGGCGGCTGAAGACGCTCTCGGAGCTCGCTTCGCTCATCATCACGAACTCGCGGGATTCCGAGCGCTCGATCCGCGCCCTTCTGAAAGAGCAGGGCTGGCGCGCGCCGGATATTGCGGTGACGCCGCTCGGCGTCGCGGAGGCGTTCGCCGACCCGTCCAAGCTCGACCCGCCGGCGCCCGCGACGCCCTACTTCGTGTGCGTCGGCACGATCGAGCCGAGGAAAAATCTCGCCTTCCTGCTCATCGTCTGGCGCCGGCTCGTCCAAACGCTCGGGGCCCGCGCGCCGCGCCTCGTGCTCGTCGGCCGCCGCGGATGGGAGAACGAGAACGTCGTGGACATTCTCGACCGGTCGCAGGTTCTTGCGCCTTATCTCGCCGAAGTCGCCGACCTGACCGACCCGGGCCTCGCCTCGCTCATGGCGGGCGCCTCGGCGTTTCTCGCGCCCTCGCTCGCCGAAGGCTACGGAATGCCGCTTGCGGAAGCGCTCGCCGTCGGCGCGCCGGCGATCGCCTCCGACATCCCCTCGCACCGCGAAATCGCCGGCGACCTGATCCCCTATTTCGACATCGTCGACGGACGCGGCTGGATGGAGGCGATCAAAGCCTACAGCGCCGCAGAGTCGCCCGCCCGCGCGAAAGCGAAGGCCACGCTTTCAGGAAGGCGAAGGACGAGCTGGGAGGACCATGTGCGGGTGGTGTTGGGGCTGGCGGGCCAAGAGACAAACTGCCGTACGGACCAGCGCTAACGTTTAACTTGCGCTCTCGTCGCAATGAGTCGGGGAGACAGACAGCAACATGCGAAATCGCCCAGCTCGCCGCCGGACAGCCAGGGCATCTCACGCAAACAACCATGCCTGGACTCCGGGATAGTCCCGCCAAAGTCGACGAGCCTTGCCGCCAAGCGTCCGATAGATGTACTCGAGAGAACCGCGGGATTGCAGCGAGATGTGGCCGTTATGAGGGCCAAGGTACCACCAGTCTCGACCGAGCTCGGGAACCCACTGGGCCGTCTGAAAGGCGATCACGCCGGGGGATTGCAAATTGGCGACGGCCTTCTTGAAGTACATCTCGACCGGATCCGGAAGGTGTTCGATGACCTCGCAAGCAAGGATCACGTCAAACTTTTTGTCGCCCAGGTCGGGCAAGAAAAAGTCGGTTCCGAATCTCGGCCGATTGATGTCGGTTCCCCAGACGTTCATCTGAAGCGAATTTCGGCCCCGGTCGACGAAGCAGCCCATCCCACAGCCAAAATCCAAGATTTCAATCTGATCAGCGCGCTTTCGCAGCAATTCATTGGCTAGAAGGACCAGGCGGATGCTCTCACCGACGCGCCCATACCAGTCAGGGTCTTGATTGTTCCAATACGTCTCGTCGTAGATCTTCGTGTGGTCGGCGGCATCAAGCGCCGGCGTGAATAGAAATTCGCAGCGCGTGCATTGGTAGTACCAGGTGTCATCAGGCTCGTCCGGAATCGGGTGGCCTGCCCTTTTGTTGTGGGGGAGACCGAATGCCAGCCTCGTTGGCTCGCCGCAAATCTTGCATTTGGGCGCCGCCATCGCAGGAGCCGCTCCCTCGCAAGCCCCAGGCAAGTCGCTAAGGCTCACTCGGCGTGCATCGGCGCTGTCACTTAGCATTCAATTCCTCCAATCGACCCTGGATCCCTAATGGCAAATAGATAGGCTTGCCCAGTGCAGGCCGCTTGCTCTTCTGCTGCCTGCGAAGTGCGATCTTTGAGCTCTCGACGGTTGAGATCGCTCGGACAAGAACTAAGGAGACGGGGGTGGCAGACGTTACTGAGGAAGCGCGAGCGCGACCTGCCGGATCGGCGCTTTTGTTGCGTTCCCTGGCGCGATTGCGCGCGAGCCTGAGGCAAGTTGAAAGACTGGGCTGTGAGGCCGATATGGAAACCTCAACGACATTGGCGATCACGTTGGCAACCCGCATAATCAGCGGTCCCCAGAGCGGCGCGCTAAAGCCAAGGTCCTTTCGGTCACGTTGGCGACGCGTTCCCTTTGCCGCGCTTGGCTCAAATCGCTTCGCAGTAAATCCACCCCATGAAGCGAGAACCAGCCTTCAATTGCTCCTTGTAGCATGACAACTCGAACCTCGAGAAATGAACGCGGTTCGAAGACCTCAAATTCCAAGCCCAATTGATAGGTGCCTGCCTTCGGCAGCGGGAGCTCGCACTTCGCGACGGCGTCTCCCAAGACGGCGACGTCGACATAAAGCAAGTTGCCTGACCAATTCTCGCCCACCGAAAACGAAACGTCTGCTGTCCACCGCCCTCTCGGCAAATGCAAGTATGGACCGAACGCGAGAGGGCGCGACTTACCGATCAAGTCTTGCCGTGCCGCAACTCTGCCATTCGCGGCATGCGCGTCGAAAAACAGCTCCGGAGCCCAGCGAACTTTGCGAATCGGAAGTCCTTCGCCGACGGGCGCATATTGCCGGACAGTCGTTAGAAAGACTTCGTCCGCTCCTTGCTCAAATTTCGCCGCGTACTCGCCCGGATCGAGGGCGTGCGGGAATAGGGATCGGAGCGAAGCCTCGACGCCTTTCTCGCCCGTTGCGGGAACTGCCAATCGCTCAATGATTCGGTCAAGCCTGCCGCCGTCCACCTTCATTCGGAAAACACCTGCAACTCTTTTCGTATAGTCTTCAACGTCGAACACCTCCGCCCGATGAAGACGGCAAACCCGGCGCGCGAGGAAGAGATCGTGCAGGGCCGAAAGCGACTGACAGGTGAACCGCGTCGCGTCGAGCGTCTGCATATCGCGCGCCGCCACACAATAGCCGAGCACGTCCGCGGGATTCTCGAAGCAGGCTATAAACGGCGCGCCTGATTTCAAGAATACGTCCGCAACGCCTGCCTCAGGGCAGTCGGAAAAATAGACGACCGCCCGGTCCCCCCGGCTGGACACTGCCGCTCGGAGCTCGGACAAACTGGAGGTCTCGACATACTGATACTGGCTGAGAGAAACATCAGCGATCACGCACAGCGCGTGCTTCGCCCAATACGTGAAGGGCGACGGCGTGCCGAAAATACCGATCAGCACTGCACACGCTCGCCGGCGCGCGCTTGCTTGCATGCCCGGGCGCAGCTCGCCGCTTCAGGCCGCTCGAGGCCGCGGCCTGCGCCCGGGCGCCTTGGGGCCTTGGGCCGCGCGGGTTCCGCCGCGCGCCAGCCGACGGCTGCGCAGCGGCCGAACCCAAGCGGGCGCGTCAGAGCCATGCCGTCCAACCGAAGGCTGCAATCGCCGAGATGCGCGACCTTGAGCTCAACGCGTTTCCTCTTCCTATCGGTAAGGGTCCGGCCGGCTGAGAAATTCCCGAATATAGCGCGTGACCCCGGCTTCGAGGCTGATCATGACGCCGTCGTATCCGGCGCCGCGAAGCTTGGTCATCCGGGCCTCGGTTAGATATTGATATCGGGGCCGCAGCGTCTCCGGCATCTCGACGAATTCGATTCGCGGCGGCAGCCCCGCGGCGGCGAACATCGCGCGCCCGAGATCGAGCCAAGTTCGCGCTTGGCCTGCCCCGACATTATACACGGACGGAGGAAATTCGTTGTCGAGCATCCAGAGGATGATCGCCATGCAATCGTCCACAAAGACGAAATCGCGCTTCTGTTCACCGTCGGAATAGTCGCTGCGATACGAGCGGAAGAGACGCAGGGGCTCGCCCTGCGCGATGCGATCGTAGTTGACCGCGATCACGCTGCGCATCGAACCCTTGTGGTACTCGTTGGGGCCGTAGACGTTGAAGAAGCGTAAGCCCGCCCATTTCGGCGGCGTGCGCTCGCCGTCCTTGACGGCGCGAAGAGCCCGTCGATCGAACGCGAGCTTGCTCCAGCCATAGGGGTTAAGCGGCCGCAGCCGCCCCATCGCGGCGTCGGTGAATTCATCGTCAAAGCCGTGTGCGCCGTCGCCGTAGACGGCTGCGGACGAGGCGTAGATGAAGGGGACGTCCGCGGCGGCGCTCCATTCCCACAACCGCAAGGACAAGCGGAAATTGGCGTCGACGATCAGGTCCGCATTGCGCTCCGTCGTCGCGCTGACTGCGCCCATATGCACGATCGCCTCGAGCGCTCCCTTATGCTGCGACAGCCATGGCTCGAGCGCGCTCGGGGCCACGAAGTCATAGAGATCGTGCTTTGCGACATTTCGCCATTTCTCGTCGGCGCCAAGCGTGTCGCAGACGGCGACGCGGCGGCCTTGTTCCGCAAGGGCGGCGACGACGTTCGATCCAATGAACCCGGCGCCGCCGGTGACGAGATACATAGCTGGAGGCCTCGCATTTCCTTGGTCCGGAGACTTCCCGCTCCGCCGTGCTTCCGGACCTGCGGCGGTCAATCGGGCAGGCGCCCGCGTTCGGCGCGCTTGAAGACTTCCGAAAGCGCCAGAAATATGTGGTACAGCGTCGAGGTCGGGGCGAACTCGACTTTGGGCGTCAAGTCCTTCGTGACGTGGTCGATCCAGAGCCCCGGATGCGCGGGCTCCAAATATGAGCGTAAAATTCTGTCGAGCAGCGCGGCGACGGCGGGCTCGGAGGCGACGCCCGTCGCTTCCTCCATCGCAATCCACGCTTTGACCGCCTCGAGCTGCGGCCAGATCCGGTGGTCGGCGTCGACGGGCGCGCCTGTCGGGTCCACTGCATCGAACACGAGACCCGTTTGCCGGCTTGAGCCGCAGCGGACCGCGAATTCGAACAATCGTCGCGCCAGCGGCAGCGCCTCCTTCGCGCCCGTCAAGTCGCGATAGCGCATGAGAAGCCAGGTCCATTCGAAATGATGGCCGGGCTCGACGCGCGGGCGCGCTTCCGGCGCCCAGTCTTCATCGAAGAGCTCAGGCAGGACGTCGCCTTCGCCGACGAATACTTCGCGCGCGAGCTGAAAGAGGTCGTCGGCTTCGTCGACGAACACGTCCTCGCCCGAGACCTCGCCGAGACAGATCATCGCCTCGAGCAGGTGCATGTGCGGGTTTTGTTCAAATGGCGCCTCGGCCCCTTCCGAATGCCGATATCCTCGGCCGGCCGGATGCGCCAATCTGGTCTTCAAGGCGGCGAGCGTTTCGCGCGCCAACCGAATTACGCCCTTGTCATTCGAGGCCCTCGCCCACCATGAGAGCGCGAACAGGATGAAGGCGAGGTCATAAAGATCCTGCCTGACGTCGATCGGATCTCCACAAGTCGACACCCGCCGAGCCCAAACGCCCTCGGACAAGAGATACTTATCGGTTAAGAAGGCATAGCCGCGCTCGGCGATCTCGATCGCCCCGGGAAACCCGAGAAGCGCAGCGTGCGAGAAGACATAGACCTGCCGCGCGGCGACGCGCGCGCGCTTGAAGCCGGGATCGAGCGGGATCCCTTCCAAGCTGAACCGTTCGACGAAGCCGCCGCGAGCTCGGTCAAGCGCGTTGGACGCCCAAAACGGCCAGGCGACCCCCCTTAGCCAATCGAGACCGCGGCGGAGGGCCGCGTTCCGGCTGTCGCCAATTGGCTGATCTTCAGAAGCTTGTCGAAGAAGAGGCTTCATGCTGTGGCGGGCGCGCCAGTCCTTCGCGTGCTCAGAGCCGCGTCGAGCGCGGCCCGCACCTGCTCGTAACGTATTGCGGCCATACACGGGCTAATGCCCGTTTGCCCCGTCATTTTGCAGGGGAGGTCCTCGTTGCGCCAACACGGCATGCAAATGAACGAGTCGGCGGCGGTCAGAACGATCTTGTTTTTGTGATGCGCGCCCATGAGCCGGCCGTCGGTCGGCCCAAAGAGAGCGACGGTTGGAACGTCGAAGGCTGCCGCAACGTGCAGAAAGGCCGAGTCGACGGTGAGGAACGCGTTCATTTCCGCCGCAAGGGCAAACGACTGCGGCAGCGCAAGCGAGGCGGTCGTGGCGATTCCGGGCCCATCAGGGACGCCGGCGTTCGTGTGATGAAAGACGAGCACGTCGAACTCGCGCGAAAGCTCTCGGATCATCTCGATGATGCCGGGGTGATCTTTGTACGAGTCCCGCGAGTAGGGCTGCACGCCGACCATCGGCCGTTGGCCGAACCCTTGCTCAGCCAGAAATTCCCGAGCGAACGCGCGATCGGCTTTGGCGAGCGGAATTTCGACGCTCTCCCCGAATTTCGCCAGTTCGCGCGCCCGCACGCCCATGCCGGCCGCGAACAGACGCACGCGTCCGCGCTTCACATATGGCGCGACCATGGACTCGTATGCGGCCGCCGGACAAATCGTTAGGTTGCGCCAGGCGCGGAACGACGTTGCGTCGAGATCGGTAGAGTCGATGTCGATCAGCTCGACATGCGGATTGTTCTCGAATATCGGGAAAAACCTCTGGCTGATTGCGAACTTGATCGGCTGGCCGTAGCGCTTAGAAAGCGCGCGCAGGCCAGGCGTCATCATGATGAGATCGCCGATGCCTCCCATTGCGCGGGATACGAACACGTCCTTGCCGGTGATCGCGTCCCTGCCGAGCGCGCGCAAAATCGAAGCGCGCACCTGCGCTCCGGTGGAGAGCAGCGTAAGCACTGCCGCTCCGAGCGCAGCGCCAAGACCCACGATGGCCATGTGAGGATATCGCTGAAATCGCTTCCACGGCCGCCTTGCCCGCACAATCAGGCGCGCCGTCGCGAACAATAGACCGACGAGCCAACCCTGCCCCGGCGCAACCTTTTGGGACAGGGAGAGCAGCGGCGAAAAGCTCAACACTTGCTTGAAAACACTCGAGGGGCGCAATCGAGCCAAATAGACGACTTGTCTCAGCGCGACCGTCGCAATGTCTCGGCCCGGTCCGCCCTCGAAGAGCCGCAGCTGTCCGCTGGTCCAAAACAACTCCGACAGCGCCTTGGGCCCGACCTCCGCTGAAAACGGACGATCGAGCCAGGGCCCGATCGTTTGCCGAACCGCGTGAAAATCGCCGCGCGCCAAGTGAATGCGCGCCTCTTGAATTTTGAGCGACAGCAGCTCGCGCGGATACAGCCTGACGTCGGTCTGCGCGCAGGCCGCGACGATCTCAAGAAGAGAGTCGGTCAAGCTCAGGTCTCCGGCGCGAACTAGGGCCAAACTGCCGTCGATCGCGGCCTCGATGTCGTCGATCAGGGCGGAGCAGTCAGGAGGCCGCACGCGCGGAAATCCTCCATCGGTCTTCGCCAGATGCGAAAAGCGCTCCACGCGCGCCGCCAACTCGGCAAACGGCCGCGACGGCCCGGACCCTGCGGGCCCGCTTTCGGCAATCACGTCCAAGCGGCCTCTCCCGATCCGCAGGTCACTTTACGAAGTCGCCCGCGACGTCCGCGCTCTCAAGAAGCGTCCCAATGTCGGCGATGGACTCGAGCTGAAGGACATCGGTGCGAAAGAAAGTCGTCGCCGCAACCCGCTCCCTTTCCTCTTTGCCGTGGCCCGTGGCGACGTGAGCCGCCTTGGCGACGCCGGCGCGTTCGGCCGCTTGTAGGTCAGAGAGTCGGTCGCCGACAAGAATGGATTGCGACAAGTCGAGGTTGAGCGCCTCGCGCGCGGCCAAGATCATCCCAGGATTTGGCTTTCGCCACCAGTCATCTCTGGCGAACGGCGGAACGCCGTCGGCATGAAACGGACACGCGAGAACCATGTCGAGCGCGACTCCATCAGCGGCAAGAAGCGCCTCCAATCGGCGTTCGACCGCCTCGAAGGCGTCCCAGCCGAAATAGCCGCGGCCAATCCCGGCCTGGTTCGTGACCTCGACAACCGCCCAGCCCAGCGACCTGGCGCGTCGGATCACGCCGACCGCGCCCGAAATGACCGCCACGTGTCTTGGGTCGCTGAGGTAGTTTCGCTCCTCGATGAGCACGCCATCTCGATCGAGGATCAGGCAGGGCCGAGGCCTCGCCTCCGCCTTCCCGCGCGAAAGCGTCCAATTTCCGTCGGCGCGGCGTTCGATCGCGGCGGCGGGAATAGCGGGGCTCATTCGCGCTCGCCGGTCATGCGCGTCACCAAATTTGAAGTCGAATGTCCCGGCGTCAGATCGATGCGTTCGACTCGTCCGCCGTAACTCTTCACGAAGTCGGCGCCGACAACTTCGTCCTCCCGGTAATCTGCGCCCTTCATCAACACATCTGGGCGCAGCGCCTTGATCGTCTCAAGCGGCGTGTCTTCGTCGAACAGAAGGACGAGGTCGACCGACGCGAGCCCGCCGATGACCTTTGCGCGCGACAATTGATCCTGGATCGGTCGCGTCGGGCCCTTGAGGCGTTTGACCGACACATCGGTGTTGAGCCCGACGATCAGACGGTCGCAGAGAGCGGCGCAAGACTCGAGCATCGCGACGTGGCCGGGATGGAGGAGGTCGAAGCAGCCGTTAGTAAAACCGACGTTGAGCCCCATTTGCCGCCATACGTCGCGCAATCGAATCGCATCTTCCAGGGAGACGAGGCGACCGCGCGACCCGGCGGCGGCGTGATCCTCAAGATGCAGCGCGGCAACAAGCTCGGCCGCGGACGCCGTCGCCGTGCCGACTTTGC
>Ga0187782_10000300_pt1 | contig 32357 bp, 33 predicted proteins | sample 0715_SJ02_MP15_2_FD_132454 | JGI IMG/M metagenome (GOLD analysis project Ga0187782, IMG submission 132454) | Tropical peat soil microbial communities from peatlands in Department of Meta, Colombia - 0715_SJ02_MP15_20_MG | ecosystem: Environmental > Terrestrial > Soil > Wetlands > Peat | place... | reverse complement strand
CAGCCGCCGGGCGAATTCCTCTCGATGATCCGGAAGTATCCGGGCGTGCCTCCGCTCCTGGCATGGGGCGCGGTGCTGCTGGTGGTGATTCTTCTGTGCATGAACGGCGAGTCGCGCGACTACCTGCTGGGCCACGGGAAGGCGCTGAGCCTGGTCAGCCTGGGGCTGCTGCTGGTGGTGATGACGATGACCGCGGTCAGCTGGTCGCTCACCTACTGAGCAAGTTTCAGGCAGCGTCGCGGAAAAGGCAGCGCGCGAGTCACACCCTACATTTGCGGCCTCAACTTCCCGAGGATCCTCCAATACGAGACGGGCGCAAGGCGCTCGAGGACTGCGAGGATTTTGGCATCCGTACCGACAATCACGCGCGGCCTGCGGCGCTCGATGCCTTGAACGATGATCTCTCCGGCGGTCGCAGGCGGCATGCGGAGCAGCTTCTCAGCGGCCGCGCGGCGCTTCGCCTCTTCTGCTGGAGAAAGCAAGCCCCTGGGGATGCGGGCGCTTTTGGCGATTGCTGTGGCCACGCCGCCCGGATGCACGACGGTGACGCCGATTCGAGAGCCCTCCAGTTCATGCCGCAGCGACTGGCTAAAGCCGCGCACCGCGAACTTACTGGCGGCGTATGCGGTCTGGCCGGGCGGCGCGATCAAGCCGTAGAGACTCGACAGATTCACGATGCGGGCGTCGTCGCTCGCGCGAAGATGCGGCAGAAAGGCGCGCGTCATGCGGACCACGCCCCAGAAGTTGATGTCGAACAGCCACTCGAAATCGGATTCGCTGACCTGATCGAACGTCCCGCCGAGCGCGACGCCGGCATCGTTGACGAGAATGTCGACCTTGCCGTGCTCCGCCATGACGATGGCGGGAAAGGCGGCGACGGCTGCGCGGTCGGCCACGTCGAGGCGATGGCGGCTGATGCGAACGCCGGGAGACGCGGCCAGGTCCGCCGTCTGAGCGAGCTGCGTCTCGTTGATGTCCGCAAGCGCGAGGTGGCAGCCGCGACGCGCCAGCGAAATTGCGATCGCGCGGCCGATGCCGCTGGCCGCGCCGGTCACAACGGCAGTCCGGTCGCGAAGATTCATTTTTCCCAGCATGAGGTTCGCTCGCGGCTCAGACCGCGCGCCGCTCTTTCTCCAGGCGAGTGAACTCTAGGACGCCGTCGTCGATCTTCGCGAAGCGGAGTTCGAGCATGTCGAGCGCGTAGTTCTGATGGAGCTTCCACGGCCGACGGGAGCCCTGCTTGGGAAGCGCGTCTTTGCCGCGCTGAAAATAGCCGGAGGTGAAGGTAATCGCGGGCTGTTCGACGATGGACGGATCGCGCCTGCGGGGCGTGCAGAAGGCGTAGCCGCGCGCGTCCATGTAGTTCAGCAAGCGGCAGGCGTACTCCGCGATGAGATCGGCGCGGAGGGTCCACGAGGCGTTGATGTAGCCGAACGTGGAAACGAGGTTGGGGATCTCGCTATACATCACGCCCTTGTAGGTCATCGTTTGCGCCGGGTGCGCCCGAACGCCGTCGACGAGCACATCCATTCCGCCGAGGAGTTTGAGTTTCAATCCGGTGGCAGTCACGATGATGTCTGCTTCGAGTTCGCGGCCCGACTTCAGACGCAGGCCTTTCTCGGTGAAGGTTTCGATTTCGTCGGTGACGATTGAAACCTTGCCCAAGCGGATCGCCGAAAAAAGATCCGCATCGGGCACGAGGCAGAGGCGCTGGTCCCACGGGTTGTAGCGCGGCGAGAAATGCTGCGCGGCGTCGTAGCCGGGGCCGAGTTCTTTCTGGGCGAGGTGGAGGATTTGTTTCTTCGTCGCCTCGGGTTTTCGCCGCGCCACGTTGTAGAAGTACATCCCTAAAAGCACGTTTTTCCAACGGGCGAAGCCGTAGGCGATTCGAGCTCCCAGCCATCGGCGCAGCGAGTTGGCGATGACATCCTTCGACGGGCGCGCGACGATGTACGTTGGCGAGCGCTGCAGCATGGTGACGTGCGTGGCTTGCTCGGCGAGCGCCGGGACCAACGTGACTGCGGTGGCGCCGCTGCCGATTACGACGATTTGCTTGCCCTCGTAGCGGAGATCGTCCGGCCAGTGTTGCGGGTGCACGATGTGGCCGCGGTAGCGATCCATGCCCGACCAGCCGGGCATGTAGCCTTCGTCGTAATCGTAGTAGCCGCTGCACATGAACAAGAAGTTGGCCGTGAAGCAGGCGGTCTGGTCTTCCGTAAGCGTCGCCTCGACAGTCCATTGGCCGAGCGCGGAGGACCACGACGCACACGTGACGCGATGGCCATAGCGAATCTTGCGATCGATGCCGAGTTCGCGCGCGGTTTCGCGGATGTATCGCAGGATGGAAGGACCGTCGACGATGGCTTTCGGCTGCCGCCACGGACGGAAGCAGTAGCCGAGCGTGTACATGTCCGAGTCGGAACGCACGCCCGGATAGCGAAACAGGTCCCAGGTGCCACCGATCGACTGCCGGCCTTCGAGAATTGCGAACGTCTTCGATGGGCATTTCTTCTGGAGATGGCACGCCGCGCCGATGCCGGAAAGTCCCGCGCCGACGATCAGTACATCGAAGTGCTCGACGCGGCGCTGGTCTTCAACGGGCGCGGGCTGGCTCAGGACGGCGGTTGCGCTATCGGCCATTTGGGCTGACTCTCATACCTGACGCGTGCGAAACTCGCGAGTGGTCCGAAACTACATCCGGCAGGGCAGCGCGTCAATCATTCGGTCTGGCAAGATCGACGATGCGCGAAGGCGATTTCCACAGGGCGGGTGTGCTTGCGGGCAGCGCGCTTTGCAGCGAGAATACGTAGCTAATGGGGACAACCAAGGGAGTGGAAGCACCTGCGCTAATTCCGGATGTGCGACGCGATCCGCGCAGGACGGGCATCTTGCCATCGCAGGAAATCTGGGAGCTGATCAACAACCAGAAGATTCTTTCGTTTAAGGCAGTTGAAGAGGCCCAGGTTCAACCCGCATCGATCGATTTGCGGCTGGGAAACGTGGCGTACCGGGTGCAGGCGAGTTTTCTTCCGGGCCGCGCGTCGACAATCAAATCGAAGATCAACGATCTCAAGCTCGCCGAACTCGATCTGACGAAACCCACGCTGCTGGAGCGCGGAGCGGTATTCGTCATCCCGGTGATCGAGCAACTCGCGCTGCCGTTCGACATCGGGGGCGCGGCGAATCCCAAGAGCACAACCGGGCGGCTCGACATTTTCACGCGGCTCGTGACCGAAGGCGGGAACGAATTCGAGGAGCAGGAGCTGCAGTTCGAGCAGGTACCGAAGGGATACAAGGGCGAGCTCTACGTGGAGGTCGTCTCGCGCACGTTCCCGGTGATCCTGCAGGCGGGCGCGAAGCTGACGCAACTGCGGTTTGTGCGCGGCAAGCCGCCGGCGGCGACGGACAACGCTCTCGAGAGATTCGAGCAGACGGAAGGACTCGTCTACTACGAGAACGGCGAGGCTCCCGCGAAGGCGATTCTGCGCGGAGGGCTGCGCATGTCGATCGATCTGCAGGGGAGCGGGGGATCGAGCGTGGTGGCGTACAAGGCGAAGCGGAATTGCCCGGCAGTCGATCTGAGCAAAGCAGGCGCGCACGATGCGGCGCAGTTCTGGGACGCGATCACCGCGCCGGCATCGAAGCGGCTGGTGCTCGATCCGGGCGACTTCTACATACTGGCATCACGCGAGCGGATCAGCGTGCCATCGAATTGGGCGGCGGAGATGACGCAGTTCGATCCCTCGATCGGAGAATTCAGCGTACACTACGCGGGATTCTTCGATCCCGGCTTCGGCTACGGGACGAGCGGCGAAATCAAGGGCACGAAGGCCGTGCTCGAAGTGCGCGCGCATGAAGTTCCCATCTTGCTCGAGGACAGGCAAGTGGTCGGGCGGCTGATGTACCACAAAATGGCAAGCATTCCCGATAAGCTCTACGGCCAAGCGATCGGATCTTCCTACCAGCAGCAGGGACTGGCGCTGAGCAAGCAGTTCCGAGTCGCGCCGCTGAAAGTGGAAGGCGCGGCGACGCAGCGGTGATCCGCTGCGCGTGCTGCTCCCAAACCTGCGGGTCTTATCACTCCAGACCGAAAACCGAAAAGCAGGTCCCTCACCACCATCCGCGAAGGGCGCGGCTGGGTTCGGGATGACAACGTAGCGCGCGGGATCACCGAGCGGTTACGACGTGGCGGCTTGATTTTTCTTTGGCAGCATGAAGCCGGCGACTTCGGCGGTGGGCGCAGCGCGATCGACGAAGGTAAATGTCCCCTTTTCGCGCATCTCGCGCGCAGCGCCGATCAGCGCGCCGAACGCCAAGCGAGAGAGCGACCCGCCCAGACTGATGCGGCGGACGCCTGCGGCAGCGAGCTCTGCGACCGGAAATGCGAGGCCTTTTATGCCTGCGAGTACGTTCACAGGCCGCGGCGCTACGGCGGCGCAGACTTTCCGGATCGCGTCGAGACTCGGCAGTGCCGGCGCGAAAAGCACGTCGGCGCCGGCCTCCGCGTAGGCTTGCAGGCGACGAATCGTGTCGTCGAGATCGGCGCGTCCGTGGAGAAAGTTCTCGGCGCGCGCCGTTAGGGTGAAGGGAAACGGCAGCGCGCGGGCGGCTTCGACTGCGGCGGCAACGCGTTCCACGGCGAGCGAGTGATCGTAGATCGGGTCGCGATCGTCGCCGTTGGCGTCCTCGACCGACCCGCCGACGATTCCGGTTGCGGCTGCGAGGCGAATCGTCTCCGCGACAATCTTCGGATCGTCGCCGAAGCAATTCTCAAGATCCGCGGCGACGGGCAGATCGGTTGCTTCGACGATCGAGCGGCAATGCGCGAGCACTTCGTCGCGCGTGACGCCGCCGTCGCGGCGACCAAGGGAAAATGCGAAGCCTGCGCTGGTGGTCGCGAGCGCTTCGAAGCCCAAGCCCGCGAGAATTCGCGCGCTGCCCGCGTCCCACGGATTGGGGATGATGAACGTACCCCGAGCGGCTGGTTCGATGGGCGCTCCCGGCGTCGTTGGCAGGTTATGGAGCGCCCGGAATTTCTTCGCCTTTTCGGATTGCGCCACGCTCATTTGATTCGCTTCTCCCTTGCGCGGACCACGATTTTAGGAGGGGCCGAGAGACCGGTCAATCTGCGGCAAGTCGGCGGGCATTTCGTCAGATCGGGATGATCGTGAGGCGCGGAAACGCGGACCGATAGAGACCCTCATCCAGCGTAAGCAGACGATAACCCCGGCGCAAGGCGTGAGCACCGATCAGAAAGTCCGCCAGGATGTGCCGCGGACCGGATGCCCCGTGTCTCCGGCGGCGCGAAGCATAACTCTGAAACGCACGGCCCGCCGTGCGCCAGATCGGCTCGTCGATGTCCCACTCGATGGCGACGCTCGTCTCTCTGAGGAAATAATCGATGAAGGTTTCGGTCCTTGTCGGCGCGGCCACGAGTTCGGCGAAGACAGGCGCCGAAATGACGACATTGCCGCGAGCGAGCGCCGCGTCCATGGCCGACCGCGCCAGTGTGTTCAGCGCGTCGTCTTTCTGCCACAGCGCGATAAAGACGTTCGTGTCGACGGCAGTAGTCATTGCCCGCGCATCTTTCGAACCCAGCGCGCGATGCCCTTTCGGCCGCCAGGAATGCCCGGAGTCCCGATGCCGCGGAATTTCTCAAATGGACTCTTCACCCTCACTGCCCGAACGCTGACTTCGGCTCCCTTTTGTTCGAACAAGAGATGGTCGCCGGGCCGCACGCCTAAAGCGCGACGGATCTCGCGCGGCACGGTGATCTGGCCCTTGCTAGTAATCTTCGCTCGCTTCGTCACGCCAGTCTCCGATTCCTTACTTTATCAAGAAACGCCTTACTTGGCGAGACCGCTGCTCCGGAAAGGCGTGCCTTAGGGCTTGCGCGCCGAGACGACGAGGGCGGGCATGGGAATTTCGAGGTGATCGCCGCGGGTGAACGCGGCTGCACTCGCCAAGATCGCTTCGTGCACTTTTGCCAGCGCCACGGGCGTTTGCGCGCGCAGCAGCCCGCCGGTGCGCGCCGAGCCGTTGTAGAAAGCTTCGAAGACATCACTCGGTGTGGCTAGCCTCCACATGAGCGGCAGCTGCGTGACGGCGACATTCCCGAATCCGCAGCCCTCTAGCACTCTTCGGCATTCCTCGCGGTCGCTGAAGCGGAAGAACGGCGGGCCGGGTGGCAGCGGCACGTTCGGATCGCCGAATTCCTCTACGGCACGCAGCGCAATGCGGAACCCGACGGCTTCGTCAGGCTTGGCCCACGCGGTGAACGCGAAGCGCCCGCCGCCACGCAGTACTCGGTGCGCCTCGCGAATCGCGACATCCGGCTGCGCGAGATGCAAAATGCCGAAGTTCATCACGGCGCGGTCGAACTGGCCATCGCTAAAGGCCAGAGCTTCCGCATCGCCGATCCGAAAGTCGATGCCCGGATGCAGTTTGCGGGCGAGCGCGACCATCGATTCAGAGAAATCGATTCCGACGGGCGACCATCCGCGGCGCTTCGCGGCGGCGGCCACGTAGCCGGGACCGCTTGCGATGTCGAGCAGGGTTGCGCCCGGAGCGTCTGATCCCCCAGGCTCGACTCGCTGTCGACCTGGGTGCCCCGTTTGTTCGACCGCATCAAGGAGCGGCTCGATCGTTTGCGCAGTGAGCGTGCCGAGGTAGCGGTGGTAGGCGTCGGAGGCGCGCAACCAGCCTTCATGCTCGAATGCGTGAAAGGCCTTGGCGTCGATCTCCGGCAAGGTCATGCGAGGGGGCTTCAGGCGCACTTGAGAGTCTAGGCCGACTCAGGGTTTCGACCAGGCGCAACCGATGAGCGCATCCGCCGTAGCTGCAGCACTACCTCGGTAACCAGCAATGGAAGAACCCAGGAAATCCAGCCTAAGGTGACGATCCGGTCGCCCGGCGGCTGAAGATGAGACGTTGGACCGTAGTCATTGAGCAGGCGGAATGTCACGAAGGCAAACGTCACAACGTATGCCCGAACCATCCATTCCTTGTGAACCTGAAAACGCTTTCTGCGAATAGCGTAATAGGCCATGCCCGATGTCGTGACCCACGCCACAGCCAAGCCGACGAGCGCAACAGCCCAAGCCCATCCAAACGTGGTCCCGATCGCCATGCGGAAGGCGCCTACACTGCCCACGGCCACTCCGCCTAGAAACAGCCGGCCCGTCCAGCGGTGCAGACGCGCGTAGCGGGAGCGAAAGCCGGTCCAGAACTGCCATGGCCCGGTAAGCAGCGCCATCATTCCGCCCGTCATGTGCATGAGCAGCCAGCCGCGCATGGCCCAGTAGTTGCCCGCGCCGCGCATGGGATCGGTGAAAGCCACCTCGTTGTAGTGCAGGTAGTAGCGAAAGACGTATCTGCCGACGAAACTCAGGGCGACAGCGAGAATCACGGCCGATGCGGCAAGCTTCGCCTCGAAGTTCGGCGTCGCTCGGTGCGCGGAAGTCACGGCGGGTCTGGAGCCCTCAGCGTTGGACATTGCGATCCCCAAGATCGGCGCAGATTATTGCATTCGCATTGTCTTTTAGTCGAGAAAAATCGGGAGGCAGAGCGGCGGCTCGACGTGAAAATCGAGCGGCGCGATTTCGGCGAGCGCACGGTTGAGCACGGCGCCGTCGCACGGCTCGAGTGTCATCACGAACGACAGCGCCGAGTGCGGGAAGCCGGGCTTTTGCAGCAGGGCGTCGATGCTGATGTCGTATTTCGCGAGGATCGTCGCAAGCGCCGCGACGATGCCGGGGCGGTCGCGCACAACGAAGCGGAGATAGTGCGGCACCGTGAAATCTCCGCTGACGGAATCGGGGACCTCCGCGGCGCCGGGCAAAGCCTCCGGCGGAGCGCCGGCGGTGCGCGCAATCGAATACAAATCTGAGATCACCGCGACCGCCGTGGGATCGCCGCCCGCTCCGTAGCCCGCGAAGATCATGCGCCCGGCGTATTCACCCGTCGCCATGACGATATTCTGGCTGCCCGGTGCGTGCGCGACGAGCGACGCGGCGGGCACGAGCGCCGGCTGCACAGCTGCGGACAGGCGCACGCCGTGCGAGGTGTCTTTCTGCGCGACCGAAATTTGGCGGATGGCGCATTTCAGCTCACTCGCGTACATAAAGTCCACAGCCTGCACGAGAGAAATCGGGCGGCAGGGAATCTGTTCGCTGCGCACGCGCAGGCGCAAGCCGGCCTGCGTCAGGATGACGAGCTTCGCGCGCGCATCAATGCCGTCCACGTCCGCGCTCGGATCGGCCTCGGCGTAGCCGCGCTCCTGCGCTTCCTTGAGTGCGGCTTCGAAACTCGTACCAGTCGCTTCCATTTTCGTGAGGATGAAATTGCACGTGCCGTTGAGGATTCCCGCGATGCGGTAGAGGCGGTCGCCCGCGAGCCCATCCTGAATGCCGATGATGGCGGGGATGCCGCCCGCGACCGACGCACCGAACTCGAGCCGCCGGCCCATTTTGCGCGCGAGATCGGCCAGCGCGGGGCCATGCTCGGAAATCAGCAGTTTGTTGGCCGTGACAACCGACTTGCCCGCGCGAAGCGCCTTGCGGACCCATTCGCCCGCGGGCTCGAGCCCGCCGACGACTTCGACGACGACATCGACGTCGGAGGAGAGCACCTCGCTCACTTTCGAGGTCCAGTGAGTGTGCGCGGGGAGGCCTTCGATCTTCTTCCGCTCGATATTACGATTGAAGATGTGCGTGAGGAGCAGCGGACTATTCGGATCCTGCGCGAGAATTTTCGCGACTGAACGTCCGACGGTGCCGAATCCGAGCAGGCCGATCTTCAGCTTCTTGCTCGCAGCCTGCTTTGCGGCCGGAGTCTTCTCGGGTTTCTTCTTGTCCTTCGATGGACGCGCCTTCGCCAACGTTCAAATACCTCGCTACTTTCTGTGCTGCTTGCGTGCTGATGCCAGGGCACACATCCTACCAAAGCCCGGAAAATACCGGCAGCGGAAAGGCGCTATCGCTGGGTTTTGCTCTTGTAGGCGCCGGATTCGATGTATGGCTTCAGCCGCTCGACCAGAAAATGGTGCCAGACGCCATCGAGTATTTTTTCCAGCCCGTCTTCCATCTGGCCGGATACGTTGCAGGTGAGGCGCATCTTCGTGCCTGCGGGATCGGGGAAGAATTCCCACGTCGTGACCATGTCGATCGCCTGCCCGGAAAGACCGAGGGGGCCGGTGAAGCGAAGCACTCTGCCGCGCTCGGCGTAGATCACAGTGGCGTGGAGCACGCCGTCGCCGGAATCATTGAAGATCTCCCAGAAACCGCCGCCGGGCCGGGCTTCGATGTAGAGCTTCTTGGGATGCGTGGAGACATGGTGGTCCCACCAGCCGCTGATGTCGCCTGTTGCAGCGTCGTAGACAGCCTCCGGGCTGGCCGGCAGGATCAGCTCGTGCACAATTTGAAATGCTCCGGTCTTGAGCTCCTTCGTCTCGGCTTGCAAGAGGCCCGGCAAAGCAAGCCCGAGCAGCATCAGCAGGAGCGAGTGGGATGCGAATCGAGCGTTCATGCGATCCTCCACGTGTGAAGTTTTTGAGAGCCTAATCAGCGGCCGCGCAGGAGCTGAGGTGACGAGTCTACATCCAGTCGGCGTTTCGGACGCGTCCTCCGCTTGATTGCGGTCTAACCAGTGTCACGCACCGCGCGGCTGCACGTTGGAGTTGGAAGATGCAGCCCTGCTCCGGTTCCGGTATCATGGCTCCATCATCCCTGCTGAGGAGCGCACATGGAACGTCCCGCCGGTGTGACGATTATCGCGGTGCTGGGCATCATCGGAGGCGCAGTGCTCGCCGTGATCGGGCTAATTTTGTGCACGGGCGGAGCGCTATTTTCCGGAATGGCGCAGAGACCTCTGGGAATCGTGATCGGCGCGGGCAGTGCGGTAGTCGGCGTGATCCTGTTGGGTATCGCTGCGCTCTACATCGTCACGGCGATTGGCTTGCTGAAACTGCAGGCATGGGCGCGAATTCTGGCTATCGTACTAACCGCCGGCGGATTGTTCCTATCGGTCCTCGGCCTGTTCGATGCGTTTCGATATCCGCACATGCTTTTCTTTTTTGGTGTACTCGTCCGGCACATTGTGGTGATAGCGATCGACGTGTGGATTCTGGTTTATCTCTTCCAGCCAAACGTCAAGCAAGCGTTTGGCGCCACCGGCTCCTAGTTATTTCCAGCACCGACGGTGCGTATCGCTGAACGAGGCGCGCGAGCCCGGTCTTCGCAGACGAAATCTCTGCGAGGCGACGAATCGGAGGGTCGCAATGAAAGTCGCAGCAGGTATTGCACTGATTCTGATTTCTGGAGCCCTGGCTGGGACTCCGGTCCGGGCGCAGCAAGCGCCGCCCGCGTCCGCTCAAGCACCGACGCTCACTTCCGTGCTGGACATGAACCTGGGCGTCTGCGAGTTCGAAATCGTCGCGACCGCTCAGGCGATGCCGGAGGACAAGTATTCGTTTGCGCCGACGGAAGGGAATTTCAAGGGCGTGCGAACGTTCGCGCAGCAGGTGAAACACCTCGCGACGGTGAACAACCGGCTCGCGGACGGCATCATGGGACAGGCTCCGCCGACGGCGCCGGACGAGGGCATCACGTCCAACGGGCCGGACGCGATTCAGACGAAGGATCAAATTATGCAGTATCTTAAGGACTCGTTTGCTCGCATGCACAAGGCCATCGCAACGATCAACGCGGACAATGCGTTGACGCCGCTCAAGGACGCGCCCGCGCCGTTTCTCAGAACGCGGATGTCGCTCGCGATGTTTACATGCACGCACGCGATGGATCACTACGGACAGATGGTCGAGTACATGCGCATGAACGGACTGACGCCTCCGATGAGCGCGCCGCGTCCGCAGGGCAATGCTCCCGCGAATCCGCCCGGAAAACCGACCGGAGAGTAGGGTGGACTTCGACGTCGTTTCTTGACCATGCTGCGGCGGTCGCATAGACTATTCAATCCGCTTGGGCCCGTGATGCGCGCTGAGCGGTTTGCGCTTGCGCCACTCGCGCCGGCCCGATCCTCGCCCGCTGCGGCAGGCGAAGAGCGAAAAGCCGCCGCAGCATGCCCGAATCGAAATTGAGGGGCGGCGCTGCGCGTAATATCCATCTAGAGGAGACAGATCGTTGCCGAAACGCACGTTTCAACCCCATGTACGCGCCCGTCACAAGAAGCACGGCTTCCGCGCACGCATGAAGAGCGCGGGCGGACGGAAAGTCCTTGCGCAACGCCGCAAAAAAGGACGCCACAGTCTCACGCGAGTCTGATTCACCACGGCTCGATTTTCCCCGTGCGTGCCGCCTGCTGCGCCGCGCTGAGTACGACGCGGTGTACCGTGACGGCCGGAGGCGAGCGGGCCGCGAATTCACCGTTTTTCTTCGCTCCAACGGCCTGGAGCTCAGCCGGTTCGGCTGGAGCATCAAGAAGGCTCTGGGCAGCGCCGTACGGCGCAATCGCATCCGCCGGCGGCTGCGTGAAATCGTGAGGCTGCACCGACAGGAGATCGCTCCAGGATGGGACATCGTGATTCATCCGCGCAGTTCAGCCGCCACGGCGGATTATTCGCCACTGGCGAGCGAGCTCTTGCGCCTGCTCCCGCGCGTTCCGGCGCGCCCAGCGGAGCAGGAGAAGCGCGCGGAGTGAATTCGCCTGCCAAGTCTGCCGGCGCGTTTGCGCTGCTGTTCCTTGTCCGCTGCTACATGGTTTTTCTTTCGCCGTTCTTCGGCGGCGCGTGCAAGTTCCATCCTTCGTGCTCGCACTACGCCTATGAAGCCATCGCTCGGCATGGAGCGCGGCGGGGCGTCGCGCTCGCGGTGAAGCGGCTGCTGCGGTGCCGGCCATTTACGATGGGCGGATTCGATCCCGTGCCGGAGCCCGAATCGCCTTCGATGAGCCTAGCGGCCGCTGCGAACGACGAACGGGGGCTGGTCCAGTGAAACAAGAGATGTCGGACCAGGTTCGCGGAATTATTTTCGTTGCGCTCGTCGTCCTGATCACGTTTTTGTGGCTGCGCTTCTTCAAGCCTCCGGCCCCGCCGCCGCAGGCGTTGGGCCCGGAGATTCATCAAATGGCACCGAGCGCGGGGTCGGCGCAGCCCTCGGTCGCACAGCCGTCGATCGCTGCGGCGCTGTCGGCCGTCAACGTTCCCGTCGTCCAAGCGGTGACCGAGAGAATCCTCACGGTTGAAAGTCCGCTTTACCACATCGAAGTGACCAATCGCGGAGGCGTGGTGCGGAGCTGGACGCTGAAGAAATACCTCGACGACCAGAAACCCCCGCGCCCGCTCGACCTGGTGAATCACGACGCCGCGCAGGAACTTGGCTGGCCCTTTTCGCTCGCGCTATCCGACGCTCAGCTTCAAGCCGAGGCGAACTCCGGGCTGTATGAAGTCGCGACGAGTGGAGCTGGGGTACAGGCGGCCGTAGCCGGCGCGAATGCTGCGGACACGTTCCTTGCACCCACGACGGTGACATTGCACTGGAGCGATGGCCATCTCGACGTCACCAAGAAGCTGAGCTTCGGCGCGGACTATCAAATTTCCGCCGAGGTTTCCGCTGCGCTCGACGGCAAGCCGCTCGCCTGCGAGATCGCCTGGCGCGGCGGGTTCGGCGACAAGGCCGTGTACAAGGCCTCGCAGCTCGTCAGCGTTTTCTACCAGCAGGGCGGCAGCCTGACGGCGCTTCAGTACAAGAAGCTCGGTGTATCCGGAAACCAAATTCAGCCGTTCCACCAGCCGGGCGCGGTGGATTTCGCGGGAATCGAGGATCAGTTTTTCGCGGCGGCGTTCATTCCCAACGGAACCGACATATACCTCTCTCAATGGACGCAATGGCATCACTACACGGTCAACAATCAGCAGGCGAGCGATCCCGTGGCGGAAATGGCAGTTGGCTCTGCGGCTCCGGGACCCGTGAAATTCCGAGCGTACGTCGGACCGAAGGATCTTGCGCTCCTTGGCAAGGTACAGCCGTCGCTTGAAGGGCTGGTGCAGTTCGGCTGGACGGGCATCATCGCCAAGCCGATGCTTTTCATCCTGCAGTGGCTGCATCGCTACATACCCAACTACGGGTGGGCCATCGTCGTTTTCACACTCGCGCTGACCATGGTGTTGCTGCCGATTCGCGTCTGGACGTTTCACTCGATGCGAAGAATGCAGGCGCTCGCGCCGGAAATGAAGGTGATTCAGGACCGGTATCGCAAGTATTCGATGACCGATCCGCGGCGCCAGAAGATGAACGAAGAGATCATGGAGCTCTACGCGCAGCACGGGCTCAGCCCGTGGTCGCAGGTGAGCGGATGCCTGCCGATGCTCCTGCAGCTTCCGTTTCTGTGGGCGTTTTACCGGATGCTGGCCGGCGCCATCGAATTGCGGCACGCCCCGTGGATTTTCTGGATTCACGATCTATCGGCGCGCGATCCCTATTTTGTTCTGCCGGTTGCCATGGCCGTGACGACGTATCTGAGCACGAAAATGATGCCGACGCCTGCCGGCGTCGATCCCGCGCAGCAGCGCATGATGGCCTTAATGCCGTTGATGCTCGGGTTCTTCTTCCTGTACCTTTCGAGCGGGCTGAACCTCTACTACTTCACGAGCAATATCGTCAGCGTGGGCCAGCAATACTATCTGAACCGGACGCAACCGGCGCCTACGCGCAGCAAGTTCAAGAAGAAGCAAAAACCATGAGCAACGAACGAGCCGCCAGCAGAGGAAAAGGACCCGCAAGAGGACGCCCGCAGCGGGATCGAGGACAGGCGGAACCGCGCCTGGACCGCGAGCGCGCGATTGCGGAGCTGAAACGGTTCCTCGAACTCGCGATTCGCGAGATGAATCTTGCTCTGGAGTGGGAAATTTCCGGGTCTGCAGAAGACGGCGGGAACTCTGAGGATGCCGATATCGTGGTCACCTTCCGGGGAGCCGATGAGGAACTATTGCTCGAGCGGAATGCGGAACTCCTGCTTGCTCTCGAGCACATCGCGCACCGCTGGCTGCGGCTCGATCCGCGGCTGCACGACCGCGTGCGACTCGATTGCGGGGACTATCGCGCCACGCGCCTGGCGGAATTGAAGCTTTCGGCGCGCGTGGCCGCGCAGCGCGTGCGCGAAACAGGCCAGCCGCACCGCTTCAACCCGATGTCGTCGCGCGAGCGGCGCATCATTCATCTGGAGCTGAACGGCGCGCCCGGCGTCCGCACGATGAGCGAAGGCACGGGCGACCGCCGCCAACTGGTGATCTATCCCGCAACAAAGAACCCGCGCTAAGCCAGCCCGTAGGGCTCCCTGCAGATCTGCCGAAGAGAGATTCCTCGACTGCGTCGCGCGCCGCTATGCGGCGGGAGAGTGAAGACGCGCAACTTCGCTCGGAATGACGCGCGTTTCGGTTTGTGTCAGTAAAAGCTAAAGGGGTTGATCGCAATCAGATTTCGATTGTGTATCCCTGCTTGCCGACGTTGAAGCATTGCGTCGTGCCGATGCGTTCGCCGAGGCCGGCCGCTTCGTGGATGTGCCCGCAGAAAACGTAGGCAGGACGCGCGCGATCGATCCACGCACGCAGCGACGAACTTCCGCCATGCTGTCCGGGAGCAAACTCGTCGAGCTTCGTGCCGCGTGGCGGGCAGTGCGCGACGAGGTACAGCCCTTCGATTCCATCGAAGGCCGAGAGGGCCTGCGCGATTTCTTCTTCCGAGTATTCACCGGGAGTATTGAACGGAGTGATGTTGCTGTAGCCGAGCCCCGCCCAGGTGATGCGGCCCTTCGCGCCATTGAGCGTGCGCACCTGCCGGTGAAAATCGATGAAGCCGAAGTGCCCGCAGAAGGTGCGCGTTTGCTCGTGAGTCTCGTGATTGCCTGGGAGCACCCACAGGCGGTCGCCCAGCGGCGTGAGGACTTCGCCGCAGCGCTCGAGCCCTTTGCCGAAGGTGGCGAGATCGCCGGCGGCGATGTACAGGTCGGCCGGCTGGGCGACGATGCGGTCGAGCGCGCGAAGATCGCCGTGGATGTCGCTGAAGATCAGAATCTTCACGGATTCGCCTTGGGCGGCGGCACCGGCAGCCGTTGCTGCGGCACCAGATGCCTCATCCGCTGCTGCAGCATTCCGTTGGTGAGCCAGCCTTCCTCCACCAGATTGCCCTGATGGTCGAAGACGACCCGGTACGTGAACGGTTGCGGGGTACGATGCCGCCCATCGGAAAATCGATTTTCACCCAGATCAACCATATGCTGACTGCCCCGGTCGAAGCTGTGGATGGAGGGGAAGCGCGCGAATTGCCAGTAGAGCTGCACGCTGGGAAGCTGAAACGCGCTGGCGATATACGGGTCGGGAGGCGAATCCGGCACGTACCAGAATTGTGGTGATTGTTCGTCGCGCAGATCGAATTGCGCCTCGTACAATCCGTCCGGCACGCGAAGCGCGTCGCCCCAGTCCAGCAGCGAAGGGGGAATCGGCAACGCGGCCATGCGGTCCACGGTCAGGTGCTTTTCGTCGGCAAGCACCTTGGCGCGGAGGATCGCTTCGTGATGTGCCACCGCACAGCCGAAAAGGTAAGCGACCGTCACAACAACGCCCACCTGGCACCATACCGCCCGCGTGATGCGGAATCCCCAACCGCCGATCGCGGGACCGAAAAACAGAGCCGCCAGCAGAACGGTTACGATTAGCGCGACCCACAGGCGGAACGGATATCCGGCCGCTCGCGTCAGCAGCCAGATTAGAAACGTGCTCGCCGTGAAGATCAGCCACATCCGCAGCGCACGCGCACGGCTCTTCGGCACGTCCGGCGGCGATGCCAGCGTCCCCGGATAGACCCACGCGATCACCTGCGGCAGCAGCACGATCGCCGTGAACGAGAAATCGATGATAAAGAGCAAGTCCCACGCAACGCGCTCGCTTGATAGCGGAAACCACATGCGCGTCCCGAACGACGTCATGCCGTCGAGAAGGATGTGGCTCGCGATGCCGATACCGTAGATCAGCGTGAGGACCCATAGCGGGGGAGACTCCACATCGCTCCATCGCGGGAAGCGGCGCCTCGCCCATGGCAGAAGCGCGCGCGTCAGCAGCGCGAGAAGGAACGCGAAAACGGGCAACGCTACGAACGAATGCGTGATCGCGCGATGGTATTTGATGATGGCCAGCGGATCACCCGTGAGGTTGGCCACAACGTCGATATCGGGAAAAACCGCGCCGAGCACGGCCGCAAACGTGGCGGCCTTGCCGTAGCGGTCGGAGAAGTATCCCTTGCCGAGAAGCGCGCCCGTGATTCCGTGGGTTACCGGATCCATGAATGGTGCGAAGCGCGATCAGTGTACACGATTCAGACGATCTCGATCAGGGGAGAGCGCTTGGGAATCACCTCGCCGATGCGGCGCGCTTGAATGCCACGGCGCTCGAATGCGGCCATGGCTTGATCCACCGCCCCAGGCGCGACTGCGGCCAGCAACCCGCCGGACGTCTGCGGATCGAAGAGCAGCGAGCGAAACTCTTCAGGCACGGACGGAAGAAATACAGCGCAGCCTTCGAGGAATTCGCGGTTGTTGGCAAGGCCGCCGGAGAGGAAGCCGCCGCGAGCTGCTTCGATTGCACCGGGAAGATACGCGATGCGCGCGTGGTCGATGCGCATCGAAACTGTGCTGCCGATCGCCATTTCCCGCGCGTGACCGAGGAGCGAAAAGCCGGTCACGTCCGTAACGGCGTGGACCGGCCGCTTGCCGTCGCCCGCCGCGTCGTCAATCTCATGCAGCGCGTCTGCCGCATCGCGGTTGAGATGCGTCATCGATGCCGTCGAGGCCGCGACCCATGCGTCGGCGGCTTTGCCCTGTTTAAGCGCCGTGGATATCACGCCGGTACCGATGGATTTGGTGAAAAGCAGGACGTCGCCAGGCCGGGCGCCCACATTACGCCAGATTTTCGCCGGGTGAATCAGGCCGGTCACGGCATAGCCGAATTTCAGCTCGTCGTCACGAATCGAGTGTCCGCCCGCGACGATGCAGCCCGCTTCCTGCATCTTGGCCAGACCGCCGCGGAGAATGGCTTCCAGAAGTTCCGGCGGTCTCGAAGCGGGAAAGGCCACAATGGTTAGCGCCGTCACGGGCCGACCGCCCATCGCGTACACGTCGCTCAGCGCGTTGGTGGCGGCCACCTGGCCGAAAAGCGCCGGATCGTCGACGATGGGGGTGAAAAAGTCGACGGTCTGCACCATCGCGAGATCGTCGGTCAGCTTGTAGATGGCGGCATCGTCGCTCGTTTCGAAGCCGACAAGCAGATTCGGGTCTTCCTGCCTCGGCATCCGCTTGAGCACGGCTTCGAGAATGCTGGGACTAAGCTTTGCCGCACAGCCGGCCGATTTCGCAGTCGTGGTGAGCCGGACGGGTTCCGTTAATTGAGACATACTCCCCTCAAGGGTCGCAGCAAAATCCAATTATAACGCCTGTCGTCAGAGCACTTCGACGAGAACCAGCGAAACGTCGTCAGCGGGCGGCCCCTCGCGCCATTCCGCCACCCGATCGAGGATGTTGCGTTTCATCTCGGCGAGCGGCAGCAGCGCCGCTTCGCGGACGATTTCTTGCAGTCCGGCGACATCGAGCATTTCGCCGCGCGCGTCGAAGACTTCGGTGAGTCCGTCGGTATAGAGCACCACTCGATCGCCAGGATTCAAATCGAGATCGAGTACCGCCTCGCCATCGACCGCGTCGGGCAACGCTCCGAGCAGCATGCTGCGCGATTCGAGCAGCCGCGGCTCCTGGCCGGGTGTCACGATCATGGCCGGCGGATGCCCCGCGCCGGCGAACACCATTCTCCGCCCTCCCCGGTCGATCCGTGCGGCTGCCGCCGTGAAGTAGAAGACGGAACCGCCAATGCTCTGCATGACGAAGCGATTGAGGCGCCGCAGCATGTCTCCAAGCGGAACATTGCTCTGCAGCTCCGCAAGGATTTCGGTGTACAGGCGGTTCGCCACGAGAGCTGAACCGATGCCGTGGCCCGAAACGTCGCAGACCAGGAGGTTCAAGTTCTCATCGTTGACCGGGCTTACCACGCCGAAATCGCCGCCGATCCTGCGCACGGGATGGTAGTAGGCGTCGACGCGCAGCCCGCCCCAGACGAGCGATTGCGGCGCCAGGCTCTGCTGCACGCGGGCCGCGAGCACGAGGTCCTCGTCGATCTGCTTCTGCCGCTCTTCGAGCTTGGCGTTGGCGTCGCGGAGCATGATCTCCGCGCGTTTCTGATCGGAGATATCGGTGAACGTGACGATGGCGTACGTCCGGCCGTCAGGATCTTCGAAGCGGCGCGTGGTGATCACGACCGGCAAGCGGCTGCCGTCCTTGCGCGGCACCACGAATTCGAAGCGGTGTTGGCCGGCTTTTTCGCTCTCCTCGATTCGAGCGCGGATATAGGTGTTTTCCTCGGGAGTATAGAATTTCAGGGCTACCTGGCCGATCATCTCTTCCGCCGGGATACCGAAGATTTCCTCGAGGTAGCCGTTGATGAAATGAACTCTGTGGCAGTCGTCGACAATCATCACGCCCTGATTGAGCGTTTGGAGAATGCCTTCGGTCTGGAGCAGCCAATCCGGCTTTTCGATGGGCATGAAGGATTCTCTTGTAGGTGCCAGGGCGAGTAGCTATCTTACCCAAATCCCAGCGTGAGCGCCAAAACGCGCTTGCCGCTGTAAAATGAGATGCTCATGGAACGAGTGGCGACGCACGCGAATGTGGCCGCCGGGAAGAACCGCTTCCCGCCGGGGCCAAAGGGACTGCCGCTTGCGGGCATGGCGTTCCACCTGCGCCGCGACCCGCTCGAGGGCCTGCGCCAGATCACGCGCGAGTATGGCGACATCGTCCGCTTCCATGTAATGACGCAGGAGCGCATCCTGCTGAATCATCCCGACTGGATCAACCAGGTTCTCGTCGTTCAGCACAACAAGTTCCACAAGAGCGAGCTGACGCGCCGCGTCACTGCCCGCATGTTGGGGAACGGCCTGCTCATTAGCGAAGGCGAATTCTGGCGGCGGCAGCGGAGGCTGGCGCAACCGGCATTTCATCGCAATCGGGTGAACGACTACGCCGGCACAATGCTGGAAATCGCTGAGGCGCGTATCCGCGATTGGCGCGACGGCGAAGCGCGCAACATCGGCCAGGAAATGACCGCGCTCACGCTCGATATCGCTGTCCGTACGCTGTTCGGAACGACCCTGCCGGAGGAGGCCCGGGGCGTCGGCAGGGCGATGACTTTCCTGATGCGCTATTCGCTGCGCCGCCAGCGGCTGCCATTTCGCCTTCCGGAGACCTGGCCCACGCCCGCCAATCGCCGCGCCGACCGCGAGCTCGAATTCATCGATTCGCTTGTGTACCGCATCATTTCCGAACGGCGCGCGGAAGTGAATTCGAATCATCACAACGACCTGCTTGCGCTGCTGATGGGTGCAATGGACGAAGACGGCACGCAGATGACACCGCAGCAGCTCCACGACGAAACGATGACGCTCTTCCTTGCCGGCCATGAAACCACCGCGCAGATGCTCTCGTGGACGTGGTACGCGCTCAGCCAGAATCCGCAGGTTGAAGCGCGTTTGCACGAGGAGCTGAGCGGCGTGCTCGGCGCGCGCCCGGTGGAAGCGGCGTACTTTCCCAGATTGCCCTACCTGCAGGCCGTGATGAACGAATCTCTGCGGCTCTATCCGCCGGCGTACATCATGGCGCGCGAGGTAATCGAACCGTGCGAAATCGGCGGCTACGTGATGCGGCCGAAATCGACAATTATTTTCTCGCAGTGGGTGATGCAGCGCGATCCGCGCTTCTACGATGATGCGGAAGCATTCCGCCCCGAGCGCTGGCTGGACGGGCTTGCGAATCGATTGCCTGCGGGCGCCTATTTCCCGTTCGGCGGTGGACCGCGGCGTTGCATTGGCGAAGGATTCGCGCTGCTCGAGGCCGCCATCGTCATCGCGACGCTTGCGCGGCGCTTTCGCTTCCGGCTCGCCTCCGGCGCGCAGGTCGTCCCGGAGCCGCTCGTCACGCTGCGGCCACGCCACGGCATTCCGATGACGCTCCACGCCCGCAATTAGTGGACGAACTCGCCGTGCCCGCCGTTTGCCCACGGATCGTATGTGAGGGCGAAGCGAATGCGATCCGGAATCGACGGGTGACTGTAGAACAAGAAAACGTCCACCGGATTCGGGTCAGGATCGGACAGATCCACTTCGCCGAGAATCTGAAACGCCTGCGCCGCCACCTCTCCTGAATCCGGCGTCAGGCCGTGCGTGACTTCGAGTCCGTACTGATCGGCCTGATGCTCGAAGTGGCGGCTGATCATGCTCGTCAGGGGATTCGCGATGAATGTGAAGATCGTGAGCAGCAGGAGCAGCGCTGGAAACGAAGCCCAGTCGCCCAAGTCTCGAACCTCCCACTTCGTCCCGCCTTGCGCCAGCGTCCAGCCGATCGACCGATACCCGAGATAGAACAGCACGAGGAAGACGATCGAGAGCAGCGCCAGATCTTTTGGAATGTGAAGAAGCACGTAGTGGCCCATCTCGTGGCCTGCGACGAAGACGATCTGCGGCGTGTTCATCTTGGCGATCGTCGTGTCCCACACCACGATGCGTTTGGACGCGCCGACGCCGGTCACGTACGCATTCAGCTCCGTGGACTTCTCGGATGCGCCCATCCAGAACATCCGCTCCGGCGGAATGTTTTCGCCTGCGCGCTGGACCATCTGTTCCAGAGACGCCGTAAGAGCAGGGTCCTTCGCCTGCAGCGGCTCAAACTTGTGGAACAGCGGATCGAAAACAACGGGCTGCAGGAAGATCAGAAAAACGATGATCGGCAATACGATCAGCCAAAAATAGAACCACCATCGTCGCGGGCTTTTTCGAATGATCGCGTAGAGAATCCAGATCACGATCGCTCCGATGAGCATGGTGATGAGTTCAGTCTTGATCCAGTCCCACGACCACGAGCCCCATCCTTGAATGCTCAATCCAAACTTTCGCTCGACCCATTGCTCCGCGATATCGCCGGGACTTTCGAGCACTGCGATCGTCAGCAGAATCAGCGGAGCAAAGATCAGAGCCTGAAGGAATCGCACGCAGGTCGCCTTCTCAGCCCAGTTGCGATATGTCGGCGCGAGTTTCCATTTCAAAATCAGCAGCAGAATCAAAATCGAGTAGAAAAAGACGGCGATCTGTCCCCAGAACTCGATCTCGGCCCGATGGTGCGCCTTGCGGGCTAGATCGGGCGGAAGCGTATAGGCCGTGACTATCTTCGACGCCTCCTGCGGCCAGGCGGCAGGAGCGGCGCCAGGTGGCGGCTGCTGTTGCGCTGCAGCCGCTGGCGTGGACGATTGCTGCCCGCGCGCCGTCAGAGGCGTCGAGTACAGCGCGAGGGCCAGAACAAAGGCCGGGGCCGAAAGGACGAGCGCAAGTCTCTTCATCGTTCCCCCCTTTGCCGATCAGACGTGGGCGAGAGTATGTCGTTAGTCAGCGCAACGAGCAAGCCTCTCGTGCCGTCTCGGGCGCACTATGGCTTCCGCCCGGCACTCTGTCATAATGCGCGCATTATGACAGCCACAACAGCGAGTCTCGTACCCAGCGTGAATCGACAGTTTGTGCTTGCCGCGCGTCCCGCGGGCATGCCGAAGGAATCCGACTTCCGCCTCGTCGAAGCGCCGATCCCCGCGCTCGCGAGCGGCCAGATTCTGCTGCGCTCGATGTATCTATCGGTCGATCCGTACATGCGCGGCCGGATGACCGGCGTTCGCACCTACGCCGATCCGGTCAACATCGGGCAGGTCATGGTCGGTGGCACGGTCGGCAAAGTTGTGCAATCGCTGAATCCGCAGTTTCAACTGGGCGACGTGGTTTCGGGTTACTGGGGGTGGCAGGAGTTCTTCGTTTCCGACGGCAAGGGCTTACAGAAACTCGATACGAGAATCGCGCCGCCCTCGACCGCGCTCGGCGTCCTCGGAATGCCCGGCATGACCGCCTATTTCGGATTTCTCGACATCTGTCAGCCGAAGCCGGGCGAGACGGTGGTCGTCTCGGGCGCTGCAGGAGCTGTCGGTTCGCTCGTCGGGCAGATCGCGAAGATCAAGGGCTGCCGCGCAGTGGGCGTCGCCGGCACGGACGAAAAAGTCGCGTGGCTCGTGAAGGATCTCGGCTTCGACGCCGCGTTCAACTACAAGACGACCGAGAATTACGTCGAGAAGTTGAAAGAACTTTGCCCGAACGGCATCGACTGCTACTTCGACAACGTCGGCGGCGGGGTCACCGACGCCGTGCTTCCGCTGCTCAACGTGCGGGCGCGCATCTCGATCTGCGGCCAGATTTCGCAGTACAACGCGGCCAAGCCCGAGGCCGGCGTCCGGCCGTACGTTTTCCTGCTCACCAAACAGGCGCGCGCGGAGGGCTTCATCATCACTCAGTTCATGGATCGCTTCGCCGAAGGCATACCTCAAATGGCGCAGTGGATCAAAGAAGGCAAGCTGAAGTACCGCGAAACCGTCATCGAAGGCTTCGAGAAGATGCCCCGCGCCCTGATTGGCGTGCTGAGCGGAGACAACACCGGCAAAATGATCGTCGCGATCCGATGAGGATCGCGATCCCGAGCGAGCAGCGCGAGCCGAGGGATGACGTTGGACACTCCGCCATTCATTACCAAATGAGTTCCGGTTCTGAGCCTCCAGTCCGCTGCGTGATGCCGATGGACCAATTGTTCGGAGACGATGCTGAGGATACGCAACTCCTTCATGCCATGGCTGCGTACGCGGAGAATTATCTTTCGTCGTTCAAATGGTGTGAGGCCGTCGAAGCTCGCTACTTTGGAGGCGGTGTTGGAAAGATAGTGGCGGTCTTCTTGTTCCGCATCCGGCCGACCCGACCCGACATAGACAGATGGCTGTGGGTGATTGTGGGAGACATACCGCCGGCGTACCTCGTCACAGATCGTGCCAAGGCTCCGTCGCAAGCCTTAGAAGCATACATTTCGGAGATGAGGCGCTGGGTCGAACTGGCAAGAAAAAGCCGTTCTTCGCCGCACGTGATTCCGGTGAATCGTCCTGCAACTCCGGAGGAGGCCAAAGAACTGGCGGTGCGTCTTGATGCTCTAGAGGAGATGATGGTGCCACGCTTTCGGGACGAGGAAATCGAACGAGCCTGAACCGCCTACTTGAGCTGCCTACCGCTCTGCCGAAACGGCCAGTTGCCTCTTTCGACTCCGGCGACGAGTCACATTGCCATCTCACCGCGCACGCGGCTACCATGGAATTCAGGCAGCCTGCCAAACGGAGTGATGCCATGAAGGTCACAAAGCTCGGTCTGGTGATTCTGCTGCTGTTGCCGCTATCGAGCGCCGCGCGCCCGCAGCAGGATTCATCCTCGGGCCAGTCCGCCACGGCGGACGGGCAGCAGCAATCGCTCGGCGAGGCCGCTCGCCGCGCCCAGGAGCAGAAGAAGACTCAGCCCAAGGCCGCCAAGACTTGGGACAACGATACGATACCGGCAATGCCCGGTGGCGGAGTGAACGTGGTCGGCCAGTCCGGAGCAACCGGTGGCGCCCAGCCGTCCGGCGCTCCCGGAGCCACGCAAAAACCAGCCACGCCCGCGACGCCTGAAGAGAAGGCGGCGATTCAGTCTGACCTCAATGCAGCCAAGGCCCAACTGGAAAGCCTGAAGACCGATCTCGACATTGCCCAGCGCAAATACTCTCTCGACGAGTCGAGCTATATCGGCAAGCCCGACTACTCCAAGGACAAGGCCGGCGCCGCTGCACTCGAAGATGAGAAGGCTCAAATCGACGCCAAGCAGCAGGAAATTGCCGACGCGCAGAAAAAGATCGACGACCTCCAGACTCAGCTGAGCGCCGCTGGCAGCGACACCTCCAAGTAGTTCGAGGTCCACCAAGATTCCGGCCGGACCTCCGCTTCTTCGGTCTGGAAAGCCTACCACTACTAATTGTGTCGATTTCTCTTGACACACTAGACGCGCCGGCGCACAATCCCGTCCGTTTTGTGGGGGCGGTTGCTTTCTCTCGATCTCCTTTGCGGCGCTAGACGCATCTTCTGCGCCGCCGGCTCATTTCTGCTTCTTGCGAGGCGAAAAAGAATGCAATACCTGCCCGGCTGGACCGTGCAATGTCTGAACCCGGAATGCCCCGCGCGCGGCCACTGGCTGCGAGTGGAGGCCGCGCCAAGGGAAATTTGCAGCAATTGCGGAGCGCCTCTGCACCGCGTGCCGCCGCCGCTCGGGCCGCGTTTTCGGATGCGCCCGAGGCCGCTCGCTGGATATCGTCCGGGGCGTCCGCGTTAGTTTTCTCAGTCACGATCCCGCGGGCTCGTGTTTCGGACCGCGGGACCACCCAAGATGGCAGCGGCTAGGCCGGCCCAGCCCGGCCTCGTCCCCGCCGCAGAGCCCCATGGGTGGGGCAGGCAACAGGGCCCGAGTCGATCCTCGATTTCGAGGAAGACTCGGGCCTTTTATTTTTCTAGCGGCGCGCGAGACTGATTCGGACTTCGCAGGGTCCCCAAAAGGGGGGAGCGGCTAGTGGGGGTGCTAGCCGCTCCTGGGCATGGGGGTGATGGAGGTGCAGAAATTCGGGGCCCACGCCCCGAATCCGATTGTGATTCTGCCGGTGGAACGCGCGCGCGTCGATGGGCCACTCGTTCAATTCGTTCCGGTACGAAGGTACCGCTCGCCAGATTCGAGTCAGCTTCGCCTTGCGGCGGCCGACGGTCTGCGCTTTGCCGATATGCGGCGGATGTACTACGATAAGCGCCCGCTGATGAACGAAGGCACTCCCGCGAAACCCACCGGCGCCTCTGGCGAAATGTTGTGGGGGTTTTGGTATCCCGCGCTACGGAGCGATCATGTGCGCGGACGCCATCTTGCGCGTACCATGCTGCTCGAAGTTCCGCTCCTATTTGGCCGCGATGCCGCCGGAAAGCCGTTTGCCTTGCGCGACATCTGTCCGCACCGTGCGTATCCTCTCTCGTTCGGAGAGTTCGACGGCGAGTCCGTCGAATGCGCCTACCATGGCTGGAAGTTCGACGCACACACCGGCCAGTGCCGCCACATTCCTTCGCTGACGGCCGATTCGAAGCTCAAATGCGAGCGGATCTCTGCGGGCAGTTTTCCCTGCGCCGAGCACGACGGCTACGTTTGGGCGTTCATGACCAATCCCGAAGGCCGCGCCCTGGCAGCGAATTACGCGGTGCCGCCCGTGCCGGAATTGCCGACGTTCAGCCAGCATTACAAAATCGCGCATCTCGCGGCCGATTTGCCCTGCAACGTCGATCACGGCATCATCGGCTTGATGGACCCCGCGCACGGTCCTTTCGTGCATCAGGCGTGGTGGTGGCGCACGCGGCGCAGCATCCGCGACAAGGCCAAGCAGTTCGAGCCGATTCCCAACGGCTTCCGCATGAGCGCGCACGCGCCCTCGGCCAATAGCGCGCCGTACAAGATTCTGAAGCTCATCACCGGCGAGCCGGCCACGACGATGATTGACTTCGTCCTGCCGAATCAGCGCTTCGAGCAAATCCGCGCCGGAAAATATTGGCTGTCCAGCCGCACCACAGTCACGCCGATTCGGCACGATCTCTGCCGCCTCGATTTCGTTGCGGCGTGGAACATTCTTCCGTGGTTTCCGATCGTCTCGTTCATCATTCGTGTGCTGGGGCCGCGCTTCATCCGCCAGGACACGACCGTAATCGAAAAGCAGGGCCTCGGCCTCAAATACGAAGAGCGCATGATGCTGGTGGACGACGCTGACCGGCAGGCGCGCTGGTATTTCGAGCTGAAAGCTGCGCACCTCGAATCACAACGCACGGGCCAGCCCATGCATCATCCCGTCGCCGGGCCTGTGACCCTCCGCTGGCGCTCGTAGTGGGCTTCCTATCCGCGTCTTCGCCTTCTCTTGCCCTGCCCGAATTTTGACCCTCCGTCCAGTTGTTCGCTCCCGCGCGGGAGCGCACACTTTTGGTGCCGATTGCGGCGTTTCTTTCTGTGGGGTCCGCGCGAGCGGGCCCGGTCTTGGATCTTGGCGAAGCCCAGACTTGGGAGCATGGAGGGAACATGAGCAGTCGCATTCGATTTCTCCTGCCGCTTGCCGGTCTCTGGCTCGTTCCGTCTGCGTTTGCGACCGACCTGGCCTACGTGAAGTGTGCGGTCAATCAGGATCGCGTGTGGGTCTATGAGTCGCTCAACAGTTTCGATGTGGAGGCACGGCTAAGGTGCGGCGAGCCGGTCGAAATCCTGCACCGCGTCAGGGGCTATGTGAAGATTCGCACCGAAAGCGGCGTCGAAGGCTACGTCCCCGACAGCGCTTTCCCCGATCTGCCTGCGCTGCCCGATGACACACAAACGCCTGCAACTGCCGCCGTCCAGCGTTCCGTTGCAGCCGCGGCCGCGAAACCCGCTCCAGTCGCACCGAATCCTGTCGCGGTAGCAGCCGCGGCGACTCAGCCGGTGACGGCCCTGAGTTCGCCTTCCGCAATTCCGCAGCCTCCGGCTGCTCCAGCAGTCGCTGCTTCGGTCGCGCAGCCGAGCGTTGCAAAGACTTCGGCTCCCGCCAAGCCCGCAATCTCTGCGTCTGCCAAAGCTCCTGTTCAGGCAAAAGTCGCTCCTGCGCCAACAAACGCGAAACCGGCCGTCACCGTTGCGAAGAACGCGCATGCGGCGTCGGCCGAGCCATCGCCTGCGTTCGATAGCGCGCCAGCCGCGCGGCTCGTGCATGCGGCACCAGCCGCAGAGGCAGTGAAAATCTCGATCGAACCCGTCAGCGCGAAAGCAGATAGTGTCGCAATGGTTCGGGCGACGTCACAGCCTGCCGCGCCCGGCGGAGAGTCGGAAGATTATCCCGACACACAGGTCGTAAACGAGAGCGCCGACCCCGCTTGCCATATCTATTTCGCGGCGTACGGCCTCGCACCCTCGCAATACAAGTGGATGGCCGAAAACCGGCGCAAGGAATTTGCAGGAATTTGCCCGGCGCCCGATCTCGCGCACGTGGATTTCGTCGTCCTCTTCACGCACGATTCCGATACCTACACGTACGCAATGCCGACCCCCGTGCACACCGACCGCAATGGGTTCTCCGATTTCAGCCCGTTGACGACGGTGGATACGGCGCTTGTTTCCATGTCGGAAGTGCAAAAGGCGCGCTACGAGTTCGTGTGGGTTTTCCGGATGACGCGCGGCGCGTTTGACCCGGAGAAATTTTCTCCGCGCCGCCGGCCGCAGTTCGCGACCTACGTCAAAGGATCGCGCGCTTCATCGCGCGCCATCGAGGACGCATTTAGTTTCGTCGAGACGCAGGAAGTGACCCGCTAGCCCCGCGGGCGACTCAGCGCGCGTTCAATCCACCACGCCGCCCAGAAATGGAAAATGGCTCGCGGCAGCCATGAAGAAGAGCAGCGGAAACGACATCCAGAATCCCGTGCGTGACGCGAGGAACGCCCATCGCGCCATGTATTCCGCTTCGGTAGGCATCGGCGTGCCCTGTTCGGCGCTTGCGCGCGTCCAAGCGATCAGCCGCTTCTGCGCGCGCCAGATCACTCCCCACGCGTTCAGCAGCATCAGGAGGCCCATCCCGCCGCCAATCGCGATCGAAAGATGTCGATTCGAAGATTCCGGACTCGCGTTCAGCGCGAGCACGATCCACGACGCGGCAATTATAATTGCCGCAATCGCAATCACGCGAACCCACGCGCTGTCCAGAATTCCCTTGCGTGGCAGTTGAAACGGATAGATCAGCGCAAACGCTACGAGCCAGACAAGCAGCCATTCACCGAACCATCGCCACGCGAGCGAGGGATTTCCCGCGTTGCTTGCGTCGGACGCAAGAATCAACCAGAAATAGCGCAGCCCCGCGATCACCGTCACCAGCGCCGACCAGCGGAACCACCACATCGCCCGCGACATCAACGCCGGAAACACTTTCACGCGCACCGCCGGCTCGAGGCCTCTTTGTGCCGACGAGATTGAAAAAATAGAGCAGACCGATCCAGATAATCCCCGCGACGAAATGCAGCCACCGCAGCGCAATCTCTTCGCGTGTCACCGCACCCAGCGGAAAGCTCATGTGCGGCGCCCCCGTCGCGGCGGCCAATACGAGGAGACCATAGTTCAAATTAGCGCCTTCGCCAAGGATTGAGGGGCCAATCATTTGGATTCTCGATGATCCTCGGACCCGTGTACTTGAATATCCTCGGTGGAAAAAGAATTTTCACGTAGACACTCTCCAAGAACCCCAAAAGAATCCATGTGAGCACAACTGCGCCGAGCCAGAGATACCACGGACTGATCCGCAGAGCTGACGGAATGACAAAAGCCAGCGCCGTCGACCCGCCCATGATTGACCATCGATAGGTACTGGAAGTACACAGCATGGTCTGACACGTCGGACAGCGGAACGGCAGAGTAGTCCAGTACTGGCCGAAATGAATCACGACGCTAAAGTTGGGTATACCTTCGCCGCAGTTTGGACACCTGAATGTGACGAGGTCCGGGTGCTGTAGGTGGAATAACCTCCGCGCGGCTGCCTCTCGGCAGTTGGCCCACGCTTTGGGATTGCTGGACATCTTCGTCGGGAACGAGACGTCACATGCGCTCGGGCGCGCCGGGCGATGAATCCTTCGGCTTCCCAAAACTCAGCATCTGCTTTACCGACGCCGACACGCGATGGCGAAACAGGTTGAACTTCTGGCTTTTCTCGCCCGTGACCCAGTTGAATTGAATCACGCGCCGCTCGCCGATGAATTGCAGGTGCCCGTGCCAGGAATGGTCCGAGCGCAGAAAGGCAACGAGCGTCCCACCGGAGGGCGGCACCTCCGCCGCCACGTCGTTGATGTCGTCCCGCGAACGCAGCAGGCGCAGGCGTCCGCCCGCATCGTCCCATTCGGGATTCATGTAAAGGAGAATCGTGACGATCTTGCTTTCCGAATCGCAGTGGATGTTGCCGTCGCGCGTATCGCAGCGGCCGCGAACCGTGATCGTCGAGGGGCGGTTGGTCAGATCGATCTGAAACTTTTCCTCGAATGCCTTGCGGAATTCCTCCGACTCGAGCGCGTCCACCATGGCCTGAAAATCCGGGCCGAATTCGAGCGAAGCAAGCGGATAGCTACCGGCGTGGTCGATTCGCGGATAATCCGCATTGATTTTGCGCAGCGCCTCGGGCTTGACGAACCCGCGCAAAATTACATGCTCGTAGGGATCCCGTTCGAGCGGCGCGTTGCGCAGCGCTTCGTAATCGAATACGTCCATCATTTTCGACAGTATCCCGAGGCCAACTGACCTGTCAACCGCGCCTGCTCCGGATGCGGCGGACTTCGTAGGGGCGCAGCACTGCTGCGCCCGGCGAAGATTCTTGGCGATATGTCGACCACGTGCCGAAGAATCCCGCCCGAGACCGTCTTGTAGCGCACGGCTTTTCGTCGGGCAGAACTATACTTGCCGCATGGGCAAGATCTACGCGGGCACGTCCGGCTGGGCCTATTCGAGCTGGAAGCCCGATTTCTATCCGCCCAAGCTCGGCTCCGCGAAATTCCTCGACTACTACGCGACGCGTCTCAATTCGGTCGAAGTGAATTACACATTCCGCGCGCAAGCGACCGAAAAGCTGCTCGCCGGCTGGATTGCAGCGACGCCAGCGCATTTCAAATTCGCGGTGAAAGCGCACCAGTCGATCACGCACATCAAGCGCCTGCGCGGCACGGCCAAGCTGACCGCGGGCTTTTTCGCATCGCTCGATCCGCTGCGGGAGGCAGACAAGCTCGGCCCCGTCCTCTTTCAGCTTCCGCCGAATTTCAAATGCGACATCCCGCGGCTGGAGGAGTTCTTAGAGAGTTTACCGCGCGACGCGTGCACCACGATCGAATTCCGGCATCCATCCTGGTTTGTAGATGATGTGTACGGGCGACTGCGCCGGGCGAATGTGGCGCTTTGCCTGGCCGAAAGCGAAGACCTCGAAACGCCGGACGTCGCGACTGCGGACTTCAGTTATTTCCGTCTTCGCAAGGAAAAGTATTCAACGCGCGCCCGCGCTGCGGTGAAGGAAAGAATTAAGAGGATCGCGCGCCACGGCGACGTCTTCGCTTACTTTAAGCATGAAGACACGCCTGACGGTGCCTTCTACGCGCAGACCCTGCTGAAAGACGGCGACAAATACCGGTTCACTGGCGCTACTGTGCCCGCGCGGTGTTGATCCACTCGACGGTCTTTTTCAGCCCGCCGAACGTGTAGAAATGCAGGGCCGCAACGCCCAGCGCGGACGGGTCGCCATTCGGCGAGGCGGCCATCAGCTCGCGGATCACCGGCTCGGGATCGCGCTCGGTGAGCAGCTTGCCGAACGACGCCGACTTCGTCAGCGCCTTGATCGAATTCCCCACGCCGCAGTGCAACGCGTAGCGCGTCAGCGTGGCGATGCCCGCGGGGCCTGCGAGCCCCAGCCGCACCGGCAGATCGACGCCTATCGCGCGAAGTTTCTTCAGCCACTCGGCGATCGGCTCGCCCTCGAACACAAATTGCGTGACGATCTGCAGCGTGAGGCCGATCTCTCGCCCGTATTTCATTTTCGCCACCGTCGACTCGGCGAGCACCTGGTCCGGAATTCTCGGATGGCCCTCGGGGAATCCACTGATTCCGGCGCGCAGGATGTTGTGCTTTTGGAGCAGACCCGACTGCATCACTTGAATGCTCGCATCGTACGGACCGAGGGGCTTGTCGCGCTCGCCGCCGATCAGCAGCACGCGATCCACTCCTACTGCCGCGAACTGCCCGAGCAATTGATCGAGCTGCGCGGTGCTCTCCACGTGCCGCGCCCCAATGTGCGGCACGGGGAACAGCCCGGCTTTGCGGAGCTTCGCCGCCGGTGCTATGGCTTTTGAAAAATCCTCGCCGGGAATCCAGGTGAAATACACCTCGGTCCCGGGCTCGAGCCGCTCTGCGGCCGAATCGACCACTTTTTCGTTCTGCGGGCTGATTTCGACGGAATACCCGCGCAGAATCGGACCCAGGCCCGGCAAACCCGCTGCGGCTTCAGACATCTGGCACCTCGAAGGATTGGATACGCATCAGTCCAGCATTGCGCTGCCGGCGCGCCAGCTTCCACCCAGACTGCCCCGCCACGCATAAGCGAAACTAGCAGTGTGCGCAAACTGGCCGCCCCCGTCAAGCGCGGCGATTTGGAAGGACAGGCCTAGCAAGGACAAGGAATATGGTGCCCAAGAGAGGACTTGCTTGCCCAGAGTCCGCGTCAGCGGGCGAAGGGAACCTCCGCGACCCTGCAAACTAGTCAGCGCTCGATGATTATGGTGCCCAAGAGAGGACTCGAACCTCCACGACCTTGCGGCCACTAGCTCCTGAAGCTAGCGCGTCTGCCAGTTCCGCCACTTGGGCACTTCGTGCGGCACACCGAAGGGGCCCCCGAGTCGACAGCAAGTCGAGCCTGGGGGATCAATCGCAAATCCATATTGCCGTTCTGCCCCCTGGTTTGTCAACGCGACTCCCCGCGCAGTACCCCCGCCGAAGTACCATTGACCCGCGCCATTGCAATTTTTACAGTTCTACTTGGCAATTCGCGGGGAGAAGGAGACGGCCATGGCTAGCGTCCGCGCGATGTTGGAACGCCGCCGCTCGAGCCGCGTTCAGACCAAGATTCCAGTCCGCGTCGTAGGTAGGGAAGGCAACGGACAAACGCAAGACGCGCCCGCCGAGGCGCTTTCCGTGAGCCGGTACGGCGCGCTCCTTCGCGTGCCGTTTCTGCCGCCGGCGGGCTCGCGCATCGAGGTGCTGCACGGCTTCTCCAAGGAGGTTCGCGAATTTCGCGTGATCAGCCTGCGCGGTCAGCGCGAGCACGGACCCTTTGATTTGGGCGTCGAAATCTATTATCCCGCGCACAATTTCTGGGGCGTCCAGTTCCCCGACGAGCGCCAGTCCGCTTGACATCCTTTCGCCCCAGTTAGTGCTATAATCCGCGCAAAGTTGACCCAAAAGGGCCCGGACGGGCCGGTCCTCCATCGCTGGCAGTCCCCACGACCCGCGGGCACGGGAGGGAACCATGGGAACGATTGAGATACTCCTCATCGTTTGGGGCGTGGTGACAGCTGTACTAGTCTGCACCATGATCTATCGCAGCATGCTGGAAACACGCGAGGAAGATCAGATCTTCCTCGATCCCGCCGGAGAGTCGATGGCTCGGGAGCAGCGCGCCATCGTCTCGAGGATCGAGAAGCTCGGGCGGCCGATCGCTGCGCTGGCGGTCCTATCAGGCTTGATTCTGGTGGGGATCGTTGGGATGTGGCTCTATCAGGGCTTTAAGAGCTTTTGATCCACCGCGTAGCACAGGCCCGCACCCTTCGGGCT
>Ga0187782_10000297_pt1 | contig 32470 bp, 40 predicted proteins | sample 0715_SJ02_MP15_2_FD_132454 | JGI IMG/M metagenome (GOLD analysis project Ga0187782, IMG submission 132454) | Tropical peat soil microbial communities from peatlands in Department of Meta, Colombia - 0715_SJ02_MP15_20_MG | ecosystem: Environmental > Terrestrial > Soil > Wetlands > Peat | place... | reverse complement strand
ATTCTTCGGCGCTTTCCCGACTCTCATCACCCCATCCAGGCACTCCTCCATCTCGGATTTCGGCAGATAGCGAAGGTTGTTCTGAAAGGGGTAGGGAAGAAAAACGTCCCGGATCCAGATCCACGACTCACGTTGATGGTGGAGCCATTGCTCACCGAGAAGACTATCCATCAAATCATCGAAATACCTATAGTGAGAAAACTGGACGTGCCCGCCGATGTCCCAGATGAAACCTTTCAGGTCGGTGAACGAAGACGCCAGCCCCCCGGCATGTTTCTCCTTCTCGCACACAAGGAAGTTGGAGAGACCCAGTTCACTCATGCGATGGGCCGCACCCAAACCGGTTGGACCAGCCCCTAAGATCAAGGTTCTCGCTTGACTGAAGGCGAAAGGAAGCCCGTTACCCCGTCTGAGCCTATTAGAGACTGCACCCTCCAGCGATGAATTGGAAAAAGCACTGCGAGTCAAACGCATGGCTGCTGAAAAACGGTTGATCCGGTTTGAACTCTGTCCCAGTTAATCGAGAGTGCGACACCGAAAGCACGGGTGACGAGCTCGAGGCTCCCGGCCGCAAAGGCAGCGCGCGCCGCGCCCGTTCGGCCGATCGAATACGCCACGCCCGGCCGTTCCGACGCCCGATTGGTCAATTGGTCAGTTTCCACGGGAACCGGCCCTCCTGGAGCAGTCGGGTTGAAGGCACTACCCGTCTTAACCTTTACAGTGGGGGGCCCGATCACGGCAGAGATGAGCTAGGTGTCGGTAGTGCCGTCAAGGAATCCGTCGCCACTGGAGCAATCTTGACGACTTTTAGCGCTACCTGCTCGTCACAGCGTGTGAATCCAAGATAGCGCATCTCAGCGTCGCGGAGAACGCAGAATTCAGAAAAGGCTTTGTACTCGCCCTCGTACCAGCCTGGATAGTTGAAGAATTCGTCAAATTGGATGACGGTCCCTGGAACGATGCGGTCGCCGAGCATTCCAAGTACCATCCGCGTCGAACTGTAGAGGTCGGCGTCGAGATGCAGGAAAGCAATCGGCGCCGCATGGTCATTCTTGAAACCCGGTATCGTATCGTGGAACCATCCTTTGTACAAACGCACGTTCGACCGCACCTCAGGCAACGACCGCAGAGCAAACGTGCCCTTTTCATGGCCCCCCCGCCAATCCTCCGGCAACCCCTCGAAAGAATCGAAGCCGTGGACCTCGCACGGCGTGAGCGAGGCGATGAAGTTTATAGTCCGGCCACTGTACACACCGAACTCGCAGTAGAGGCCGGAGACCTCCACTTGGCCGATGGCCGCTTTCAACAGCGCGAACTTGTCCGGATAACTTCTCGCCATCGTCATGCACTGGTTGGCGAACTCAGCGGATTCCTGCGTCGCTCTGCGCTGCCGCGCGAGTTCGATGTCTTTGGCCGCTTGGCCCACTTCCCAGTCAATGTGGTACCGGAGGCGTTGCCTGGCCATCTGTTTTAGCATTTTGAGCATGTCTTGCTAACACGTATCAACTAAAGGGAAACGCTCCAACTCTCCAAGATTCAGGGCCGCTCTTCGTTCACGCGACACCGCGAACGGATTTGAAAGCCCGATAAACAAAGGGACCCCACAAAGAAGAGAGATAAAGTGCCCAAAATGTCGGCCGTGCGATGAGCGGGCGATCGATTTGTGCGATGAAGCGCAAATTCCGTTTTATCGCAGCAAAATTCGCATTCATGCAGTTTTCGCCAGCGATATACAACACGCGGAGGGCCAGCTTCCTCAGGGCCTTCCTCCGAAGTGGCCTGAACTTTGATAAGCTCGGCTCAGTCTCGATCCTGCGGAGGGCATCTTCAAGAACACTGAGTTCCTCAGGTCCGTTATTGGCTTGATTCATTCCCTGGGCCGTGCCGCTTGACTGATGAACTCGGTAACATGCGCTGATTGCGGGCGAGTACGCCACGCCATATCGCGCCGCGATCCTCAGCCACATCTCCCAGTCAATGCCATGCAGCCTGGTGTCGTTAAATTTTCCGACCGTTTCGTAGCAGCTGCGGCGTAACACCGGCGAAACCGGGCTGATCACGCAGCCAAAAAGGAGTTCCTTGTAGAACTCGGGCGCGGGCCGGACGAAGGCGGTATCAGCAAACAGTTGCTGCCCAACCCGGTTCCCATCCTTGTCGATGATCTCAACGGCGCCGAACGCCAGCCCGATTGTCGGATCAGCATCAAGCACCCGGACGCGCTGTTCTAGAAATCCTGGTAAATATCTGTCGTCGGCATGAAGCAGCGCAACATACTCACCCCTCGCCAGACTTACGCAACGATTCCAATTGCCGCCCTGACCGACCCGCTGCTCATAGCGCACGTAGCGGATGCGCGGGTCCTTGTGGCGGCTGCAGATCTCAGGAGTGTTATCGGTGGAGGCGTCGTCGCAGATGATCAGCTCGTAATTGCTGAAGGTCTGCTGGATGACACTTTCGATCGTGTCTGGAAGATACCGAGCGGTGTTGTAAGTTGGAATGCAGACGCTGACTTTCGGTACATCACGTTCCTTCACACGGGTTCCCATCTCGACCATGGGCTTGGGACGAGCTCCGGTTTCTTCTCGAAGCCGGGTGTCTTGGCCGCCACATAGAATGACAACCGTCATGCACTCAATCTCTGAACTGCCGATGAAAGAATGCGGCCGTGCAGGCCGCCATTTAGGCGGTTTCCGACATGCCAAGCCGGGCAGCGTGCTCGGATTCCGCTTCGGACCCCACCTTTTCCAGAGACAACCGAAACAGATGCAACGGGATCTCCGCCGATCCGCAGAGCTTGGCCACATGGGCGCGCTCACTCTCTGGACAGTCAGGAAGTATATATACGGCCTTCACCGCAGGATTTTTCAACTGGTTTGGCATATGCGAGAGCGGGACAACGGGTATGCCGAACAGAAAGGCAGTGCCATTGCCTTTCTTAACGGGGTTGACGAACGCCGTGATCTTGGCTTGCGCCTTTTGCCACTCGAAGTAGCGATAGAAGAACTCCGCGCTTGACCCGCCAACGACAAGACAGCGATCATCCGAATTACCGGTCAATGCGTCATCGAACATATTGCGGGCCACGCGAACAGCGGCCAGCAGCACGATCGTCAAAACCGTCTCGATGCCAAAAACACCTCGCGAATAGTCTCTGAACTGTGTCGCGTAGGTCAGAAGCGCGACCACCGCAACCGACCCCAGAATACTCCCCTTCAGGATGGGATAAATGTCCTGCACCGAGCGAATCGTCCAATCGCGGCGATACACCTGGAACAGAGCCAATAGAGGAACTTTGATCGTGACCAGCAGGACCGATCCCCACAGCAATGAGCGCCAATACTGGTGAGGTGTGCCATCGAATCGAAGCAGGAATGCGAGGAACTGCGACAGCACAATGAGCGCGGCATCGCTGAAGACCATCGCAGCCCGTCTGCTGATCGAATTCAGCACTTCAGGCAGAGCGAGCGTGAACACATTCGTGCGTGACAGCCAGTTCTCGGGAAGTCGAATATCCGCTACGTACAACCAGAACAACGCCGCCGTCAACAGGAACAAAGCAAGGATGCCGGGGCCCACGTCGCTCCAGAACCTTTTGCACACGAGGGCAACTGCCCCGCTCAGAGCGGAGATGAGATAAAGCGTGATCACCGCCTTGCGTTCGCTCATGCCCAGCAACACTAGACGATGAGACGTGTGATCTTTTGCTCCCGCCGAAATGGCGCGACCGTTCAAACGTCGCGTCACACTTACTAGCAACATGTCGAATAGGGGCAGGAAGAGCACGAGACCTGGAACGAACAAAATCGAAAAGATGCTGCTGAGATGCGCAGCCCCGATAATTCCCGCGCAGCCCAGGAAGAATCCGATCGCCAGGCTGCCCGTGTCCCCCATGAAGATCTTTGCGGGATAGAAGTTGAACAGCAGGAAGCCCAGGAGGCAGCCCTCCAACATCAGTAGCAGGACCGAAAGCGGCAGGAAATTTGCATTCCTGATCAGGACAAGCAAATTCACGCAAGCAATGATGCTTACCCCTGCGCACAGGCCATCCATGTTGTCCAAGAGATTAAAGGCGTTGGTCACCGCGACCAGCCACAGGATGCTGAAGACAATGTTGGCGAGGTGGCTGGGGAACAATGGGTAGAGCACGCCGCTGGCGACCGCGGTAACGGCTATCGCAACTTCGCTCAGAAGCTTCCATCGCACTCTGAGTCCGTAGGTGTCGTCCAGGAATCCCACCAGCGCCATCGCCAGCGTCAGGACCGCGACCATCCGCAGCAAGTTGCCGATGTGCAACCCCACTGTGCTTACGAAGAAGACAAGCAGAATCCCGATGCCGCCATACTTCGCGACGGGTGTCCGACTCCAGCGGTCTTCGCGCGGCTGGACCAGCCAATTCTTGCGGTGGCATACCCAGATCGCTGCCCCGGTCACCAGTACCGAGACCGGAAACGCACCCAGGATGACTTTGAAGTTATGCCACATCGGCAACACGTCGGTCATGCCACGGCGCAGGCAGCAATCGTTTTTGGTGTGTTCTTCCGTTTTTGATGTTCAATTACGCTCGCGATGATCTGATCCAGCGTTTGGCTGGGAGCATAGCCGAACCAAGCACCTGCCTTTTTAATATCCGGCACTCTCCGGTGCATATCCTCGAACCCTTCGCCATATGCTTCGCTGTACGGCACAAACTTGATCGAACTTGGCGAGCCTGTAGACGCAATGATTCTCTCCGCCAAGCCCAAGATCGTGATTTCCTCCGTGTTTCCTAGATTGAAAATCTCACCTGCGGTTTTGTCGGAAGCGATGCATGCGATCATGCCGTCGATAATATCCTCTACATGACAAAAGCAGCGGGATTGCTCGCCGGTCCCAAACACGTTGAGCGGCTCGCCGCTCAACGCTTGACGCACAAACGTCGGCAGGACCATGCCATACTGGCCGGTTTGCCTGGGACCGGCAGTGTTAAACAGTCGCACGACGGTAATGGGCAGCTTTTTCTCCCGGTAGTAGGCAAGTGCGAGAAATTCGTCGATCGCTTTCGAGCAGGCATAGCTCCAGCGGGAGTTATAGGTAGACCCGAAAACAAGGTCGTCGGTTTCGGAAAACGGGATCTTGGTAGCTTTTCCATAGACTTCCGAAGTCGAGGTTATCAGGACGCGTTTTGCCTTCTTGGCGGCCATTTCCAGGACCAGCTCTGATCCTCTGACGTTCGTTTCTATCGTGCGCACCGGGAATTCCACAATCCTGCGCACTCCGACCGCCGCCGCGAGGTGAAAAATCACATCTGCGAGATCAACCAGTTCGGCCAGCAAGTGCTTATTGAAAATCGTTTCTGGATGGTACTCGAAGGCGACGTGATTCTTGATGGCTGCTAGATTTTCCATGCTCCCAGTCGACAAATCGTCGATAACAGTCACGAAGTGGCCCATTCTGATGAGGCGCTCTGCCAGGTGGGAACCGATAAAGCCTGCGCCGCCTGTGATTAAGGCACGCATGAGTGGGTCTCCTTAATTCCTTATTCCTTACGTCGCTTCAAATTTCTGTTCTTGGGATTTTGCGGGCCAGCGGTAGACCAGTACAATGAATCTCGGTGTGAATGACGAGGAGAAGAGAAGGGGGCAAACAACCTATTGACGTTTGCAGAATAATGTGACAGATGGAGGGGACATAAATGCCCTGTTTTCAGAGCATTGAGGCCCGCCTTCATGTCACACTAATATGCAATCCTCAATAATGAAACATTTTAACGATTGCATCAGTCCGAGAACACACCTCCGTTCTCTTAGCAACGCGCACTGCTCGAAGAGCTTCGCACGACCGGTGGCGTGACGTATACGATACCAGCAACACCGTCGCCATAGGTCAGAAATCCCGTTAAATCTTTTTAATCTTTGCATCGCACGCCTCCCATGATCGGCGACAATTGAATCTCCCAGCCGTGTTGCCTCATTCAGCAATGTTACCGAAAAAGTCGCATGCGTTCTCGAGTTGGCTGAGCCGCAAAGGAAGCGACGGTGAGCATAGCGAACCGAGCGGCTGGATTTTCGATGCTTCCAAAGCCATAAAAATGCTTTAAGGTCAGCGTAAACTTTGTTGATCATCTTACAATGCAGCAAACATGGTGCCCAGCTGGGTAGAGCGCCCCATTCTGCCCCTATGTCAATCAGCTTGCGTGCGGAGAATCACTGATGTGTGGAATCGCCGGAGGCGTATCGTCGGTCTCAAACCCGCGTTTGAGCGCGGCCGTGGGGCCCATGACGCGCGCCTTGCAGCACCGGGGGCCTGACGAGGAGGGTATCTGGGCGAATGAATTCTGTGCGCTGGGCAATCGCCGCTTAGCCATCATCGATCTCTCCCCGGCCGGTCGGCAGCCTCTGTCGAACGAAAGCAGTTCGGTATGGGTGACCTTCAACGGCGAAATCTACAATTTTCAGGCTCTCCGCGAAGAACTGGAAGGTTTCGGCCATCGTTTCCGCACCGGAACCGACACCGAGGTGATTGTCCACGCCTACGAGCAGTGGGGGACCGGCTGCGTGAAGCGGTTTCGAGGGATGTTCGCCTTCGCCCTTTGGGACCAGCAGCGGCGACAACTGTTCCTGGCGCGAGATCGAGTCGGTAAAAAACCGGTTCTCTACACGCAAGTGGGCAATGTGTTCTTGTTCTCCTCCGAGTTGCAGTCCCTTTTACAATATCCCGACATTCGCCGGGAACCCGAGCTTTCGGCCATTGATGCTTACCTCTCCTATGGTTATGTCCCGGCGCCGCAAACCGCGTTCCGCGGCGTTAACAAGCTCCCTCCCGCACATTGGCTGACCCTGGATGTCAGTAGGGGCCGCCCGGTCCTGCGCGTCGAGCAATACTGGAAGCTTGAGTACAGTCCCAAATCCCGACTTTCCGAAGCCGAAGCAGCCGAGCAGCTTCGTCAAAAACTGACCGAAGCGGTCAAGCTGCGCATGATCAGCGATGTGCCGCTCGGAGTTTTTCTCTCTGGAGGTTTGGACTCGAGTGTGGTTGTCGGCCTGATGGCGGGACTCTCTCCCCAGCCGGTCAAGACATTTTCTATCGGATTCAAAGAGGCGGGGTGGAGCGAACTAGGCTTCGCGCGCAACGTGGCCCAGCGCTGGGCGACCGACCATCATGAGTTTGTCGTGGAACCGGATGCGCTGGTTATACTCCCACGGCTAGTCCGTCACTACGGCGAACCTTTTGCTGACTCCTCTGCCGTTCCCACCTTCTACGTATCTCAGGTGACGCGTCGCAGTGTCACGGTTGCGCTGAACGGAGATGGCGGCGACGAAAGCTTTGCCGGCTACAACCGCTATTTTGCGAACCTGGTTGCGGAGCGCCTATCGAGGGTTCCCGGCGCGCGGAACGCGATGGTCCTGCTACAGATGTTGCTTCCGGATTCGTCTAACCAGAAGAACCGACTCCGGTATATACACCGGTTCCTGGGAGCGGTAGCGGGATCGACACCTGAACGGTACCAGGAATGGGTCGGCATATTTAGCCAGCGGCAAAAGCAGGGTCTGCTTGGCGGTGACTTTAGGCCGGACGGCGCAGAAGAAAATACCGATCAACTCCTCCGGCATTTGTTCGCGGCCTCACGCCAATTGCACCCGATCGACGCCGCCATGGCGGTGGATGTCGCTTCCTATCTGCCTTACGACCTGCTGGCGAAGGTGGATATCACCTCGATGGCCAACAGCCTGGAAGCTCGTTCCCCGTTTCTCGATCACGAGGTGATGGAGTTCGCGGCGCGCCTGCCTATTCATTTCAAGCGGCGCCGCAGAATTTCCAAGTACCTGGTCAAGCGGGCGTTTGCTGATCTACTCCCGCGAGAAAACCTGCGTCGCGGAAAGATGGGTTTCGGGGTACCGGTGGGGGAGTGGTTTCGTGGTTCCCTGCGCGAATTCTTGCAGGACATGATTCTTTCAGAGCGCTCACGCCAGCGCGGCTATTTCAATCCCCAAGCTGTGCAGGCATTATTGGAGAATCACGTCGCCAGAAAAGCCGACCATGGCACCCAGCTCTGGGCTTTGCTGATGCTGGAGATGTGGCACCGCGAATTTCTTGACAATCACCGCGGGCGCGAAGTCGGAACCCTACCGGACCCTCGAGTGGTCCGCACCCCGTGAACTTTTTGCACAGTTAATCCCGGGTCTCGCGGGCTCTATCGTAGACGTAGTCATGCTGAACACATCGATCCGCCCCATTGATACGGCGAACGCAAGAGAACAACTGAGATGAAGCCGGCTCCCCAGACATCCTGCGCTCGCTGATCCTTGGGCGGTGGAAGTTTAAACGCTGCCTGCTCCGCGACTGGTTCATGCCAAGCAGGGGGATATTGCCCGTATTCTGTTGACGACCTGATGCAATTCGGCCTAAGATGCGCGCACAAGCAGGACAATTCATCTTTCATCGTGTCGGGCATGCGGATATCAGGATACTCGCCCGCGAGTGCGCCTCGTCACTATCCGGTTAGCGGGTTGTAGAAAACTGGGCGAAAGGAAAGCCAAAGTTGGAGGAAGCTGATGGCGTGCTTGCGATCTCTGGCTCGTTTCACTTATGCATTGGGTTGGATCAGCGCGGCGGCTGCATTTGCGTACCATGCGCTTACCTATGGCAGCATCGGCTGGCGCATTGTGGCGGTTACGCGGGTTTCGCCGTACCAGCTGCTCGAACTCGGCGTATTGTCTTTCATCATTTCTATAGCCAGTGACGTGCGGGCAATCAGCAGCTAGCGCGGATATTCCATCGGGAGCCCATCCGGCGCTGCTGCTGGGAACCGGCGTAGCTAGCGTGCGCTGGCGCTGCAGATATGGCGGGCGTGTCGGCATCTCCGTCGGCATACGCCCTGCCTGTCGCTTCGCAAAGAGACCGTCTCTATCTCCTGCTATCAGGGTGAATAGAAGCGATCTCGGTGAGCGCCCAACACTGTTGCGCAATGGCCGCAGCGATTGCCCTTCACTGCCATTCCGAAGAAGTGGTACTCTAAACGCCAGCAGACACTCTCACCCTCCCCGACCGAGGTCGTAATGCTCAACAGGGATGCTTACTCCAGATTTGTGGCGCTAATAGCCCTATGTTTGGCAGGGGTTTTCCTTGCTTATGCGCAGGCCGGTGCTTCGCAGCAAAAAGAGAACGCGGCAGCTGCAGAACGGGCCGAGGAGAATGCTACTCCCGAGAACATGGCCAAGTTGCGCCTCGGCGCCGGAGACGAGATGGATATCACCATTTTTGGGGAACCAGGTCTCTCGCAGCATGCGCGCGTCAGCACGGACGGCAAAATTTATATGCCTTTGTTGGGGTACATCCCGGTCGCGGGCTTGTCGGTAGAGGAAGCCCAGGCGGTGATTGCGAACCGCCTGCAAGAGGGCGAGTTGCTTAAACATCCTCAAGTCACGATTTACGTGAAAGAGTACAGCTCGCAAGCCGTTTCGGTTATTGGAGAGGTGGGAAGGCCGGGGGTATATCCGGTCGTGACAGCCCACACGCTACTCGACGTATTGCTGATGGCCGGCGGCTTGGGTCCAAAAGCAGGTAATTCGGTCAGCATTACGCATCGTGACCACCCGCAGGAACCAGTCGTGGTGAAAATTGGCAGCGACCTTCGGCCGGTGGACAGCGCCGTTCCGGTGCTCCCTGGGGACGTCGTCCAGGTCCCGCGGGGGGATATTGTGTACTTGCTGGGAGGAGTCAGCCAGCCGGGCGGCTATGTGATGACCGACCACGGAATCAAGCTGCTTGATCTGTTTGTCAAGGCGGCAGGTCCGGTGAGAGGTGCATCCCTGAACAAGACGAAGCTGATCCGCAAGACTCCAGAAGGGGTGACGGAAACTCCGATCCGGCTGAAGGACATAATGGCGGGAAAAACTCCGGACGTCACTCTTCAGCCGTACGACGTTGTGTACATTCCAATGCCCGGCGACCACCCGACGGCGCGCTTCATCTGGACCGCAGCACAAACCGGGCTTATCTTTAGACCCTGACGCCAAGCAATCTGTCGGTGCATGTGCCGCCCTGCGCGCCGCGTCGGACGGTCCACATTCCCCCACGGCCTTGGCCCGCCTGCGGAACAGGATTCGGCGCTGCGCTTTTGTTTGGATCTGTGGCCATTCGTTCCTCCATCCTCAGATTGGTTGATGACAGGGGTCCTTGCGCCAGGCGGCTACATGGGCCCTTTTTTGTCAGCTCATGACATCGTAACGCGGCGCGCGATGCGAGAAGCGTTGTGGTTTTGGAGGGCTCTAGCTCCTATCCCAGCAAGTGTTTGGGGTGATGGAGCTACAGTTTGGTTTTGTGAAGGTGCCCTACCGAGGAGTGGTGAAAAATGCGAATCGGCTGTTTGCAACCTGCGCTCTGGTGAACTTGTTCATGGTTCCCAAGAATTGCTGCGTGCGATGGCGGTATAGCGCGCAAAAGGACGCCGCTCACTGCTCTGGTGGTCGATCAAAGGCCAGATACCCTCACCAAACGGGGTTAGACCCTTCGGAATCGCCCGCCGTTCGTCATCCACTGCCTCAAAAGCACTGCTTGCTGGTCATCCGCTGCCTCACAAGCAGTGCTTATTCAGATTTCCCTAAAAGCGCTGAGGGAACACACAACGTTTTCCACATTCCCACACTCCCACATTTCCACATTTCCGCATTTTTCACAGTTCTTAACTTCGTTGCAGATACGACAGGCTGTGATATTTTGCGGCTTTGCGGAGCCGTTGAACCATGCGCATGAAAAAAAACACGGCGGCCTGGGCCAAAGGAGCTGTAGAGTGCGGGCTCTGTTAGTCGAAACGGAAACAAAGCTTGGCCGGAAGGTTCAGTCAGCTTTGCAATCCGAGGACTTGCGCGTCGAGGCGATTGCGGTCGCTGACTTACCGATCTTTTTCTCCCGCAAGACCTTATTTGACGCCATCCTGCTTGATGTGAGCTGCGTAAACCCCGAAGGGATTGCGCTGGTTAGCGAACTGCGCCGTGCGGACAGCCACGTTCCGCTCCTGGCGTTTAATGGCTCTCGCTCGTCCCCCGATCGTATTGCAGCCCTGCGCGCCGGGGCGGATGATTATCTCAGTGCACCGGTTTGTGTTGACGAGCTGGTCCTGCGAGTCCACCGTTTCCTAGGAAGAAACGTTGCGCCCCGCGTCACCCTCCGGATGAACGGCCTGGAACTCAACTATGCGAGTCGCTCGGTAATTCGCGATAGCAAGGAGATCAGCCTCACGCCGAAGGAATTTGCTGTTTTGGAGATCTTGATGTTAAACGCCGGCCGCCCGGTCGCCAGACAGAAGATTTTTAAGGACGTCTGGAAAGAGTTCGAGCGACCGACGAATGTCGTGGACGTGTACATCAATTTTCTCCGCAAGAAAATCGATCATGACTTCGAGAGAAGGCTGATTCACACCGTTCACGGCGTCGGCTACGCTCTGGTGACCTCAGCCAGCGACGCCGCTTTAAGGAAACCGAATGGGGGCGAGGAACATGTTGAACGGATTCCTGCAGTCTGAGCGCGTTACTGCGCCCTTACTGGGTGCCGAAGATGTTCAGCCTCGGTGGTATGTTGCGCATACTCGGGGAAAACATGAAAAGTTAGTTGCTCAATACCTCGACCACAAGTCGGTCGAGTGTTTTCTGCCTCTCCATACCAGTATTCGCCCATGGAAGGACCGCCGAAAGCAGCTGGAACTGCCCTTGTTTCCCGGGTACGTGTTCGTACGGATTGCTCTGCAGCACCGCCTTCAAGTACTCCAGGCTCCCGGCGTCGTACGACTGTTGGCCAACGCGGGGCACCCTATCGATGTTCCCGAAACTCAGTTGGAGGTGATCCGCCGCGGACTGGCTCACGGAGTTAAAGCCGAGCCCTATCCCTTCCTCAAGGCCGGGCAACCCGTGCGGATTCGTTCTGGTCCGTTGGAAGGACTAGAAGGGCATCTGGTGCGCAAGAAGGAAAATCTCCGGTTTGTTATTTCGGTCGATGCGATTATGCGTTCGATGATTGTGGATGTTGACGCTTGCGACGTAGAGGCCATTAATGGGAGTTGCGATCACGGCGCGCGGCTTTTGACATAGCGGTAGATGTTGTCCCTATTGTAAATCTCGGACTCGCTCTATAGTTGACATTCACTGCCACATTCTCCCGGGAGTCGATGACGGTGTGAAATCCTGGTGGATCGCCGGAGAAATGTGCTCGATTGCCGCGCGAGACGGCATTGACATATCGTGGCCAGCCCGCATGCGAATGATCGTTATGCATTTGACAGGGACGAGCTCTTATCCAAAGCTAGAGGAATTACAACGACGAACGACAGGTTCGCTGGCTTTCAGCTTGGGATGAGACTTCCACCTTTCTTACGAAAATGTCGAGGATGCCCTGGCCCATCCAAGACGGTACACGATCGGGGATAGCGGATATCTGCTCGTCGAGTTCAGCGATTATTCCATTCATCTTCAGATCGACAAATGCCTTGCTCGTTCGTTTGCTGCAGGCATTACTCCCGTATTGACCCATCCCGAGCGGAACCCGATCCTGCAGAAGGGCTGGAAGGTGTGGCCGGCAGGAAGCATTCTCGAGCTGAATGGCCCTTCCACGCGGCCGGAACGATTGGCGTCGCCGCGCTCATGGGCTTGGAAGCGGAAGCCGAAGCGCTCGGCAAACGCGGCCATCTCGGCCACGGGTACCATCTGTCTGCCGGTGCCGCTGGCTGCCGGCGCCGCGCAGCACCACGACTTCGGTGTTGTATACGCGCCGGCAGGCCCACATTGGCTGGGCATGCCAGAATCCGCCGCGCGGGACCAAACAACTGCTTATGGGCCGAAGCAAAATCAAGACCACTACATGTAAGTAGGCGAATCTACCGACAGGCTTGCTCCAGGGCGGGTTCGAGGTGGTCGCGCTGTGCTTCCGCCTGATTTAAGAACCTACCGTTAGCGGTTTTCCCAAATGCAGCTGTTCCCGAGCAATAATAGAGGGATGTGTCCATATCTGCCCATACTACAACGCCAGGATTGCCCGATGGGGGTGAGGGAGTCGCTTTCGAATGCGGCAACGGACGGGTCACGAAACTGCGTATCCAGCAAAGTCGCGCGTTCAGCCACCCCTGAGCGCTGTGTGCATAATCAGACGCTTGCGCTGTCACGATGCGCCCCTCCGCCTTCCGATGCACTGCGATGGAGCCGACGACAACTAATACGAACAAAATCACCGGAACGGCGAATTTCGCCGCAATCAGGCGCGGGACCAGCCGAGCAGCAAACCGTCCCAGGTGCGCTCGCATATCGTTGTAACCATCCACATGCCTTTGGCGTTTATAGGAAGCGAAATCGGGCGGCAAGATTGAAGGCAGCGGGGCACAACGACCCTGGAATGCACCGCAGCTCGGACAAAAGAGCCTTCCTCGGGGGAGGGGCGCCTGGCAGCCACAGCATTGCACCGCGGCAACCGATGGGCTCTTCCGTTCTGTCTCTTGTTGGTGCGGGTTCGTACTCTCACTATCTTCTGCCGTGGCCCCGTCTATCGCGTTCCCCAGTTTTGCCTTTGCCACCGCCGACATTACCTGAGCCATATGCTGCAACGTGGCAGGATCGTACTGAGCGAGCTCGGCTGTTAGTTTAATTGTCGCATCGAGATCCAGTGCGCTCGCGCCTGGCTGGTGAGCATTTCCATTCGGGCCTGCCGGTTTTACCCGAACTTCGCGCCTGATATGCAAAACAGCGTCCTGGATATCCTGGATATTATGATGGCGAACCGAATCCGACCCGAGCTTCTTGTCCATGGAGACTAGAATAACAATTCTTACGTGCAGTTCATAGCATCGACAACTCTTGTTCAGCCGTCCACGATGACTATCTGTCCACCGAAAGACCACTGCTACCGCACCAAGCAGGGAAAACCTGTGAGCCCGGAACAGGAGGAGCACCAAAAAGACCTAAATGCTCGGCCAAAGCCTGTCGGCACAAATCAGTGGCAACTTGTGCAGGTCAGCCCCCCCTTTGCCTGCCTCCTAACGGTATCCTGTGCTCCGTTGGCATATTTTAAGCTCAACATAAAACCACCAACATTAAATTTATTTAATGCCGCAAGTTTTCTCCCTGACTTTGTCCGCCCTCTTCGGTTTTCGACTACAATCTGCATACACATCTCTTCAGGAAGTAATCGCGATCCGTTGCTGAAGATGGTTGCCAGCTAGTGCAAAGTTCTGCAGGCAAGGCATCGATTTTGTACCCGAACGTCGCGGCTAACACGTTTGAAAGCAAATGTGGAGGCGCCCTCAAACGGATTTACTGGGCGATCCACGTGAACGGTCGGGACGGTAACAGAATTGCGCCGGGAGTTAAGCGTGCCTAATAACAAAACCGACCTGAGTAGAGTCGATCATTTCCCGCAGTTGGAAGCCCACGCGCCGACCCCTGCTCTCAGGGGTTTGTATGCGCTCCCAGAGGAGCCTTTCTGGGCCGGTTATTGGCGCGTCCTGAAGAAGCGCAGATCGGTGGTTTTGTCTGCCATCGTGATCGTCACCACGATGGTCGCATTGGTCACCTTTCGCGAAACTCGGATCTACCAAGCTGTAGGACGGATTGCTTGGAACCGGCCGGCCTCGGAGATCCTGCTTGGGTTCAAAGACGTCGGTGCAACCATAAGCCAACAGGATTCTGATGACAACACCGAACTTGCCACGCAGGTCCACGTTCTTCAAAGCAATACTCTCATCCTGCAGGTCGCAAAAAAGCTTGGGTTGGACCGCTCCATCCACTCGGCGAGCCAGCAGTCAACGGGGCAGGTGATTCTGGGTACGCAGCCATCCCCGAACGCCCGTGCCACTGAGGTGGCCATGGTGGGCACATTTGCGAGCGGGTTGCGAATTGTTCCTGTTCCCGACACGCGCGTGCTGGAGATTCGATATTTCAGTCCGGATCCGGAGTTTGCTGCCAAAGCCGTCAATACCCTGGTGGACACTTACATCGAACAAAACGTAAAGTCCAAATTTGAATCGACGATGCAGGCGGCGGACTGGCTGTCGCAGCAACTGGGTGATCTCCGACTGAAGGTGGAAGTGTCCCAGGAGAAGCTCATGCAGTACCAGAAGCAGAACAATCTCCTGGGCATCGACGAGAAGCAAAGCATCGTCACGGCAAAACTGGATGACTTCAACAAGCAACTGACGGAGGCGGAAGCGGATCGCATCCAGAAGGAAGCCGAATACCAGTCGGTGTTGTCGGGGAAACCGGAGATGATCGCCGGCGGCGACACCACCAGCCTGATCGGCCAGTTGAGACAACAACAGCTGAACCTGCAGGCGGAACACGCGCAACTCAGCTCAGCTCACGGTGAGAAGTATCCCCGTGTCATGGAGATCGAGGACCAGCTCAATCACCTCGATTCGGCCATCAAAGCGGAGAACAAGAATATCATCGAGCGTGTGCAGCAACGCTATGTGACAGCCCAGCACCGCGAAGCGGCGCTGCGGGCGATCGTGGAAAAGCAGAAAATGGAAGCCAGCCAGCTCAACGAAAGCACGGTGCAATATAACCTCCTCAAGCGGGATTTCGAGACTAACCGCCAGCTCTACGAGGAATTGCTGCAGAAGATGAAGGAGGCGGGGATTTCCGCCGGTCTGAAATCCACGAATGTGCGAGTCATCGACGTGGCCACCGTCCCCACTGCCCCTACCACTCCAAACATTCCGCGCAACCTCGCGGTGGGATTTCTGCTCGGCCTGATGGGCGGCGTAGGGTTGGCCTTCGTGATTGAGACACTCGATAACACCGTGCGCACGCCCGAGCAAGTGCAAATGCTCTCCGCGTTGCCGTCGCTGGGGCTGATTCCTTTGAGGGCGAAATACCGCTTGAGGCTCCCGGGCAATGGCAAGAACGGCTCGAACGGCCAGTCGGCGGATATCCCGATCGGTCTGATTTCGTTGGCGCGTCCTAAGTCGGAACTCGCCGAGTCCTTCCGCTCGCTGCGCACTTCGATCTTGCTTTCCGCTTCGGGTGCGCCCCCCAAAGTGCTGACCGTTTCCAGCGCGCTGCCGGGGGAAGGGAAGACCACCACCAGCCTGAATCTCGCCATTGTGCTGGCACAGAAGGGAGCCCGAGTATTGCTGATTGACGGCGACCTACGACGGCCGGGCATCCACAAAGTGTTGGGGATCCGACGCAAGGCAGGCCTCAGCACGCTGCTTGCCGGCCGCGACACGCCCGAGAACGTCCTGCTGCCGTGGCCAGAGGTTCCCAACCTCTACATCTTGCCCGCCGGCCCTGCCGTTCCCAATCCGGCAGAACTGTTAGGTTCACGCGAGATGCGTGCGTTGCTGAGTCAGTGGCGCGAAGAGTTCGACCACATCATTTTCGATACTCCGCCCATCCTTTCGGTCACCGATGCGGCAGTCCTCTCACCTGAGGTCGATCGTGTAGTGCTGATTATCAGGTCCGGCCGGACAAAGAGAGAGGCGTTGCGGCATGCAAGAGACGTGTTGCTGCAAGTGCAGGCCCGCATCCTGGGCGTGGTAGTGAATGCAGTCGATCTGGGCTCGCCGGATCTGTATTACTACTACTACCGCTCCGAGTACTCCAGCAAGTACTACACCAGCGAGGTCGGAGGCAGGGATCAGCCGCAAGCATAATCAAACTACAGGGGCTTTGTAATTGCGTCGGCTTGTCTCCAGGCTGTGATTCGCGGCGGTCTGCCTCTCGTTAGCTCTTGCCCATACCATTCTCGCCACCAATTACTACCCCGGCTATCGGCTCTCACTGCAGCCAGGAAAGGAGTCGTTACAGCACGCGATACGGCTGGAACCAACGATGGACCGCTGCATAAACATCGAGCACGCCCGGTTTTTCGGCGGCTTAAGCGCGATCGGGTTGAATACGGGCGTTATTTCCGCGCATCGCCGTCGATCGGGCCCATAGCCGCATTCATACCGCGCAGGGTGGCACTTCCACTCTCATTTTGCTCCTAAATATCGATACTTGCTCAGCCACTCTTCGGTCCGATGTTGCGCCTCTGCGAGTTCGCCGGAGCTCATATAGCGCTTCAGTTGTGGCAACCGCTCCTTGCTCAGGGGATCGCCATTCTGAGCTGCAATGCTCGACCACATGTACGCCATGACATTATCCTTGGGAACGCCGCGGCCTGCGAAATATAGAGTGCCCAGCATGCTTTGCGAAGCCACGTGCCCCCGCCGAGCGGCCAAAGCAAACCATTTCGCAGCTTCTGAATAGTCTTGGTTAACCCCTTTCCCGGCCAGGTAACGAGATCCCAAGACGAACTGCGCATCCGCATCTCCTGTCTCCGCTGCGTCGGGACCGTCAGATGCCGGAAGCGCCGCCGGACTCTGCGGCTCTGGTATGCCCGTCAAAACGCCGGATGCGGTGCTCGTGCGCGAAATCGGCTTGGAGCGACTGAACCACAGGAGCGCCAGGATCACCATCAACATCACTGGGACTGCAACCGAGAGCTGCCGCCTTGAAAACCGCTTCTTTGGCTCTTCTTCCGATTCGAAATCCGAGATCTGCTGCGTTTGCAACTCGTCGGGAAGCGGCACCATCACCGCAGAGGCGACCTCCTCTTCGGGTCCCTGGCCTGGCAGAGGTTCATGAAACATCGCATGGGACGGCAACGGGTCGGCGAAGGAGCGAGTTGCCGCAAATGCAGCGTCCGGTTTTGATTCTCTTGCGAAGGCAACATCATCTGAGGCTCCCTGGGCCTCTAATTGGTATGCAGGGAATGAGTCATACGGAACCAACTGAACGTGCTGCTTTGATTGCGCTATTGCCGGAAACTCATCTGAGACCTGCGGGGATGCAGATTCGCCATCCGGCGACTCAATTACTACGGAAGGACAGCCTGCTCGTGCAACCGCAGCCGCAACCAGGGTTGCGACCCGCTGCAGCGTTGCCACCTCTTCATTTCCAAACGCGTTCGGCCGGTTGGAGAACACTTCCACCAGCCCGACAACACTTCCCATCATCAGCAACGGAGCAGCGATGACGGATCGTATGCCGTCGCAGCAGCTCTTCGAATCAACCCTGGAATCGCTCTCGATGTCGTCGCAACGCACCACCTGCCCTGTCTGCAAACACGCACCTGAGATCTCGGAACTTTCGTCCAGAGGCGCTCCCAGTGGTGGAGCCAGGTTGCCGCTGGCGGCCTTACATACGATTCCGGCCCCATCGGCCAGCGCGATAGCCGCTCCTGTTGCCTCCGTGATCAGGCGGGTTCTTGCTGTGACGATCGCCAACACCCGATCGAGCCGCGTGCCGGAACGCACAATCTCATTCAGGATCTCCCGAATGGCGAATAGCTCCCTCTGCTCCCGATCGTCGGATGCTTGTTCGTGCTCGGGCTGCGGCCTCGACGGAGAATCGGTCATAGGGATTGCTTCCGTTCTGGAGACTCGAACACCATGGATATTTGGTTGGATTAAGACCTGGGCTCAGGACCAGACCAGTTGGTTTCTTTAGTCTGACGCGCAGTCGCCGTGCTGTCAATCCACTCCTCCAAACCGACTCCTGCGATCCAATTACAGGCGCAACACCGCCTCCGACCTCCAAGGCCGATTTCCGACCGGGCGGAATCACTTCTACCTATACCGAGGCCGCGGCAACCGGCGCACGCGCCCCGGCGAACCTGACCGCTGCACCGCCGGCGCGGGTGACAGTCCCTGCGGGGCCAAGGTTCCGCTCTCCCTGAGGATTCCGATTACAACCAAGAGCGCGCACCCGGGTGATCCCGTGTATCTGCAGACAAGCTTCCCGGTCGTACAGGATAACCAAGTGTTGATTCCTCCCGGCACCTATGTCGAGGGCATAATCGACAGCGTGCAGCGGCCTGGCGCGTAAAAGGGCGCGGTGAACTGCGCATGCATTTTACGAAGTTGACCTTCCCTAACGGCTACACGGTGCTGCCGCCGGGCTCGGCAGAGAGTGCCCCTGGGGCCGAGAAGTGGAGGGTCACCGATAAGGAAGGGACGATCCAAGCTGATCCGCAGAGGGGCCAGGACGCGGCAACCGTCGCGGGTACGGCTGCAACTGGTGCAGCGATCGGGGGGCTCACTTATGGCGGAAAGGGACCAGGCATCGGAGCCGGTGCCGGGGGCGGCGTCGGACTGGCAACCGTTCTGCTCACCGACGGCAACGAGGTGCACTTGGATGCAGGCACAGCCGTAGTAATGGTGTTTCAGCGTCCTTTAACACTGGAACCGTCGCGGATCACTGGCCGGTGATCTGGGGATGGGGATTTTGGCGGCGAAAATCCTCCCCGGGATGGAATCTTGGTCACGAAAATGAGGCAGGTGGAGTGCGGCTTTCACCTGCCTGGTCGATTCAGACCCATGCTGCAGTGATCGGTTGCTAGCCCAGTGTGGCAGCAGCGGTCCACGTAGCCGCTGCCGCACCAGTCCCGCCTACGCAAATCGTCAGACGGTCACTTTCACGGCGACTCGCGCACTCTCCGGCACTGCCGGCCTGCGGGCGATCAGTTCACAAAGTAGAGCGATTCCCGCCAGCACGGCCGCCGTGTAGAAGGCGATCTGGTAGTTCTTGTTTGAGCCCCGTCGCCCTGTCGTGGTCCGACTGAAACTCGCAGTTCCGTGCTTGCCCAGGCAGCTCGATGGACTGACCATCGCCCACCTGAGCGATTTTCACTTTGATCCACACAGCGCAGATCTGATGCGCTCGGCGTTCGCGATCACCAATGGATTGGCTCCCGATCTGATCGCGCTGACCGGCGGCAAAAGAGGTTTTCTAAGAATGCCCGCCAATGGCCGGAAAGGCGGTCCTCCCGTTTGTAAAACCTCCATTCGAAATAGCAGTGTGTGCCCTTCCTTCATTGCCCCTCGCAGCAGGCTTCTTGCGTCCAGCACGCCGACGAAAACCCATGGTATGCTTTGCGAGATTTGCGAGACTGCCCGCTTGACACCGCTGTCGTGCAGCGGCATACTCAGGTCCTCCTTGCGGGCCACGAAGGCGTGAGTAGCCGGGGGGCCGAGAGTGTCCCTAGTTTCCCCGGGGTCCGATAATGTCCGAGACCGCGAAGGGCGGTTTGCGTGCCGAAACATGTCGGCGTGCGGTGAAAAAGAGGATGATAGCGTTGGATACCAAGGTGGTCGTTTCGAAAGATCAGGTTTCCTGCGATTTGGCAGATGAAGTGGCGATCCTCAATCTCAAGAACGGGGTCTATTATGGCTTGAATACGGTCGGGGCTCACATCTGGAATCTGATCCAAACACCAATCACTGCTAGCGTACTCTGTAAAACGATAACGCAACAATTCGAAGTGGAACCGGAGCGATGCGAGCGAGATTTGCTGACACTGTTAGAGAAGCTCGAGGGTGAAGGACTCATCCAAATCATCAAGGATGAAAAAGCTGCATAGATTCGTTCTCCTGTCGCCGGGCGAACGCCGCCTCATGCTGGAGGCTGGAATCCTAATGTTCGCATTCCGCCTAGCGCTCTGGTTGTTGCCTTCTCGTGCGGTAATCAATGTAGCAAGATGTCACGGATTCCAGTCGGGTGAGCGAAGTGATTTTGCTCCCGAGCAAATTGGGTGGGCCGTTGAAGCGGTGAGTCGTTGTGTGCCTAAGCCAACGTGCCTGGTGAAAGCTCTTACAGCCAGGGTCTTGTTGGAAAACGCCGGTTTCTTTGCCCGCTTGCACATTGGTGTGGCCAAAACAAATGACGAGCGCTTCGAGGCGCACGCCTGGGTTGAGGCGCAAGGAGCGGTGATTACCGGGGGTGGCGAATTGGAGCGTTACTCTCGACTGCGCTTTGATGAGTCCTAGAGAATGCCTGCGTTCCAAGTACAAGTTCGGGGCACGCGAGTTGGCCTCGATCCCGTCGAGTGCGTGAACTTATTGAGCAACGCAGAATATAGTGACGCTCCCTGGGCGCGGAAATGCCCATTTTGTGCGGGGCTGCGGGGTTCTGGCTCGCACGCCGGGCTGGGGTTTGTTTATTGCAGGCAGGGAGAGGGACGGCGAGCCGCTGGCGAGTTCCTTGCTGCTGCGCGCCGTAAGTCCAAGTCTGGTCCAATTATTGTCTGACCTTCGCTGGAGATCGGAACTGCGTCTGAAGGCTGTTTTCTGCCGCGACCAGTATGGGTTTGCCGGATGAGCGAACCTATTGGCTGCGCCACGGGATTTCCCAAATTCGTCGCTGATGCCGGCTCACGGGTCGTTTGGGGACAGTTTTCTCCTTTCCACGACGAAGCTGGCTCGCGTCGCGAATTCCATGAATACCGGATGTACGGAATCTTGCTGCGCAGCGAGATCTGGTTGAGTTTTCCAGAACGGCCTATTGGCCGCTTCGCCGACGTGACTTTCTTTCTCGCCCATGAAAGCTGGTTTACCCAGGTGACGGCCGGGCTTCCCAATGAGGGGAGGACGAGCGGTTGGTACGAGCACGTCCGTTGCCCCGACGGATCTGACTTCCTGCGCTGGCCAGGCTTGTTTGAGTTCCTTGTCTCACCTGACGGCAGGTGGGTTGCCTGCCGGACGCTCGAGCAGGCCACCCGCGAGTCTTTCCAGACCTATTTGCTCGGGCAGGTACTTTCATTTGCTTTAGTCAAACTAGGCCACGAACCTTTGCACGCCACCACCGTGGTGGTGGAGGGGAGCGCCGTCGCCTTTCTCGGCCGTAGCGGCTACGGGAAATCGAGTCTGGCTGCCGCGTTTGTTCAGGCCGGCCATCAGATCTTGACCGATGACCTGCTGCTGATCCGTGAGATCAGCAGTACTCTGTGCGGATATCCTGGGCCGCCCCGCATCAAGCTCTTTCCGCACATCGCGCAACAGTTCCTGCCTGGGCAGATCTCCTGCAGTCAAATGAACCCCGAAACGGAAAAGCTGATCGTTCCACTGGAGCCTCACCAACTGCACAGTGAAGCGGCGCCGATTCATGGCTTCTTCCTGCTGGACGAGCCGGCTCAGAATGGGGCCCGCGTCCGTCTCGTTTCGCTTTCCGCCACCCAGTCGTTTTTCGAACTTCTCCGGGCGACGTTCAACATTCGTTTGGTGGGCCAGGACCGGTTGCACCGGCAGTTTCGGGCCGCCCAGCAATGGGCAGCACGAATCCCTGTCCGGCGCTTGGCCTATCCCAGGACATTGGGAACGCTCGAACAAGTCCGCCAGGCTATCCTGTCCGATCTTCGCTCCGAGAACCGGGAGTTATAGTGAGCGGAATCGTCGGCATTCTCCGAACGGATGGTGCGCCCGCTGAACCGGGTCTCATCAAAGACCTGACTGATTTCCTCGCATTTCGCGGGCCAGATGCTCAGGCAACATGGCACGACGGGGCAGTGGCCTTTGGCCATACGCTTCTCCGGACTACGGCCGAATCAGAGAGCGAATACCAGCCGTTCACACTCGATGACAAGGTTTGGGTTGTGGCCGATGCCCGCATCGATGCACGCCGGGATCTTGTTCGCAAGCTTGGAACCGAAGTCGAGGCTAAATTGATTTCCGCTCCCGACGTTGAGTTAATTCTTCGCGCGTATTTTCGCTGGGGCGAAGACTGTGTCGGCCACCTGCTCGGTGACTTCGCTTTCGCCATTTGGGATAGCCGGAGCCAGCGTCTCTTCTGCGCCCGCGATCACATGGGCGTCAAGCCGTTTTATTATTGCCACCTAGGCCAGTGGTTCCTGTTCAGCAACACTCTGGAGTGCTTGTGCCGCCATCCGGCGGTTTCAGGCAAACTGAACGACCTCGCTATCGCGGATTTCCTGCTGTTCGGCACCAACCAGGATCCTGCCACCACGAGCTTTCGCGATATCCAGCGGCTGCCGGCGGCGCACACCTTGACGTTGTCCGAAACGGGACTCGTCTTGCGCCGATACTGGACCTTGCCGATAGAGGAGGCGGTCTATTACCGGAGCGATGCAGAATATGTCGGCCAGTTCAAGGAGCTGCTGCAGGAAGCGGTGTCTGATCGTCTTCGAACCGATCGCGTCGGCGTCTTCATGAGCGGCGGGCTCGACTCTCCGGCACTGTCGGCGGCTGCCTTGGATTTGCTGAGAAACCGAACGGCCCCAAATCCGGTTCGGGCGTTCACGTTCGTCTACGACTCCCTGATCTCTGACACTGAGCGCCATTACGCTGAGCTGTCCGCCCAACGACTCGGGATCCCCATCCATTTTTATGTCCTGGATGAGCGGACAGAGTGGGAGCCTTCCTGCTCGGCGGGAACACCAGAGCCGGGTAGTAGCTTGGGCGACCGCAGCGTCGAGTTGCGTTGCTGTTCGGAGATAGCGGCCCACAGCCGCATTGCTTTCTACGGAGAGGGGCCGGACAATGCGCTCATCTGCGAGTGGCGGCGGCATCTGGCCTGCTTGCTGCGGAGGCGGCAATGGGGACGGTTGCTGGCTGACGCCGGCAAGCACCTGCCGCTGCTGCTCACCGTTCCTCAGAGGCTCTGGGCCCGCTGGAAATGGAAGCAGCAGTACGAGCCGGACTTTCCGGCATGGATGGCCCCGGAACTCGTTGATCGCCTGAAGCTCAGGGAGCGCTGGCATGATCTCAATATGACGCCGGACTCTCATCACCCAGTCCGGCCTCGTGCCTATACGTCGCTTCTGAGTCCCCTTTGGCAGTCCTTGTTTGAGGCTTGTGAGCCGTCGTACACTGGTGCGGCGCTGGAAGTGCGTCACCCCTACGTGGATATTCGTATGCTACGCTTTCTGTTGAGGGTGCCCGCTCTGCCTTGGTGCCGGCATAAGCGTCTGCTGCGTTCTGCCTTGCGCGGCGTGGTGCCTGAGGCGGTGCGCTTGCGCCCCAAGACACCACTGAGTGTCAACCCAGACTACAATCGAATCCGCCGCCACGGCCTGCCCACGGCACTTCCTGGTCACTTGCTTGGAACTTATGGCGATGCTGCAACAGTGTCATGCAGCCATTCGGAGAACGTCGCGGCGGTCGAAGTGGCTCTTCGTTTTGTAGCGCTCAGCTACTGGTTGCGCAATTTAGGCTCGGTCACAAATTTTGATAAGGAGCAACAAAATCATGAGCCAGCTGAAGAACTCGCCCATTCCCGACGGTAAGAGGCCTTACGCGCCGCCAGAACTCCAGATTTATGGAGACCTCGCCCAGATAACCGCAACGGCTGGTAACAAAGGGAAAGCAGATAACGGTTTCCTTCCCGGTAAGACTAGGACACACTAGCCGGTCGGGGGCGAATTACACAAAGGTGTGAGATGCTTTCGCCGGAATCCGCACCCGCGGCCGAGCGGACTTATACAAAACCCGGGCACACTCAGACTACCCGTCGACCGCCTTGAGGTGCCATCTCGTGGGCAGTTCTCCTTGGAGGTGCTGGGTACGTGGCGGAACGCTTCATGTACAGCGTTGTAGCTTACGGCGCCATGATCGCCGATGTAGGCCGGACTTCTTCTTATGCCCGCGCTCTGGAGACCAATGTCACTCCGGACTCGGTGGTTCTGGACATCGGTACCGGTCCCGGGATCCTGGCACTTCTGGCTTGCCGCGCCGGCGCCGCCAAAGTGTATGCCGTGGAACCGAGCGATATGATTCAGGTAGCCCGCGAAGTGGCGGCGGCGAACGGTTTCGCGGACCGCATAGAGTTCATCCAAGCAATGACAACTGACATCGAACTTCCCGAGGAGGTCGATGGGGTCGTTGCTGAAATTCACGGAGTGCTGCCGCTATTCCAAAAAAGCGTTGTCTCCATTGTTGATGCGCGGGACCGATTCTTGAAGCCGAGCGGCTGGATTGTGCCAGCACGCGAAACGCTCTGGGCGGCACTGGTTTCCTCTCCTTCACTCGCCGATCTGTTTATCAACGGCTGGAACACCGAGTACGGTTTTGACTTTTCAATTCCGTGCGCGAAGGCGACAAACGAGTGGCGGAGCAAGTCCGTCAATTCGGGGAATCTAATTGTTGAGCCAAAGTGTTGGGCTGTGTTGGACTACAAGACCCTCCAGGAAATCAACGCAGCCGGAGAAATTTCTTGGAGGATAGAACGCAGCGCAGTTGCCCATGGTGTAGGTGTCTGGTTTGACACGGAAACGTGCCCGGGAATTGGCTTTTCCAATTCTCCTTGCTCAAACGAAAAACACGTTTTTGGACAGGCGTTTTTTCCCTGGCCCAGAGCCACCGAGCTAGTAACAGGCGATCAAGTGAAAGTTCGATTCCGGGCCGACTTTATTGAAGCTGATTATGTGTGGACCTGGGAAGCCTGTGTGACGGATGGCAGCTCGGGACAGGTGAAAGCGGAGTATCGCCAGTCATCCTTCGCCGGCATGCTGTTCTCCCCCGAGCGTCTCCGCAAGCGCGCCCACACCTTCGTTGCCCCAGAGCTCAACGAAGATTCGCGAATTGACCGCCGGGTGCTTGAGCTGATGGACGAGAAGCGTACTCTGGGGGAGATCGCTGACAAGATCCTCGCCGAATTTCCCTCCCGCTTCAAAGATATTTACGCCGCTCTGACCAGGGCTGGTGACCTCTCGGATCGATACAGCAAGTAAAGTATTAGAGCGTGTTTCATAGTGCGCCCCAACGGCACAGATTAGGGCCAGAAACCCCGTTAAATTGTTTTAATGTTTGCATCGCACGCCCCCACTTACTGTAAGCTGTGCCACGATAGGAAGTTACAGAGGATTCATCCATCGCTGCCGAGCCGCCGAGCCCTGCTTGCATTTTTGTTACGGAAAAACAGACCGAGTCTAGAAAAGCCGCAGGGTTCTGCACAAGAGAATTACCTTGCATTCTTGAGATGGGTTGCCAGTTTGCGCATTGACCCTCAAACCGCTGCCCTTTGCTTAACATTCCCTCCGACCCCGCCTAGCCAACACCTTCTTTCCACAGAGCCGCAGCACTCGTACGAACGGATAACCAATGGACGTCAGGCCCGGCAAAGCGACCGCTGCACAGTCCTGTACGGTGGGGGTAAGAAGAAATTTCGTGGCGTAGGAAACCGCATCCGTCCAGCTGTCCCTTACGCCAAGCAATAGCGAAAACCGACCGGCGTCACTTCCTCCGGGCCTCTTTTCTTGCCAAAGTTTCGCTTGCATCTTTGCGGCCAGCCTAGCCACAGCCGCGTCTCTGTGCAGTCGGTCGTCGACATCGGCTGGCAGAGTCGCACCAAGCAAATTTTGGGCCAGCCGTAGTCCCAGCAGAGTGGCCCGTTCGGCGGACTGCTTTTTCGCCTGGGCTAAACACCGAGTCCAGTCGAGATCCGGGTATTTTTTGAGAAGTTGAGCCACGTCCGCGATCAGCATCAGTTTATTCCAGCAGTGTTTGCCACCGTGGACACAAAGCAGCGGGAGAAGATGTTCTGGGCAAAGGGTCGCAAATCGGACTCCCTCAATCTCCACCGTTTCCCTTTGTTCCCAAGCTGAATCGAACTCGATTGCGGGGGACAGATGTTTAGAGTTCTTCCAATGCAGCTCCACCTGCGAACTATTGCTGAGGAACACGCATACACAACCGCGGCGAAGGTATGCGGCTTCCTGGTGCGCCGAAAGTGGGACCTCGGGCCAGTATCCGCTTGCAATGAGTTCACTTTTTGCCTTGATTACGTCGCCCTCGTGCACCAGGAGATCCAGGTCATCGATGTCGCGCAGGGCAAGGTTGCCGTAGACGGCGAGTGCCAGAGTCGGGCCTTTGTAAGGGAAGACACGGATGTTGCTGAGTTCAAAGCGCGTGAGCAGGTTCTGCAGCTCCTGCATCAGAGAGAGGTTTCTCAGGGCGTTCGACTTGAATCGAGCGCGTAGCTCTTCGGCAACGGTGGCAGGAACGAAAGTTGAGGGAGTCGTGCCCAGCGTCCAAAACAGCAAGGGCATCATTCGGTGCTGGTCGGCGGTCAATAACAGGTCCCGCCACCCTTCGTCGCCCTTCATTTCGGAACTCAGGCGGTAAGCTCTGCCATGATCGAAGGCAGCGCAAGCAAGGAGTATCTGGTGTTCCAGCGGGATTTTCGCTGTTTCCAAAACCATTAAAATGCTTTAAGGTCAGCGTAAACTTTGTTGGTTATCTTACCGCACCGGGCAAATTTCAACGGCCGCTCAAAGAGTATTTGTCTCGCTCCGAGGCAGTGTTAGTCAGCCGTGAGAAAAGTCTGTCCGGCAGCGAGGGTGATTATGCCGGAAAAGGCCTCGCTTGATCACCGTCCCGGATCGAAAAGTGTCTGAAAGATGGGTCCGAGAAGAACAATGTTGTTTTGCGGAACGTTTCTCGCTGCTCTAGCCCTCGTGTCCCAGCAGCCCGCCCTGCACCCGTCCACGCCAGTAACGCGCGCTCATCCGCTGGGCGCCTAGAATGCGAAGCAATCGCACCCGAAGGCACCGAAGAACGGCTCAGCCCCAGCGTGCTTGTAGTGCAAAGGAGTACCTGATGACGACGCTACGGTTCCCTGCGCTCTTGCGCGGTAGTAACCGCCGAACTGCTTTACGGGAGCCCAATCTGGGCTCACAGGTGAAATTGGGGGCGCAAGCGACGCGAACTCCTACGCTGCATACACAACGTTTCCACCAACCACGGTTAACACCGATTCCAACGACTTAATTTCTTCCTGCGGAATCGTGAAATAATCCGCCGAGAGGACCGCCAAATCGGCGAGTTGTCCAATCTGAATCGCACCTTTTGCGCTGGTATCACTCGAAAACCAACTACTGCCTTCCGTCCAGAGACGCAGAGCCTCCTCACGACTGAGGCGACACTTTGGTAGCTGCTGTCGAAGCCGTACTGGGAGACCAAGTCTTGCCAGATCGCCCGCGCATTCCGGCCTCGGCTTAGCCCCAGCTCGATTGCCTCCCGGTACGGCTCGCAGGCACTGGCGCGAGGACTGTGATCCGGAGGACACGCGGAATGCTCCCCATGCTGGCAGTCCACCTCCGGGCCTGAAGGAGCCCCCACTTCGTCTAGTTGGGGCGGGCCGGAGCCGGTGATCACCTCAGGGGTCGGTGATCACCTCGTTGGCCGGTTTCGAAGTTTCTGCTTTTGCTTTTCCCTTATTGGAAAGGTTTTCGGGGTTGGGGTTGGAGATCACCATGATGGCCGGTTTTGCCGGGCCGGAGTCGGTGATCACTTCGTTGGCCGGTTTTGGTCCTCGCCGCCCCCAACCCCCTGGCGGACACACCGCAATCCCAGCGGCTTTAAGGTAAGCGCTTGCGGTTTCGCGGCGGATTCTGGTCGTTTGCTGGATGCGCCGTAGCGACCATCCCAGCCGTTTCAGAGCTAAGACTTGTTGTTTCTTCTCTTCGTTCAAGACATTGGCCATGCCAGGGAGGCTACAAGCCTCCGCGGGAGTCAATGTCCCAGACGCTGCTCTCGTTGGCCGGTTTTCAGGTGATACTCATTGGCCGCTATGCTTGATTACTTCGGGAGGGCCGCGGTGCCGGTCCAGAACGCCAGAATCCTGCCGGATCCAGAGGAATGGGCAAGGCCAGGGTCGCAGCTGCGCGTAAACTGGGCATCCGACTATGGATTATGCGGCGCGACCAGATTGGTTACACAGAGTTCTGCCGCCGCGGACAGCTGCGGCAGTGCGGGGAAGCCCATGCAGCTCAAACCGGTGCTACGGGTATCTAGGCGGCTCTGCGAACGGTACCTTTCCCAATGGCAAATCCGACCGCCTGATCGAGGATGGGCCGGAGACTTTCAGCGGTCCTCCATACGCCTATAGTTGCTGAAATGCGCGTCCGCGCGGCAATTATGGCCAGCAATAGTTCCGCGCACAACCATCGCCACCGGGACCAGATCGCGCCCCAGCCATCCATAGAGCACGGCCAACTGGAGAAGCTGTACATTGCCCGCAGTGAACTCAAGCTCTTGGCTGATGCGCAGCACGTTGAGTTCGTCGTCGGTCCATACTTCACCTCGACAAGCCACTGGGAACTGGCGTTCGCGCGACCAGAAGACTTCCCCGTTGCGGGAACGAACCCAACAAACCTGATCCTCAATCGAGGCCTCGTAGCCGAACACCCGCAGCCGTTTCCCGCCAACATCCTTGTCGCCGACTTCCTGGACGCGGAGCTTGAATTGGCTGGCCACCATTTGCGGCAAATCGCGCCACTCGGCCCCCGGCACTACCGCCCGCCGCCGGTGCGGGAGTGGAACTGCTTGCAGTGGCTGTCCGCCATCGAGTGCGCGGAATAGCAAATCGCCGGAATCCACGTAGAGTTCGTGCAGCCATGTCAGTTCCGATTTGCCTTCCGTGTTCAGCCGCAGCGTCTGCAAGGCCTTGAAATTCGTCATCTGCTTGATCATCTCCTGGGCACGGCTTCGCAACTCCCGAACATCTGCTGACTCCTGCCGTGCGCTCACAAGGAGCATGGGCGGCGCAACCAGCGTGGGGAAGGGCTGCCCCAGCCCATCCTCCAAGTAGCTCAGCGGCAAGACTGGCTCGGGACTCGATCCCCCAAGAGTGGCCAGAAGCTCGCGGCTGAACACCGTCGATCCTTCGAGCTCAGGTGGTTTGGGCACGCCATCCGGGAACATCTGGCCGTACAACGCCGGGCGGAACTTGCGGATTGCGTCGGCAATACTCCAGAGCGGAACGGCAGAGGCGCCTCCATCGGTCGCCAATGCCAGCATGCCCACGATGCGTCCTTGCTTGTCGGTGACCACGCTGCCGCTCAAGCCAGCAGGCGCCTCATGCGGCAGCGAAAACTCCAGCAGGCCATCAACCGTGTGTAGGAACTTGACGGCTAACGCCTCCTGCTTTCCGCCCGATGGGAATCCATGAACCACTAGGTCTTGCCCAGGCATCGGGTCGCCGGCAAAGAACGGCGGTGCAAGCTTTCCAGGGAACAGCGGGTGCGAGAGCGATACCAGGGCAACATCGTTAAGAGGGTTGTAGCGTAGCCACTTGCCATAGGTGGTCATGATCCAAACTGCGCCATCGTCGTTCGGTCCGCTGGCCAAGAAAACCCCCAGCACCTTGGCCCCGCCAATCTTGCGAGGAAGCCCTTCCTTGGCTACGTGATAGTTGGTTGCCAGCAGGGAGCAGCCAGCGTCAACGCACCAACCGGTACCGGACTTGGTCTCCAGACCATGGACTCCGATCCCGTAGCGCTGGAGTTTTAGCACGCGATCGGCGATGTTTTGCTGAGCCACTGCGGTCCCGCAGAAAAGCAGACCCAGAACCCAGAGAAATTGTGAGAGAGAAAGCGACCTGCTGTTGGCCCCGCGGCGGGCGGTGACGGACTCCGAACACACTCCGTAAAAGCCTATTTTCAGTCCTGCCATTTGGGTCCGCCGCCTCCACTTGGGATAGGGGAGTGCCACTGCAGTTCTGTCGCCCGTGCTGATCCGCTAACTTCGATATCGATGGGGCAGTGCGGGGATTGGGGGAAGGACTCGCTAGAGTAGCGAGCAATTTCAGGCCCAGGCAGTCTCTACAAAAATCGTCGCAGAATCAAGGACGTCGGCAGCCAAATTTCGCGGAGAGGCAAGGAATTGCCGCCCGATGTTGCAACTTTCTTTCGCCGAATCGGGGCCGAAGCTGAGTTGCAGGCTGGGTCGCCGAATCACCCGCCGGACGGCAGCGCTACCGAACCATGCAAACTCCCTAATCCGTCGCTAGGGCTTGGACGGAAGGATTCCTGATGCAGGTGCAGCGATTCAACCGAAAATTACTCGGCGGGCGCCCCACTAACTGGTGCAAAAAGATGATGCTGCAGATCGGGAATACCGTTCCCCGCCTAGGCGTGCTGCTTCGCCGGGCACACATCAGCTGTTCTTAGAAAAAGTGTCGATGATAATCCGTCGATAAGGAGAGGAAACGAATCTCGGGCAGCGTCTCAGGTTCCCACCCGCAGTAGTTTGAGGGCCTCCCGCCAACTGGCTATCTGCACCAAGGGGGCGGCCAAACGCAGTACCACCCTGCGAGCGTGATGGACGAGTCGCCCCGCCGTGTTGAAGATCAGGAAACGCAGCCGCTTGGGGCGGGCGCATAACAGCTCGGCGGGCAAGGCCAGCCGCTTTAATGCCGTCAGCACATTGTGACTAATTACTGCCAGCCGGAGCTAGGCAGCATTCGCCCCAAAATATTTGCACGGCATCACCCCGCCGGCTAATTCGTTCTTCACCACGTCATGCACGCCTTCAATGGGTCCTGCCTTCTCGCGATGCCACTGAATCAGCCGACCCGGTTTCCAGTCCCACAGGTTGCTTACTATGGCAAAATGCTTCACCTTGCTGCCGTCGGCAAATAATTCGTCCTGCCGCTGCCGAATGCGAATCGCCACATAGCGCAACGGCCGCGTGTCACGGCCTTTACGATTTCGGCGGGAACCCTGACCCAAGCTGACGTGGAAGCCCAGATCGTCGGGACGGGAATACCCGCCAACGATACTATCGCGACCGTCGTCAACTCAGCTTCCGGCACGTTAGCCACGGCGGCTACTCAACGGCGGCTACCTCAACTGAGGCCAACGAGGCCCTTACCATTGTCGCCGAGGCTGTCGGCACTCCCGCAGTTGCGCCGACCGCCGCCAGTGCAGCGGCTTACCGAACCTGGTGTATGTCTTCGTGACGGACAGCGCCGCCATTGGTACCTGCGCCGCCGGGCACAATTGCGTCTTTCAGTTCACGACAGCCACCATCACCAGCGGCAGTACTACCGCGGCTCCGGCCAACGAGGAGCCGCTGGGGACAGGCGCCGCCGCCTTTAATATCTTTAGACGGTGCGTTCGATAACGTGTACTACTCGTCGGAGTCCGCCACTCCCTCAGGGAATATCTACGTAGTAGGAAACACGTCTGTGGCAGGCGGGATTCTTTACCGCGTGCCAATCACTTCCAATGCCATGGGCGCGCCGGCGAGCGCAGTCACCGTCAATGCGGGCCATCAGCCGTGGCCGACTCCTGTGGCCGAGTTTTCTGCAATAACGGCGCGAGCGCATGCGTGGTCACAAGCGGCGGCACCTGCGGCGCTGGCGTTACCTGCACTACCTCCGGCACCGAATACCTTTTCTTCAGCGTGAATCGCGCCTCGGTCGGAGGCAGTTGTACGAGTGCGACCGGTGATGGCTGCGTTCTCTCCTACAACGTCAACACCACAACGCCATCCCTCTCGGGCAGCCTGAACCTGACCTTCCCGGACTCCGCAGGTGACGCTGGGTGCTGGGGTACTAGCGCGTTTATTATTGACAACGCCTCGACAGCAACAGGTGCCTCACAAGTGTATTTCGTGAACTTCGGCGCCAATTTCCCACGGCCGGAACGACGAGCTGCGCGGACGCCAATACTCGCACCGGCAACACCATGGACGCAACACAGGCGGCGCAGTCGACGTTATGAAGTCCTTCGTGCGCACCGGCATCCCTTCGGCCAACATGCTGGCTAAGGCCTCCGTACCAGCACGCCGTCCAGCGATGCCAGGCCTCGTGCAGATCAGCATTGCAACCACCTATCAAGAATTGAATAATATAGTTACAACGGAAAGAGCTCTGCCTGTTGCCAGAAGGCCATGACAAGAGTCGGCCGTCGGCGCATTCGCCGCAGTGCTTTCCGGGCATGGTGACTCAGT
>Ga0187782_10000296_pt1 | contig 32495 bp, 24 predicted proteins | sample 0715_SJ02_MP15_2_FD_132454 | JGI IMG/M metagenome (GOLD analysis project Ga0187782, IMG submission 132454) | Tropical peat soil microbial communities from peatlands in Department of Meta, Colombia - 0715_SJ02_MP15_20_MG | ecosystem: Environmental > Terrestrial > Soil > Wetlands > Peat | place... | reverse complement strand
CGACCGAAGAACTGCTTCACGGTCTTCTGAACCGCCGGCATCCGTGTCATGCCGCCGACGAGGATCACGTTGTGGATGTCCGCCGGTGTCAGCTTCGCGTCGGCGAGCGCCTTCTGGCACGGTTCGATCGTTCTCTCGATGAGGTCGGTCGTGAGAAGCTCGAGCTCCGTCCGCGTCATCGCCCTCACGATGTGCAGCGGCTCACCGGCGGCGCTTTGACCGATGAAGGGCAGGTTGATCTCCGTCTCCAGCGAGGACGACAGCTCGTGCTTGGCCTTCTCCGCGGCCTCCTTGAGCCGCTGAAGCGCCATCTTGTCCTTCCGCAGATCGATCCCGTGGTCCTTTTGAAATCGGTCGAGCAGACTGTCGATGATTCGTCGATCGAAGTCCTCACCGCCCAGATGGGTGTCCCCGTTCGTCGATTTGACACTGAATACGCCGTTTCGAATTTCCAAAATAGAAACGTCGAACGTTCCACCACCGAGGTCGTAAACCGCTATTCGCTCCGCTTCTTTCTTTTCCAGACCGTACGCCAGCGCCGCGGCGGTGGGCTCATTGATGATTCTCTTGACCTCGAGACCCGCGATCTTGCCGGCGTCCTTGGTCGCCTGTCGCTGGGCATCGTCGAAATACGCGGGAACCGTGATGACGGCTGCCGACACCTTTTCACCCAGGAATGCCTCGGCGATCTCCCGCATCTTGGTCAACACCATCGCGCTGATCTCGGGGGGCGACATGTCGTGGGCGGCGGCGCGCACCCATGCGTCCCCGTTCGGCGCCTCGATGATTTTGAAGGGCACCGTCTCGGCCTGACGCTTGACCTCCGGGTTGTCGAACTTCTGACCCATCAGGCGTTTCACCGCGTAGATGGTGCTCGTCGGGTTCGTCACGGCCTGGCGTTTGGCGGGCTGACCGACGAGCCGCTCGCCGTTCGCCGCAAAGCCCACGATCGAGGGTGTGGTGCGGGCACCGTCTGCGTTCGGAATGATGCGAACCTCGAGCTTGCCGCCGGCCGAGCTTTCGGCCACCGCGACGCACGAATTCGTCGTTCCGAGATCGATCCCGATGATTGGCGCCATCCGCTTCCCGCGCGATCAGTTCGACGGGTCCCCCGAGCCGTTCGCGCCCTCGGGTGGCTTCGGTCTGGCAACTACGACCATCGCGGCGCGCAAGAGGCGGTCGCCGTGCATGTATCCCGGCTGAACTTCGGCAAGGATCGTACCCGGCGCGTGGTCGTCGGTCTCGACTTGCTGGATGGCCTCGTGGATGCTCGGATCGAAGGCACGGCCCACGGTCTGGATCCGCGAGATGGCTTCCCGGCCGAGCGCGTCCGCAAACTGACGTTGCACGAGCGCGAGACCGTCGGCCATGGCCCTGACGTCCGTTGACCGCTGCGCGCTCTGGAGCGCGCGCTCCAAGTTGTCGAAGACCGGCAATAGGCTCTTGACGAGATCCTCGCGGCCCGCGCGGCGCGCGTCGTCGATTTCGCGGCGGGTGCGCTTCTTGAAGTTGTCGAAGTCGGCCGCAGTGCGGAGCCAGGCGTCCTTCAAACGCGCCGCCTCAGATTGCGCCTGTTCCGAAGATTCGGGAGCGGCGGAAGCGCGCCGCGTACCGACCCCCGCGTCTTTCGACTCTGGAGCGCCTTCCTCGACGATTGCCTCTGGCGAATCACCGGTCTCTCTCGATTCTCCGTGCATCGCTCGGAATATAATTCGTCCGCGCCGGAAGACTAGACATCTGCCTCTCGGTGCTCGAGCCTTACGCCCGAGGAAGCCGGACCTGACCGTCGCCCTCGCCTGGAGCGCGGGCCGCGGGGGCCCCGGCCGCCGCTTCCCCTTCCCTTGGCCCTTGGCGCGTGCGGGGGGTTGGCAGACGCCGCGCTCGTCGTCGTTTGACGGTACCGTCCCCGTTTTCTAAGTCATCTTTTCGATGCAGCGAGTCCTCCCCCTCGTCACGCAAGACCAGCTGGCCGGTCGAGTGCGTGACCTGGGTGCGCAAATTGCGCGCGATTACGTCCATCGAAACCTGGTGCTCGTCTGCGTGCTGAAAGGTAGCTTCGTCTTCGCGGCCGATCTGGCACGCGCCATCGATCTTCCTCTTCGCATCGACTTTCTCGGGGTCCGCTCGTACGCGGGACACACCGAAACGAGCGGGGTCGTGCAGATCACGCACGACCTGTCCCACTCGATCGAACAGCTCGACGTCCTTCTGGTGGAGGACATCATCGACACGGGGCTCACGATTGCGCATCTCATCGATCTGCTCGGAACGAGATCGCCCGCGAGCGTTCGCGTATGCGCGCTTCTGCACAAGCCCGCGCGATCACGAGTGCAAGTGAAGATCGATTATCTCGGCTTCACGGTCGAGGACCGCTTCCTGGTCGGCTACGGCCTCGACCTGGCCGAACGTTACCGGAATCTGCCTTATGTCGGCGTTCTCGAAGACGCCGTTTGAGCCCGGCGTGTTAAGCTTTCCCGCGTGCCTAGCGCGTATTCCGACGAGAATTTCTTTCGTTCGCTCCTCGCGAAGGCGATTCAAGGCAAAGCACGCGACGTCCACATCAAGGTAGGGCAGCCTCCGGGCGTCCGCATTCGCGGGGATATGATCTATTTCCGGACCGAGAAGATCACCGCCGAAGACACGCTGGCGGTCGCCCGATGCGTCATCCGAAAGCCGGAGATCGCGGGCCGGCTCGACGACCTCAAGGAGTACGACACTTCGTACGAGGCCGAAGGGATCGGCCGTTTCCGGGTCAACGTGTACCGTCAGCGCGGAAGCTTGGCCGTGGTCATGCGGATCATCCCGGTCGACGTTCCCTCGATCGAGTCCCTCGGGCTGCCGCTTCCGGTCACGCTCGAGCTCGCGGAGAAACCCAATGGAATGGTCCTGGTCGTGGGCGCCGCGGGCAACGGCAAGAGCACCTCGATCGCGTCGATGATCGCGCACCTGAACTCGACGCGAGCCCTGCACATCGTGACGATCGAGGATCCCATCGAGTTTCTCCACCGCGACGATCTCTCGAGCATCAGCCAGCGCGAGGTCGGCCTTGACACGGGCAGCTTCGCCGCCGCGCTCCGTGCCGCGTTGCGGCAAGATCCAGACGTCGTCTTCGTCGGTGAAATCCGGGACGATGAGACGATGGAGATCGCGCTGCGAGCTGCGGAGACTGGACACCTGGTCCTGGCGACGCTTCACACGACGGACGCAGTGCGCACGATCAACAGAATGCTCGCGCTGATGCATGGCGATCAGGGCGAAAACCGAGTCCGCATCGCGAGCTGTCTGCGAGGGATCATCGCGCAAAGACTGCTTCCGCGCGCCGACGGCAACGGAGTGGTCCTCGCGGCGGAGGTGCTGGTCGCGTCGCAATCGGTCAAGGAGAGCATTCGAAAGCCCGAAAACAACCCCTCGATCAAGGGGCTGATGGAAAAGGGGGCCCACCCTTACGGAATGCAAACCTTCCAGATGGCCGCGTCCTCGCTCTACGAGCTAGGACTGATCGACGAAGCGAGCGCCGAGGCGGGTGGAAGCTGACCGCCCCCAGGGCCTGGATCAACGCTTTCCCGGCAGACCGTTCGCCGGCGCTGGCGCGGGCGGAACGTCGGAGGCGGGCGTGGGTGGCGGCGGATCGACGACTCGAAATGCGCGCCACGCGATCGGGGCCGCCAGCAGCGCCATCGCGAAGAGCCCTAGGAGGAGCAGCGCGGTGACCCCCTTCCTCAGCGCGCGCGCATCGTGAACTCGCAGTGCCGCTTCGTGGACGGTCACGTCTCGAGACGCGAGGCTCGCCACGCGCTCGAGCTTCGCTATCCGCTCGCGAAGCGTGTCCGCCTCGGGTCCGAAACCGTGTTTGTCCACAATCGCCAGCTTCGCGATCGCAACCTGACGGGCACGCACATCGCGCAGAGTCTCGTCGACGGCGGCCGCGCGCGTTCCGACGCGGCGATGAAACCATTGCTCGAGGTTCTTGCGCTCGAGGCGTCCCTCATCGACGCGCGAGCGAGCCTCGCTGGCGGCTTTCTTTGCCGCCGCATAGCGCTGCTCGAGCTCTCCCATATTCGCGCGAAGCCTCTCCCTTTCCCGGGTCCGCGCCTCCTTCTCGGCCGTCCACGCGATTCGACGCGAGGTGGTCGAAGGGGTGGCGGCCGCATCCGATCGCAGCGTGCGGTCGGTCGACGGCTGTCGCTCGAGCGGCGGCGGCGGCGCTGCGCCGGGTGCCCCGAGGGCCGTGGCAAGCGGCGGGTGGGCGCCGGCCTTCTCGAGGGCAGCCCGGACCGCGGCGCGCATCGTCCTCGCATCGGCCCATCGTTGCGAGCGGTCGAATGCGAGTGCCTGGTCGATTATGGCCGTCACCTCTTCGGTGACCTCGGGCACGACCGTGGAGATGGATGGTGCCCCACGGGTGGCGCTCAAGATCAGCTGGTCATGGCTGGAATCCGCAGCGTGGACGTGACGTCCCGAAAGAAGCGTGAACATGGTTGCGCCGACCGCCCACAGGTCGGTTCGACCGTCGACCTCGGCCCAACGGGCGCGGGCCTGCTCGGGAGCCATGAACGCCGGAGTCCCCATCACGATGCCGGTTCGCGTGGACGCGCGGGAGGGCTGCGTCTCGAACATCTTCGCGATCCCGAAGTCGAGCACTTTGAGCGTTCCGCTGCGAGTGACGAGCAGGTTCTCCGGCTTGATGTCGCGATGCACGACGTTCTTGTCGTGGGCGGTCGCAAGTACGTCGAGCAGCTGATCGACGAGCGAAAGCACTTCAACGATCGGCAGACGTCGCCCACTCCTTTCCCAGCGCTGCTCGACGGTCTCGCCATCCAGCAGCTCCATGACGAGAAACGCAGAGCCGTCGGGGGCCAGATCGTCGTCGAGGACGCTGACCGCGCCCTCGTGCTGGATCGTGTTGGCCGCGTAGCCCTCCCGCAGGAACCGCGTTCGCACGTCGTCATCGTGGCTGAACTCGGCGTGCAGCATCTTGATGGCGACCCGCTTGCCGTTGCGGTGGGTCGCGGCGTAGACGGCGGCCATGCCGCCGATCCCGAGCAGGGAATCCAGCCTCCACTTGTCCTGGAGGACCATGCCCAGGCGGGCGCGCGCACGCACGGTGTGCGGGTCGCCCCCGATCTCCGTCGTCGTCATCCGCCGGTTCGCTCGCGCTGCAGAGCGGCGCGAGCCTCCGTTTCGGCCCGTTTGAGCAACGACTCCTCTCGTTCGAGCGCGCCTTGCGCGGCGGCGAGATCGGCGGCTGCCGTTCGCTCGTCGTTGGCGGTTCGGTCTCGCTCCGCTTCCAGCTGCGCGATGCGCGCGTCGATCGACGCCAGGCGCAGCGAGTCCGAGTCATTCTGAGCGGCGAGCGCGCTTCGACGTGACAGGAGTGCGTCTTCGGCGTGGTGGAGGCGCTCGACCTCCTCTGCGTAGGCCGGTCGCCACTCGATTGCAGGTCTCGCCTGTTCCGCAAATGCGACGAGCGCCTCCTCGTGCTCCAGCGCGGCGCGCCGCGCCTCCTCGCGCGTGGTGGTCAGCGCACGTGCGAGGTCACGTCGCCTGCGTAGGACACGCCAGGCATACCCCGCCGAGCCGATCCATCCCTCGGGGGGCTCGCCGTGGTCGGCGAGCAGTTTTGCGTCCGCGACGACGTCGGTCGGGTCCTCCCCGGACTGCCTCGCGAGGGGCCGCTGGGTCGAGGTCCGCGCGGCACTGGGGGCCTCGGGCGGCCCGGCGGCGCCCGGCTTGGAGGATCTCGGATCGAACGCGAGTTCGATCGCTGCCGCTTGGGCCGCGTTCTCACGGCGTCGGCTGCGACGCGGTCCTTGATCGAGCGCAGGCAGCGCAAGCTCCAGACCCTGCGCCGCAGACATCGGCGCGCCGCACGACGCGCACGGCGCATCGTTCGACGACCGCTGCACTCCGCATGCCGGGCACGAACCCATCCGCCCGATCATACCTCTATCGACCGCGCGTGCTATTTGGCTCTCGCGCTGCAGCCTGCGATGAGCGCTCGATGAGCAAGCGTCTCGACTTCCTCCTTGCACTCACGTCGTCGGGAAAGGGCGATGCGTTCGCCTGGTATGGGCTCGCCATGGAGTACCGGAGCCTCTCTCGCTTCGACGAGGCCGTCGCCACCTTCGAGAAGCTCCGGGCCCGCCATCCGGATTACCTGCCGATGTATCTCATGTGCGGGCAGTCGCTTGCCGGCATCGGTCGCATCGACGAGGCGCGCGAATGGCTCTCGGCGGGAATCGATGTCGCCCGAACGGCGAGCAGCGACCACTCACGCTCCGAGCTCGAAGCTGCGTTGCAGGCGCTAGGTTGAGCCTTTCTTGCCGGCGGCCATCGAGCGGATCGTCGCGAGCCGCTGCTTGATGTCCTTCTCGTCTCCCCGGTCGGTAGGCTCGTACAGAATGGTCCCGTCCAGCTCGTCGGGCAAGTACCCTTCGCCTGGTACCACTCCGCCTTCGAAGTCGTGCGGGTAACGATACTCCTGACCGTATCCTTCTTGTCGCATGAGAGGCGTCACCGCATTTCGCAATCGGTTGGGAACCGGCAATGCTCCGTCGCGCTGGATGAGCTCCTTCGCTCTGTGCCAGGCGACGCTCGCAGCATTCGATTTGGGCGCGCACGCGAGGTACGTGCACGCCTGAGCGAGCGCGTAGGTGGCTTCGGGCATGCCGACGCGGCGAAGGACGGCATCGGCGGCCGTCGCGATCGACAGGGCGCGGGGGTCGGCGTTGCCCACGTCCTCGCTGGCAAAGATGAGCATTCGACGTGACACGAAGAGCGGATCGTCGCCCGCCTCCAGCATTCGCAGCATCCAGTAGACTGCGGCGTCCGGATCGCTTCCACGCATCGACTTGATGAACGCGCTGACCACGTTGTAGTGCTCTTCCCCCGCCTTGTCGTAGAGCAGGGTCCGCTCGCTCGCGGCCGCCGAGACCGCTTCCGGCGTGATGCGCGTCCCCCCCGCCACGGCGAGCCAGTCCGCCACCAGCTCGAGGGTCGAGAGAGCGCGTCTGGCGTCGCCGTCGGCCGCGTGTGCGATCGTGCGCAGCGCCGGCTCGTCGAAGGCGAGATGCCTCGACCCCAGGCCGTGGCTCTCGTCGCCGAGAGCGCGCTTCAACAGGTCCACCAGGTCCTGGGGCGACAGCGGGTCGAGACGAAACACTTTGCAACGCGACAGAAGAGCGGCGTTGACCGCAAAGCTCGGGTTCTCGGTCGTCGCTCCGATGAGAACGATGGTTCCGTCCTCGACGTGCGGGAGCAGTGCGTCCTGTTGGCCTTTGTTGAACCGATGAATTTCGTCGACGAGGACGATGGTGGGTTGCCCTTGCAGCTCCAGCCGGTCGCGCGCGGCCGCAACGATCTCGCGGATGTCGGCGACGCTGCCGAGCACGGCGCTGAACGGCACGAAATGCGAGCGCGTGACGGCCGAGATGACGCGCGCCAGCGTGGTCTTGCCGCTTCCCGGAGGCCCCCAAAGGATCATGGAACGCACGCGGTCCGCCGCGATGGCGCGTGTCAGGAGCGACTGCGGGCCGAACAGATGCGGCTGACCCACCATCTCGGCCAGCGTGTGCGGCCGCATGCGCTCGGCGAGCGGGGCGCTCTTCTGGATATCTTTCCTGGCCGCCGCCCCGAAGAGGGTCTCGCGATCTCCGCCCGTGGGCCTTCGCGAACGCGTGGCCATGTGCCGAGCCTAGCGCGAACGGACCAACCCCACCTGCCGGGCCGTTCCGGAAAGAGCGGCTCACTTCGAGGCGAAGCGAATCAGCACGAGGGCGGCGCCGGCACCCAGCGCCAGAAAAACGATTGCCACGACGACGAGGACCACGAAATTCGGCCGTGCCGAGCCACCTGGCCCGGATCGAGGATTGCGCGGCGAACCGTCCGAGGGGGGCCGCTCGACGGCGTCCACCCGCTTCCGTGAGGGCACGGTGATCGCCGAAGATTGGACCGGCGCGATCCCGGCGGAACGCGCTTGCGCACTCGCCGAGCCGACCCCCGTCGAACGCGCTTGGGCGCTCGCGGCAACCAGGTCGGTTCGACCGACGCTCACCGGTCGCGCGGAGCCGTCGATCATCGACTGCATCGCCCCGCTAAACTCGGCCGCGCTCGCGAACCGCTCTTCGGGCGACTTTGCCAGCGCCTTCTGCACGAGGTCTTCGAGAGGTGCAGGAAACGTCCGGCCCGCGACCCTCTCGTTGAGCCGGATCGGCTGCGCCGTGGCGTGCATGTGGATGTGGTCCATCGACGAACGTGCATCGAACGGTAGTTTGCCCGTGAGAACCTCGTAGAGGATCACGGCGAGCGAATAGACGTCGCTGGCCGGGGTCAGCGTTTTGCCCTGGGCTTGCTCGGGGCTCATGAACTCGGGGGTTCCGAACACCATGCCCTCCTGCGTGAGAGCCACCGAGCCGGGTCGCATCTGACGATCGGCCAGCTTGGCGAGGCCGAAGTCGAGGACCTTTGGAAAGTCGCGCAAGCCGCCGCTCTGGACGAGGAAGATGTTTTCGGGTTTGAGGTCACGGTGGATGATGCCCGCGAGGTGAGCCTCGTGCAGCGCGCCACATACCTGGATGAGGATGGGGAGCGCCCGATCCATCGAGAAGGGGCCCTCCGCACGAACGGTCTGGTTGAGGTTCTTGCCCTCCAGGAATTCCATGATGATGTAGAGCGACCCATCGTCGAGCTCCCCATACAGGAAGACCTTGACGGTGTTCGGATGCGCGAGCTGGCTCAGAGCGCGTGCCTCGCGTCGGAACCGCGAGACCAGGTCCTTGCGATTGACAAGCCGGGGATGAAGAAGCTTCACCCCGACCATTCGATTCATTTCGACCTGGCGCGCCTTGTACACGGCGCCCATCCCGCCCGAGCCGACCTTCTGCAGGATCTGGAACTGGCCGTTCAGGATTTCGCGTCCGATGAACGGATCCTGCGTGGGCATGCGTGTCGGAGGAAATTGGTATCATGACTCGCCTCGCGCCATCATCGATCCACATGGCGCTCTTGCAATCGAAGCTGCTGTCCGAGGCCGGATTCCGGCATGGATTTCCGGAACGGGGTACCGACGATCGCGAACTCATGCGGGCCCTTGGTGCGGCCCGGATCGCCGGTGCCCGGCAAGTGCATGGCGCATGCGCGGTCGAAGGGCTCGACACGGAGGGCAAGCAGGCCGACGCCGTCATCGGGCGTGCGCGTCGGCAGGAGCAGGAGCAAGACCGTGGGCTCGCGGTAGGTGTTCGGGTCGCCGACTGCGTGCCGGTGCTCGTCGGTGACCTTGCAACGGGCGACGTCGCGGCGATTCACGCGGGATGGCGCGGCATCGTCGCGGGCGTCGTGCGCTCGGGTCTCGAGCGTCTCGGAGGGCGCTCGATCGTCGCGGCGATCGGTCCGTGCATCGGACGTTGCTGTTTCGAGGTGGGGCACGACGTGGCCGATGCGATTGCGTCCGCGTGCCCCGGAGTGCAAGTCGTGATTCCATTTTCGGCCGAGACCGACATGGTCGACCTTCGCATCGCCGTGAGAGGGCAGCTTCGCGCTCTCGACGTCGATGACTCGAGCATCGACGACGTGGTCGGATGCACCAAGCACGACAGCCGCTTTCACTCCTTCCGTCGCGACGGGCCGAGCAGCGGTCGGATGCTCGCAGCGATCGCCGTCAGAAGCTATTTCTGAGTCCTGGTCCCCCGTTCGGACGGGGATGGAGTCCACATGATGCAAGGCGCTCTCGAGGACATCAGCAAAGCCGTGGGCAACACTCCGATCGTCCGTCTGAATCGAGTCACGACCGGCGTTCCCGTGGAGATTTACGTCAAGTGCGAGTTTTTGAATCCCGGCGGCAGCCATAAGGATCGACTGGCCGCAAATCTCCTGCGTCGTGCGGAGGAAGGAGGCCTTCGTCCGGGGGGCACGATCGTCGAGGCCACAAGCGGCAACACGGGCGCTTCGCTCGCTCTGCTGGCGGCGATCCGCGGTTACCGGTGCGTCTTCGCGATGCCCGACAAGATGAGTCAAGAAAAGATCAGCCACCTGCGCGCGTTCGGCGCGAAAGTCGTCGTTTGCCCGACGGCCGTCGAGCCCGACGACCCGCGTAGCTACTACCAGGTGGCCCAGCGCATCGCCCGTGAAACTCCGAACTGCTTCTACGCGGACCAGTACCACAACCCGGCGAATCCAGAAGCCCACTACATTTCCAGCGGTCCCGAGATATGGAGTCAGACGGGGGGTGACTTCGAGGTGTTCTGTGCAGGGATGGGGACCGGCGGCACGCTCACCGGGACGGGTCGTTTCCTGCGTGAAAAGAAGCCGAGCATCCGGATCGTGGGAGTCGATCCCGTCGGATCGCTCTACTACGACTTCGTGAAAACCGGGCGCGTGACCAAGGCGTTCGCGTACAAGGTCGAGGGGATCGGTGAGGACTTTTTCCCTACGACGATGAACCTCGGGATCCTTGACGACATCGTGCGCGTCGACGATCGAGAGTGCTTTCTGATGACGCGTGACCTGACGCGTCTCGAGGGACTGTTCGTCGGTGGCTCGGGCGGCGCCGCCGTTGCGGGTGCATTGAAGTACGCGCGCACGCTCGTTGCGCACGGCGCCGATCGCGCAGAGGGCCGCCCTGTCCGCATCCTGGTCTTCCTGGCCGACGGTGGGCACAAGTATCTCTCGAAGATCTTCAACGACGACTGGATGCGCGAGAACGGTTTCCTGGACGATGCGCCCGGGCTGGGAACGGTGCGCGACGTGATCTCCGGTCGCGAGAAGAAGCCGCTCGTGACCGCCGAGCCGCGAGCGACCCTCAGGGAGGTGATCGAGCGTCTGAAGACGCTTGGCATCAGTCAGCTTCCGGTCGTCGAAGGCGGCCGTCTCCGCGGCATCGTCGCCGAGGTCGACCTGCTCCGCGGCCTGGTGTCCGGCGCCATGACGCCCGAAACGCCGATCGGCGACCTGGTCGAGAATGACTACGCGACCGTGACTCCCAACACGAAGGTCGAGCTTTTGCAGAGCATCCTCGCCGAAGCGAAGATTGCTATCGTCGAGCAGGAGGACGAGATCATCGGCATCGTGACGAAGATCGACGTGATCGATTTCCTCGCCTCACGATCCGCCAAGTCCTCCGTCCCGCCGCCGGCGATCTGACCCGTTCAGGCGGTCCGATCCCATCGCTGAATTTCGCCTTCGAATCCCCCCATGTCCACGCTGCGCGCGAAGCGCAGCACTAGTCCCGCACGCATCCCCGCGCGGCGAGAGCGCGGGGGCCACGGCGCGATCCAGACAAGACGCCCTCCAGGACGCAGAACCCGGGCCGCATGGCCGACGAATCCGTCGAGCATGTCCGGCAGACCGCGTGTGCGTGAGGCGCGCCTGCCCATGGGCGGATTCGTGAGGACGAGCGTGACGCCCCGCGGTCTCGACGTCAGCGCATCGGCCTTCTCGAGGGTCGCGTCGATCCCCGCTGCGGCCAGATTTTCGCGCGCCGCCGCGAGCGCCCGTTCGTCGACGTCGGACCCGATGAGCGATCGAAAGGGACCGAGCTTCGCCCTCTCGATGAGCTCGGCGCCCGAGCCGACGAACGGGTCCCAGACGACGTCGTCGCCGCGGGGCCCGGCGACCCGAGCGAGCGCGGCGGCGATCGTCGGATGCGACGCGGCAGGGACGTCCCGAGAACGCCACGAGAAGCGCGGATCGTCCAGTCCACTCGGTACGACCGCCACATCCGCGAAGCCCGGCCCGGAAGCGAGCAGCAGCTGCCAGTCGCTGCGGGTGGGATCGTTGACGAGCTCCGGGGCGGCACGGGCGACGACTCTCGCCGCTTCCCACGTCGCCGCGCGCCGGTGTCCCGGCCGGGCCCAGGCGATGCGATACCGGGGCGCGCGATCGCCCCAGGTCTGGAAGATCGTACGAGCCGTGTCGCTGCCGATGGCGCGCGCGAGCCCGGCCTCGAAGGCCTCCGCGTCGCCGAGCTTCTGCCGCGGAAGCGGAAAGCGGACTCCGAGCATCGTTCGTGCGGCAAACAGCTCTTGCAACGAACCCCGAAGGCGTGCCCGCACCTGTCCCGGTTCCTCGATGCGTAGGTCGGTGACCGCGGAGATGGCGTCGAGCTCCTCGGCGAGGATCCCCTCGAGTCCGCGCCGGCACAGCACGATCGTGTCGACCGGACGGCGGGCGACTCGCGACGCGGCTATGGGCCAACGCGGCTCGGGGGCCGGACGCGAGGCGGTACGCTCGATCATGAGGACGGCGCGCTCCGCAATGCGGGCCAGCTCCGGATCTGCGGAGCGCGCGGCGTCACGCACGGCGTCCAGCGAGCGCAACGTTCCGACCTTGCCCAGCGCCGAGGCGATCGAACGTTTCATCCCCGGCCGCTCGTTTGCGGCCCAGGCACGGAGAAGCGCCTCTTCGACCCCGTGGGCCTCGAGCCCGGGCCCTCGCAAGTGGCCGAGCGCGATGACCGCATTGCGGCCCGTCTTGGGGTCCTGATCGTCCAGCGCCCGGATGAGCGCAGCGATCGCGCGAGGATCGTGGTCCCCGGCGGCGATTCGACCGATGGTGCGCACGATGCGCCCGCGCAGCGGCGCGGCCGAATCCGCGAGCCGGACGAGAAGAGCCGGCACGGCAAGGGACCGGACGCGGGCGATCGCCCGCTCGGCCGCGATTGCAAGGGTGTCATCGGCAAGCAGGTCGACGATGGAGGGGACGTCGGCCACGCTCGGGGTGAAGCCGCGATCCCCCACACGCGTCGCGAGTGATGCGTGCGGGCCCGGTTTCGTCTTGCCCGCGCCCGTCACCTCGCTTGCGCATCACGCTAGCGCAAGGCCAACTTGGATTCGAGGCGTTCGATGCGCTAGCGAAGCCTTGCCGCGTCGGACCCCATGAACGAACTGGACTTGCGAGTGTTCCAGGCCGTGTACCAGGGCGGGCACGGCGCCTGGCCGCCCGCGCTGTTGGCCCTCACGATCCTCGGCAGCGGGTGGTCGACCCTCGTCCTGGTGCCGCTCATCTGGGCCACGCGAACGCGCAGGCTGGCTCTCGCCCTTGCCGCAGCGGTTCTTGCGCAAGCGGTCACGGTCTGGTTCGTGAAACGAGTCGTCGGTCGCGTGCGGCCCTGGATCGCCATGGGGCTTCCTGCTCCCCTCGGCGTTCCCCACGATGGATCCTTTCCGAGCGGACATGCGGCGGGCAGCTTTTGCGTTGCCGCATTCCTCGCGGCAGTGCTCCCCTCGGTCTTCCCGCGCGCTGCGTGGCGTGCGCGTTTGCTGGGCGCCATGGCGTTGCTGGTCGCAGCTCTCGTGGCCTTGTCCCGCGTCTGCCTAGCCGCCCACTTCCCGAGCGACGTCTGCGCGGGTGCGGTTCTCGGCGGGTTCATCGGGACCGCGGCCGCCGGGCTCTACAGGTCCTCGAAGGAAGTGGACGGAACCAGACAAGCGAACGAAGCGAGCGAAGCGCACGAAACCAGAGGAGCGAAGAAAAGGAGCCGCTGACGTTGCGACGGAGGTCCTTACGTTTCACGTGCGATGCCGGCAAGCTCGCGACTTCGTGTCTTCCTCGTGGTGTTCTCGTCAGCCGGGGTCGTGTCGTCCGCGTGCGGCAACCTGATCATCCCCAGCAATTCGAATCCCGACGAGGATGCCGGAGGGGGCTCGGAAAACGGAAACGAGCTCGACGACGGCTCCGCCGACGCCCTGCCGCCGCCGAACTGCGACGCGGGCGTCTTTCCGGTCGCGCTTGCGTGTACGGGCCTCTACAGCGATTGGGGCAAGCTGACGCTGGCGCCGGACGTCACGGGCTATTCGCTCGACCCCCGAGTGCAGCTCTGGGTCGATGGCGCCACGGAGAGGGAGTGGGTCTGGCTGCCACCGGGGCAAAAGGTGACGACGACCGATCTCAACAACTGGGTGTTTCCGAACGGCACGAAGTTCTGGGAGGAGCTGAGTCTGCTCGGCGCTCGCGTGGAGACCCGATTCCTCTGGAAGATGTCGAACGGTGATTGGTTTCGTACGACCTACGTGTGGAACGTCGACCAGACCGCCGCACCCGAGCTGGTCACCGGGACGCCGAACGCGTTCGGCCTTCCTTACGACATCCCGTCGGTGAGTCAGTGCGATCAGTGTCACCTGGGCACCGCGGACTACCCTCTTGGCTTCGAGATCGTGGGTCTCGCAATGGGAGGCTCGGGCGGCCTGAATCTGCAGGCACTGGAACAGCAAAATCTGCTTTCGAACGCACCGGCGGTGACGCCCAGCCTTCCCGGATCGGATGGCACGATCGTCGACGATGCAGGCGTGATGGGTAGCGCGCTCGCGTACCTGCACTCGAACTGCGGCACGTCCTGCCACAATCGAAGCGTGGACGCGAATGCCGGTCAAACGGGTCTCTTCACGAAGTTGACCGTCGGTCCGAACGGTGCACTGCCGAGCGTCGAGCAAACCGACACGTGGCTCACGGCGTACGACGTCCCGAGTAGCTACACGCCGAGCGGGTACGACGCGGGTGGCTTCTGGCGTCTCCACCCGGGTGACGCGGCCCACAGTACGATCCCGTGGATGGCCTCGCGCCGCAACTCGTCCGCGCAGATGCCGCCCATCGATACCGAGCTGCCGGACGAAAATGAAGTGTCGTATCTCGACACCTGGACGGACGAGCTTCCGCAGGGAGTGACCGCCGGAGCGCCGGCCGGTTCCGGCTCATCGTCGAGCTCCGGCGCCCAGGGCGAGCCATCGGACGCCGGCGCGGGCCCCTCCGACGCTCCGTGAAAAAGTGCTCCGCGCCGTGGCAGCCGCACCCGCAGGGCGCGAGCTCGCGCGTCCGAGGCGGCGAAGTGGAACGCCACGCGGAAAGACGCTAAACGTGGCTCGCCTTGCGGTACCCTTCGAGACGAATCGTCGGTGCGATCGCGGTGTCCCTCGCTGCGGCCGGCGCCGGCGCGTGCCGTGATTCGAGCGCTGACGGTGGCCAAGCTACCGCCGCCGTGTCGGCCGCCTCGGCGCAGCCGCATGACGTGGTGCTGCCCGGAGTGGACATCAGCGCGATGACACCGCGCGAGCGGCGCGAGTGGTCCTCGCTCGTGTCGCGTGCGCTTGCGCCATGCCCGAATGTCGCCGCCGTTTCGCTCGCTCAGTGCATTCTCGAGAACCGTGGATGCGGCGCCTGCCTCGGCGCCGCGAAGTGGATTGCCAAGGCCGTACACGACGGCGCTTCGGAGGAGCACATCGACCACGCGTACAAGGAGCGCTTCGATCCCTCGACGGTCAAGGCGCTCCCCATCGACGGATCACCGACGAAGGGCCCGGATGACGCGCCCGTCACGATCATCGAGTTCGCCGATTTCGAATGCCCGCACTGCCGTATGGCCGTGCCAGTCGTCGACGCGATCCTCGAAGCCCACCCCGGCAAGGTGCGCCTCGTCTACAAGAGCTTCACGCTGGCGTTTCACGTGCGGGGCGAGCCGGCTGCGCGGGCGGCGTTCGCCGCCGGCGCCCAGGGCAAATTCTGGGAGATGGAGCATCTGCTCTTCGAGCGCCAGCAGAATCTCGAAGATTCCGATCTCGAGCGGTATGCCAAGCTTCTCAAGCTCGACGTTGCCCAGTGGAAGGCCGACATGGGGTCCACTTCCGTCAGTGACCGGATCGCGCGCGACCATGCTCTGGGCGACAGCCTGAAGCTGAAGGGCACTCCGACGATCTACGTCAACGGGCGAGAGCTCGACGTCGAAGGCGACGAGCAGCTCGAGAACCGCGTTGCGGGTGAGCTGGGCGTGCCGCCCGTTTTACTGGTTCCCGCCGACAGCGCTTCGGCGAGGCCAGCTCCCTCTGCGTTGTCGGCGGCACCAACCCCCAAGCATCCGTGAGCGTCTCCCTTCGCACACTCCGCGCGTGCGCCGTCCCGCTGGCCCTGCTGTCGAGCGCGGCCTCCTGTCGCGGTGGCGCGGAGGACGCGAGCGACGTCCCGGCGGACGTCCGCCTTCCGGGCGTCGACACGCACGACTTCACCCCCCGAGAGGAGCACGAGTTCTCACGATACGTCCGAGAGCTTGCCGCGCCGTGCCCCTCCGTCGCCGCTCCGATCGCGCAGTGTGTCCTCGAGAAGCGCGATTGCCCTCGCTGTCTCTCCGCGGCGCTCGCCATCGCCAAGGCGGTCCGCGAGGGAATGGCCACCGACCAGATCCAAAGCCTGTACAAGCAACGCTTCGATGCCAAGGCGGCGAGGACCATCCCCGTTCAGGGGTCGCCGTCGCGCGGGCCGGACGAAGCTCCCGTCACGCTCGTGGAGTTCGCGGACTTCGAATGCCCGTTCTGCCAGCGCATTGCACCGACGCTCGACACGATCTGGGAGAGTCGGAGGGCGAACGTCCGGTTCATCTACAAGTTCATGCCGCTGCCGGTCCATCCACACGGAGACATGGCCGCTCGGGCCGCCATCGCAGCGCAGGCGCAGGGCAAATTCTGGGAGATGCACCACGAGCTTTTCGCCAACCCCGGCCATCTCGAGGAGAGCGATCTGAAAGGCTATGCTCGTCTCATCGGTCTCGACGTCGAACGTTTTAGCGCCGACCTGCAGTCGCCGGCCACGAGCGCGCGCCTGGAGGCCGACCACCAGCTCGCAGAGGATCTAGGGGTCAAAGGGACGCCGACCATCTTCATCAACGGGCGCGAATACGATTCCAAGCTCGACTTGACCCAGTGGCTCGACGACGAGATTGCCGCGGCGGGCGGTCCGCGCCCGAATTGATCGAGTGCGCGCGAGGGTCCTTTACATTTGAGGGCCGCCTGACGATAGTGTTGCGAGCGTATGCGAAGCGCTTCGCTCGACGCGTGCGGGTGCTTTCCGACGGGGAGGCACTACCCGGGCATCGCTCATCTGCTGCGCTCAGCGGTCCGTGGTCTCATCGAACAGATTGCGGCAGATGCGGTCTGGACGGAGCTGCCGATTGCGCTCGTCGACGTGGAGACCACCGGCCGCGACGCATCGGTCGATCGGATCGTGGAGGTGGGGATCGCAATCGCGCGCGCCGGCGAGCTCGTGGAGCGGAAGAACTGGCTCGTCAACCCCGGTCGGCCGATTCCGAGCGAGGCGAGCGTCGTCCACGGCATCAAGGACGACGACGTGAGGGACGCCCCCCCCTTCGAAGCGATCGTGCACGAGGTCATGTCGGCGCTCGAGGGCTGCATCCCGGCGGCCTACAACGCGGCGTTCGATCGGGCATTTCTCTACAGCGAGGTCGCCCGGGCCGGAGGGATGGCCGTCGTCGTGCCACCGGCGCTTCGAAAGGACATCGAGTGGCTCGACCCGTTGGTCTGGGCACGCGAGATTCAGGCCGACGAGCGTTCGCGGGCCCTGGGCGACGTGGCGGCGCGCCTCGGGGTAGCCCTGCAGAACGCGCATCGCGCCAGCGACGATGCCGAAGCGGCCCTGCGAGTCCTGCTCGTTCTCGCGAGAAATCCTCGGATCCCGAGAACCTACGCTGCCATGGTCCAGGAGCAGCGACATCTCGCTCTGGATCAGGCGGACGAGCGGCGGCTCAGGTGGCGCGTCGTCTGACCGCCGTCCCGAACCCCACCGATTGCTCCGAACCCCACCGGTTGTCCCCGGAGCCCCCGCGCGATTGATTTCCTGCAGCGCGCCATTTGCGCACTGCGCTACCGAGGGATTTGACCTATAGTGCCTCGACGATTCCGCAGCGGAGGATCCCGTGCCGGACCATGCAACAATCACGCTGGGGGAAACGAGCTTCGAAGCTCCGGTCGTAGTCGGAACGGAGGGCGAGCGTGCGCTCGACATTGCGCAGCTCCGAGCCAAGACCGGCTACGTGACGATCGATCCCGCGTTCATGAACACGGCGTCGACGAAGAGTGCGATCACGTTCATCGACGGCGACAAGGGAATCCTGCGTTACCGCGGGATTCCAATCGAGCAGCTCGCGGAGCACTCGACCTTCGTCGAGACGGCGTATCTCCTCATCAACGGGAGTCTTCCCACCGAGGTGCAGCTTCGCGAGTGGAGCGAAAAGCTCACCCGCCATTCGCTCTTGCACGAGGACATGAAGCACTTCTTCGAGGGGTTCTCGGCGAGCGCCCACCCCATGGCGATCTTGAGCGCGATGGTGGCGGCGCTGTCGAGCTACTACCCCGAGTCACTCGACGCCGACAACGTCGAGCATCGCGACATCGACATCGCCCGCATCGTCTCGAAGGTCAGAACCATCGCGGCATTCGCCTACAAGAAGTCGATCGGTCAGCCCTTCGTGTATCCGGTGAATTCGCTGTCGTACTGCGCGAACTTCCTCAACATGATGTTCTCCGTGCCCGCGGAGGAGTACGAGGTTGATCCCGAGCTCGTGAAGGTCATGAATTTGCTCTTGATCCTTCACGCCGATCACGAGCAGAACTGTTCGACCAGCACGGTTCGGGTGGTCGGATCGAGCAAAGCAAACCTGTTCGCTTCGATCAGCGCCGGCATCTGCGCTCTCTGGGGGCCTCTGCATGGCGGGGCGAACCAGGAAGTGCTCGAGATGCTGCGCGCGATCCAGGTGGACGGCGGAGGGGTCAAGAAGTACGTCACTCTGGCCAAGGACAAGAACAGCGGCTTCAAGCTGATGGGCTTCGGCCATCGCGTCTACAAGAACTTCGATCCCCGAGCGAAGATCATCAAGGCCGCCGCCGACAAGGTACTCGCAAAGCTGGGCAAGCCTGACCCGCTGCTCGACATCGCCAAGAGTCTGGAGGAGACCGCGCTCCGGGACAGCTACTTCATCGAGCGGAAGCTCTATCCGAACGTCGACTTCTACTCGGGAATCATCTATCGCGCGATGGGCTTTCCGACCAACATGTTCACGGTGCTCTTCGCGCTCGGTCGCCTCCCCGGATGGATCGCGCACTGGAAAGAAATGATCGAGGACCCGGGGACGAAGATTGCGCGCCCGCGTCAGATCTACACGGGGCCGAACGTCCGCGACTACCTGCCGATGGATTTCCGCCGATAGGCTCTCGCTAGCGAGCCTCGAGCCACGGGAACATCTCGTAGATACGCCCCGCGAAGAGCATCCACTCGATCGTCGCGAGGCAAAGGAACGGACCGAACGGCATTCGCGCCGCGAGGATTCCTTCCTCGGGAGGATTCGCCAGGGGGTCCTGTTCGAGTTCTTTCCTCGCTTCGTCGTCTCCTGCCTGGGCGGCGCTCAGTAGCGCGGCGCGCTGAGCCACCACGCTTTCGGGCTCGTCGATGCGGCCGCGTGTCGCCAAGAGGACGAGTGTTGCGACGGTCGCCTGGACCGCTCCGGCGAAAAGAGCGAACGCGGCGCCCTGCCAACCGAAGAAGCTGCCCGCGAGCATCACGAGCTTCGCGTCTCCCAGCCCCATGCCCTGCCGTCCGCGAACCATCCCGTATAGAACGACGAACGGGAGCCAGACGCCGAGGAACCCCAGCGTCGCTCCTTCGAGCGTCGTCGCCAGAGACATTCCCCGCAACCAGGTCGTCAAAAGACCGATCGTGGTCCCGCCGAGTGTGATGGAATCGGGAACGTACATGTGCTCGGCGTCGATGAATCCGGCGGCGAGCAGCGCCATCGCCAGCGCATCCTCGACGAGAAAAATGGAGAGCGCGACGCTCGCTGACTGATGAGGGGTCGCGCTCCTCACGACGAGGTCCGCGATGGCCACGGAGAGAGCGCCTCCCAGTGCTTCGACCACGGCATAGCGGGCCGAAATGCGCGCGCCACAACACCGAGCCCTCCCACGCAGCAGCAGCCACGACAGGATGGGCACGTTGTCGATTGGGCGTACGGGCGCGCCGCACGCCGGGCAATGCGACGGGGGCCGCACGACGCTCATGCCTCTCGGCAGGCGATAAATGACGACGTTGATGAAACTTCCCCAGATGCATCCCCAGAGGAATGCAGCTGCGCGCACCGGCCAGGGAGAAAGGCCCAGCTCGGAAACCGTCATTCTCGCCATCAGGGTAGCAGCCCCCGGTGCCTCCGGGCTGCGTGACGCGGGTTGCGATTCGAGCTACGGCCGCGCGCGCGTCGCGATGCTGCTCGCCATCAACCCGGACCATCCAGAGCCGCGCAAGGTTCAGCGGGCCGCCCTCGTGCTTGCGGACGGCGGCGTCATCGCGTACCCGACCGATACCGCGTACGGCATCGGCTGCGATTTGAACAACAAGCGCGCCATCGACCGGATCTACGAGATCAAGAGGATGGACCGCTCGCACCCGCTCGCGTTCGTGTGTCCCGATCTCTCCGACCTTGCGCGCTACGCGCTCGTCGACAATCAAGTGTACCGGGTCCTGCGTCGCTTTCTGCCAGGGCCCTACACGTTCATTCTGCCCGCGACGCGCGAGGTTCCGAAGCTCGTGCAGATGAAGCGCAAGACCGTCGGAATTCGTGTGCCCGCATGCGAGGCCACGCGTGCGCTTGCGCGCGAGCTCGGACGGCCCATCCTGTCGTCGACGGCGGCCCTGCCCGGAGAGGAGCCCCTCGTCGACCCCCGCGAAATCGATGCGGCGTTCCGTGGCCTGGCTCTCGTCCTCGATGCTGGCGCAGGGGGAATTGTACCGACGACGGTGATCGACCTGACGAAGTCTCCTCCCGAGATCGTCCGGCACGGCGCGGGCCCCGTCGATGAATTCTGACTTACAGCCGCGCCGGGCGGATTCCCTTTCGGGATATGACGCTTCGTCGAGTGTGCTTTGCGACGTAATTCGTTATAGTGGAATGCCTCGCCATGAGCAGGGGGTCGACCTCAGAGCCGCAAGGTCCCGAACCGCGCCCCGTCGGCGAGCGACCCTCGGAGGTCCTTCGCACGGCTCGCCCGCGCATCCTCGTCGTGGACGACGACGAGGTCGTGGCTCGCGCCTACGCCCGTATCCTCTCGACCGACGGTTACGAGGTGGAGGTCCGGCTCGATGGTGAAGCCGGAGTGGACGCCATCAAGGCGGGCCCGTTCGACGTCGTCCTCAGCGATATCGACATGCCGCGCCTCGGAGGCGTCGCCCTGCTCGAGCGAATTCGCTCCCACGATCTGGATATCCCTGTCGTTCTCGTGACCGGCAGCCCCTCGATCGAAACGGCCATGGCGGCCGTCGAGCACGGAGCCCTCCGCTACCTGACGAAGCCCGTGGAGGGCGACCACCTGCGCTCGGTCATCGCCGGCGCGCTTCGCTTGCACCGGCTCGCAAAGGCCAAGCGCAGCGCGCTGGATCTCGTCGGAGGCGTCGACCGGCTCGTGGGCGATCGAGCGGGTCTGGTCGCAAGCTTCGGGAGCGCTCTCGATACGCTCTGGATTGCCTACCAGCCGATCGTCTCCTGGTCCGGCCGTCGTGTGTTTGGTTACGAAGCGTTGCTTCGCTCGAACGAGCCGTCGCTTCCCCATCCGGGGGCCGTGCTGGATGCGGCGGAGCGTCTCGACCGGTTGCACGATCTGGGGCGCGCCATCCGCTGTGCAGCCTGCGCGGGTCCGATAGCGGTTCCGGAGGGTGCAGTGCTGTTCGTCAACTTGCACACGCAGGATCTGCTCGACACCGACCTGTTCGACGGCGACCGCCCCCTCGCCCGGATGGCCGAACACGTCGTCCTCGAGATCACCGAGCGCGCGAGCCTTCATCACATTCGGGACGTGCAGCCGCGGATCGCGCGGCTTCGCGCGATGGGGTTCCGCATCGCAGTCGACGACCTCGGGGCCGGCTATGCCGGGTTGACGACCTTCGCGCAGCTGGAACCCGAGGTCGTCAAGCTCGACATGTCCCTCGTCCGGGGCGTTCACATGCAGCCGACGAAGCAGACGCTCGTGCGAACGATGATTTCGATGTGCCGGGAGCTCGGGATGCAGGTCGTTGCCGAGGGCATCGAGACTCCCGAGGAGCGGGACACGATCGTGGAAGCCGGCTGCGACCTGATGCAAGGCTATCTCTTCGCGAAACCGGCGAGGGGCTTTCCGCCCGTATCCAGCCTGGATTGAGGCTCGTGCTCGAGCTGCGGGCTGCCATCGTCGGCGCTCGCGTCGCGAAAGAATTCGAGCAAATCGTCCCGTCGAGCCTGAGCGTCGGCGCGCCCCATCTCGATGAGACGCCGACAGAAGGGACCATCGAACAGTAGGTAGCTCGCCAGGTCGGCTTCCGTCTCGATCCCGAAATCGATCAGATTGAACAGCCGGCGTGTGAGGATCGGGTCTCCCCGCAACCGCCCCCGTTTCAAGTGATCGTTGGCGAGGCTCCCGATATCTTCGCTGGGGCGCACACGCAAACAATTGACGTAGCGATAGTCCGACGCTCCGCGTTTTCGGGCCTCGGCGCTCAGCGCTGCCGTGAAGCCGGGCCCGTACGCGCGGGTGCCGTCGCCGAGGACGGCGTTGATTCGTGTCAAAAGCTCGATATCGACGTCGACGTGATCGAGAAGAAACGCGTTCAGCACCTTGCCGAGCAGGAACGCGGCGCCGGGCGCGCGAGCTGCCGGATGATCTCCGGCCTCGTAGATCGTTCGGCCCTTGATTTCGCGCGAGCTTCCGATGGCGAAGATATGGGTGGCGCCAAGGCGGAGAGCCGGGGCGATTGGAGTGTTCTGGCGCAGGCCGCCGTCCAGATACAGCTCGTCGTCGATTCGAACGGGCGGAAAGAGCATCGGAATCGCGGCGCTCGCGAGAGCGTGGGGCGGCCCGACACGAGCTGCGCGAAACAGCGTTCGTGGAGGAGGATTGGGCGGCACCTGCAGCTCCGGAGACACCTGGATGAAGACCACCGTGCGTCCGGTGGAGACCTCGGTGCACGATACGGTGAGGGCTCGAAGCGTCCCTTGCCTGATGCATCGCGCCAGGGCGCGCCAGCTGATCTCGCGCTGCACGAGCTCGGCCATGGGTCGGACGTCGAACAGCCCGTATCCGGGGCCTCCGCCGGCCAGCACTCGTGGAAGGGTCCATATCTGACGCAGTCCGAACCCGAGGACGCGCGACAGGTCGAGCTCGGTCCAGAGCGCGACCAGTCGTCTCAGGCCGAGCACGGGATCTCCCAGGTGAGCCGCCAGATAGCAGGCGTTGATGGCGCCCACGCTCGTTCCACAGAGTATGTCGATCCGCGGGGACCGTCCGAGAATGCGCGTCAGGTCGTCGAAAATGTACCAGAGCACGCCGACCTCGTAGGCCCCGCGCGCTCCGCCGCCAGAGAGGATCAGGGCAATGCGGCGCCGGGCGCCACTCGGCGTCAGTGAGGACATCATTCGATTCTGTTCGCTTTCCCCTGCGCATCGGCCGGCAAATCGGGAGTCCGCTCACCTTCCGAAACCGCAGCGTTCATCGGACGTCGCTTGAAGACGGCGCGCAGACGCGCGTCGCGGATGGAGTTGGCCAGAGCGTCTGCGAAGTCCACCGCCCGCCGCTGCGCCTCCGCAGCGTGCGGAGAGCCGGCCCGACGGAGCGCCTCCGCACAGAGGGCCCGGATCTCGAGCCCGTACTCGCAGCCCTGCAGGTGTTCGACGGCGCCGAGCGCCGTCGTCGCCACGAGCGTTGCGGCGTGCACCTCGCCGAGCTCTGCGCGCGCCGCCGCCTCGATCGCCATCGCGTAGAAGTGAAACGCGACGAGCGCCATCGTCTCGGCCCCCTGACGCGCGCGCATGGCGTGAAGGACCGCCTCCTGGGGCTGATTCCGTGCCTTGCCGAGGAGGGCGCGGACGACGCTCTCGTGAGTGCCGTCGTACGCATTGCCCGTCACAGCGGTCAGCGCTCCTGCGTCCCGGACGGCACCTTCGGCGAGGTCGAGGTGTCCAAGCTCCATCGAGACGGATGCCCAGACCAGCAGCGTTTCGGCCCAACCGTTCTGGTCGCCGTAGCGCTCGTGGACCTCGCGCGCGCGTTTCAGGTACGCAAGGGCACGCTCGACGTCGCCGAGGCGGAAGTAGGCATGACCGATGTTGGTCAGCGCGCGCGCAATCTGGAAGCGTACTCCGATGGACAAGTCGATCTGGATCGACTCGAGCGAAAGTGCGATGGCGTCTTCGTACCGCCCCTGGACGAACATGGCGTACGACAGGGCGCCTTTCACCCTCGCTTCGAGCCGGCGCCTTCCGCACTTCTTGAAGATCGCCGTGGCGTCGACGTAGGCGTCGACGGCCTCTCGGACGCGGCCGACCCGCAGGAGAAGCATGCCGCGCAAGCGCAGAACTTCCCCCTGCTGCTGGGGAGGGATCTTCGCTCCGTTCGGACCGAACGCCGCGAGGGCGCGATCGCACGCGGCGAGCGCGCCCTGGATGTCCCCGAGCTCGCGAAGACACTCACTGACCCGGGCCTCTGCTTCCATTTCGAGCTTGGGGAGGTTGGACGTATGCGCGATCTCGGCCGCCTGACGGGCGACCGTGAAACCGCGCGCCAGCCGTCCCTCGTCGAACTCGTACCGCGCGCTGCGCAACAGACCCAGACAGACCGCGCGGGGGGTGCCCTTGCGCCTCGCCAGAGCGCGGAGCGCCTTGAGATGACGGACTCGCTCGCGGCGGCGTCCGAGCATGCGGTACAGGCTCTCGAGCGCTTCTTGAGCCTCGATGCCACGGCTCAGCGTCCCCTCGCCGAGCGAGGCCACGGCACGAAGATAATATCGGATGGCGAGCGGGATCTGATAGGCGGATCGTGCGGCGGACGCCGCCTCGAGATAGAAATCGGCGGCTCGTTCGCGACGCTCGCCTTTGACCAGGTGACGGGCGACGACGGCAGCGGAGAGACCTCGCCCGAGCGAGGTGGTGGCAAGGTGCTCTCCGAGCGCCCGATGCATCCTGACGCGATCGTCGCGATCCAGAGCCAGGTAGACGACGTCGCGCGTCAGCGGGTGGCGGAAATCGACGAGCTCCCCCTTTTGGTCGCAAAGTCCCCGGGCGCAGAGCCGTACGACGGCCTGTTCGTCCTGCTTGCCGGTCAGCTTCCCGACGTCCGCGAGCGAGAGGGGTCCACCGGCGATGGCCAGCCAATCGACCACGGCGTGCTCGGGCGGAGGCAGCTCACGGATCCTGTCTCCCAGCAGCTGCTCGAGTGTCGACGGCAAGGCGCCGAAATCCGCGTCGTCGCGCGTGGTCCGAACGAGCGCGGCGACCGGCTTTCCCCCATCGCCCGGGGTTTCGCGGATCTCGATCGCGCCCCTCTCGAGAAGCGCGTCGATCATCTCGAGCAGGAAGAAGGGGTTTCCTCCGACCTTCGCCAGCAAGTCGGCGCAAACCTGACGGGCGCCTTCGCGCACACCCAGCCGGGCTTCGACGAGTCGAACCTGTTCGTCCGCCGTGAGGCTTCGTAGCTCGATCCGCGCGACCCCTTGCGTCACCTGGGTAACCCGATCGTCGGGGCGAGTCACCATGAGGACGAGTGCGCGCAGCGGCTCGCTCGTGTGCACCAGCTCGGCGAACAGATCGAGGCTTGCCTTGTCCGCCCAGTGCATACCCTCGATGACGACCACGATCGGGGCCTCGAACGCCACGACCGCGAGCAAGTTGCGAACGCCCGCGAGGATCTGCTTCTTGCGCGCATGCGCGTCCTCCTCCGAGCCGTCGCCCATCTGGCGGTTCGTCGCGAGCTCGGTCAGACGAGCGACGCTCGGGCTCGCCGCGTCTTCGAGCGTGGTTCCGTTGCCCGCCTTGGAGATGAGCGCCGCGACCTGTTCGAAGGGCTCCTCGCCCGAGGTCCCGATCGCCTGACGCACGATCTCCGCGACCGCCGCGTAAGGGATTTCGAGGGTGACCGGAGTGCACTCCACGTGGAGCAACCGCGCGATCGGCGGAAGCTCCGCGAGGAACGTGGCGACCAGGGCGGTCTTGCCGATTCCCATCTCGCCCACGACCGCCCGGCAGACGATGCGCGAGGAAGCGCCCCGTCCGCTGATCGCCTCGTGAAATGCAGCGTGAAGCTCGGCCTTCTCCGCGTCTCGGCCCACGAGGTCGGTTGCGCCTCCCTGGATCTCGAGGCGCTCCTCTCGCGACAAGCTGCGTTCCAGCGAGTAGACGCGCATGGCCCCGGGGAGATCGAGCCCGTCCGGATCCGCGGAAGTCGCCCGGAGCTCCAGGCTCGGCACGTCGCCCCAGCGGAAGTCGCGTCGGATGAGCCGATAGACGCCGCCCGCGACCCACGTGTGTCCCGAGGGGGCGGTCTCGCACAGCGCGTCGGCAAGGTGCGCCGCAGGGTCGTGCAGGATGTATTGAACCAGGTGCCCTTGCCCGTCCCGGAGTCCGGTCGCGATTCCGCGAACGATGCCGATCGAAGCGGCAATCGCACCCGCGAGCTCCTCCTTGAACCCGGAGACCGCTTCGTGAACGTCGAGGGCCAGCTGAGCGGCGTCGCTCGCCGCTCGCGACGCATTGGCGCCGACGCCGGCGATGGCCGACGCCATGGCGATGGGCGCGTTCGGAGCATCCGCCTCGATGACCCATGCCCAGCGCATGCCGCGTTTGAATGCGAGATCGTCGAGCATGTTCTTGAACCTGTCCAAGGTCCGTCGGGGGACGGTTGCGTCCCGCAGGCCCTTGAGTCTCAGGCTGAGGACGGCCACGTGCCGCACCTCCCGGCGCGCTCCCGATGAAGTCGATCGCCGAGCGGCGCCGGCGTCCACGGCCGGGGCCGCGGGGTCGTGCGCCTCGGACCGAGATTCGGCCAGGCTGCGTGCAAGCGGCACGGCGGCCTGGGTGCGTGCGTCGTCCCCTCGCGCAACCAGCGACGCGGGCGGCTCGCTCACGAGTGAACGACCGTCTCCGCCGATCAGGAGCGCTAGCGTCGATTCGAGGCCCGCGGCGTCGATGAGCTCCCCCTGCCGGACGATCGCTTTTCCGACGGCCGCCGCCATCTCGCGCGCGGTCGGAAATCGCTGGTCCGGTGCTTCGCACAGAGCCCGGAGCGTGATGGCTTCGAGCTCGTCGGGAACGTCGGGAGTGTGCGTCGAGGGCGGCTCGACGATTCCGGACCGCACGATGTCGATGAGCGCCTCGCCGCCGAGCCCTCCGTGGATCGGGCGGCCGACGAGAATCTCCCAGAGAATGACCCCGAGAGCGTAGACGTCACCGCGTCGATCGACGGTCTCGCCGCGCGCCTGCTCGGGCGACATGTACCCGAACTTTCCTTTGAGGACGCCCTGTTCTTCCGCGAAGAGACGCGCGCTCGCGATGCCGAAGTCTGCGATTTTGACCGCGCCCTCGAACGAAAGAAGAATATTCTGGGGGCTTACGTCACGGTGAACGATGTCGAGCGGCTGTCCCGCTTCGTCCTTCTTTTCGTGGGCGTAGTGCAGGCCCTTGGCCGCCTCGGCGATGATCCACGCGCCGATCCAGGGCGGAATCTTCGTTCCCTTGGCCTTGGCGGCGCTCATGAGGTGGCCGAGATCGCACCCCTCGACGTATTCCATCGCGAGCAGCAGGCCCTGATCGCCGAAGTCCTGAAACTCGTAGACTTGAACGACGTTCGGGTGATTGAGCCGCGTCGCGAGACGCGCCTCCTCGATGAACATCGTGCGGAATCGGCGTGAGCTACCGTGTGCCGGCAGAATGCGCTTGAGTACGAGAACTTTGTAGGTACCCTCGGCACCGATCTTCTTGGCGAGAAAGACCTCGGCCATGCCCCCGGTGCCGAGGCGCCGCACGACGTCGAACTGCGCGATTTCTTGAGGCGGAGGGGCCGACGGTGTCGTTTTCGACATCTTGCCGTAACGGAGCTTCAGTGTATATCGACGGCCGCTCGAGTGCGCGCGGGGTCCGCGATCGTTGTGTGAGGCGCGCGCGAGGCTCGCGTGAGCCAAATCCTCGGGCTAACCTGCGAGCCGCCCGCTGCTCACCATGAGCGATTCGCATGCGATCCGCCCTGAGCCCGCTGCCAGCGGCACGCTCGCCCGCACGCCGCTGATCCATCTCCTTCTCTACGCGCTCGACAAGGCGCTTTTCGGTACCATCGAATTTGCCGCGCCCGGCGGGCTCACCGCGGGGGTATTCTTCGCAGCGGGGCGGCCCGTGAAGGCGCGAACGGGCGAGCCGGTCGCCTATCTGGGGCGGAGTTTGCTGGAGCTCGGCTTTTTGAGCGAAGACCAGCTCACGCGGTCGCTGAGCGATCTCGCCGCGGCGAAGAAGCGTGGGGTTGCGCTCCATGGCCAGTTGCTGCTGTCCGCGGGCCTCATCGACGAGACACAGCTGGAAGCGGGCTTGCGCGAGCAGATGCTGCGCAAGCTTCGTTACGTGGCGGGGTTTCCAGGAGAGACGACGTACGCCTACTTCGATGGGTTCGATTCGATGCGCGAATGGGGGCGCGACGACGACCGTGGCTTCGATCCCCTGACGATGATCTGGAGCCTGCTGCGCGAGCATCCCCCGCAGGGCGCCATCGAATCGGCGCTCGCGCGCGTGTCGGCTGCGCCGCTTCGACTTGCCCGCGGCAGTGACGTGGGCCGGCTCGGTCTCGGACGCGACGAAAAGACGGCGATCGACCTCTTGCGAGCTCGCCCGATGCGCATCGACGAGCTCGCGGCGGCGGGCGGGCTGGGTCACACGGAGACCCGCCTTCTCTCGTACCTGCTCCTCGTCACCAAACAGGTCGACGTTCTTCGGCCGTCCGCGTCATCCATCGCCCCAAAATCGTCCATCGTTCCAAGTTCGTCCATCGCCCCGAGTCCGGCCATCGCGCCAAGCCCGTCGAGCGCTCCGAGAGCCTCCGATGCGGGATCGCCGTCCTCGAGGCCGGCTTCCTCGTCGGGAGCCCTGCCGTCGCGCGCGTCGGCGCCGTCCATCCCGCCTTCGGGCGGGCCTCGGGGGGCCACGTCGTTGCCGCCCGCATCGCCGCGCACGTCCATACGGCCCGGGTCGCAGCCGCCTGGCTCAGCACGCGCGTCGGTACGGCCCGGGTCACAGCCACCGGCAGGCAAGACGGGCAAGGGCGCGATTTCTGGATTGCCGCCCGGCGCCCTGGCCCCACCGCCCGGCCTGGCGCCTGGTCTGGTCGCACGCTGGAAGGAGATCGCAGGTCGAGCGTCGACGATCGATCGGGCCGATTACTTCTCGATGCTCGAGCTCGCCCGTGATGCGACCCGGGACGAGGTCGAGACGGCGTTTTTGGAGCTGGCGAAGACATGGCACCCCGACCGTCTACCGCCCGAGCTCTGGCCCCTCCGCGACCCGTGCTCCCGGGTGTTCGCCCGGATGAGCGAAGCACGCGCGACTCTGACCGACGACGAACAGCGTGAGGGTTACATGCGGCTGCTCGCGGACGGAAGCGGCTCGCCGGAGATGCAGGAGACCGTCGCGAAAGTCGTCGAGGCCGCGACGAATTTTCAGAAAGCCGAGGTGTGCTTCAAACGCAACGACTACGCCCAGGCCGAGCTCTTGTGCCGCAAGGCCGTCGAAGCCGACGCGACGCAACCGGACTACTTGGCCCTGCTCGCCTGGCTCGTTGCGCTCAAGCCCGAGAATCAGTCGCCCGAGAAGACGCGGGACGCGATCCAGATGCTCGACCGCGCGGTCGCGCTCAGCTCGAAGTGCGAGAAGGCGTATTTTTGGCGCGGCATGCTCAACAAGCGAGTCGGCAGGGCCGATGCCGCGTACCGCGACTTCAAACGTGTCGTCGAAATGAACCCCCGGAACATTGACGCGGCGCGTGAGGTCCGGCTTCATCGCATGCGCGGCGGAAGGCGCAGCGACCCCCCCGCCGGCACGGCTCGAGCAAACAGCGAGACGCCGAGGCCGGCGGATGACGGTAAGACCGGTCTCTTCGGGCGCCTGTTCAAGAAATAGCTAGGCGGGCTCGCGGGCGACCAGGTAACCGAATTCTTGCCGGAAGCGTTCCGGCGTCAGGTTCGCGGCCGCTGCAAGTTTGGCCAGTTCCTGCGGGCTGTCCAGGTCCCCCTGCTTGAGTCGCAGCATGTACGCGTACGCGATCCTGTACCGATCGCTGTCGACGTCGACCATTCGCACGCGCATTCGCCCCGTCTGGGGGTCCATGATGCTGTCGAACGGAACGGGCGCGAAGCGACCCTGCTGGATCGACACGAGGACGTTGGTTCCGCCCTCGATGATGTGCTGGGCGGCGCAGTAGCCGAGGTCGCGCGTGTATTCCAGGTCGAACGGAACGGGATCGGCGCAGCGGACCTCGTAGCCGATGTTCTTGGCCACGATGGTCGATTTGACGTTCAGCTCGGAGAGTCGCTCGCGCACGCGCGATTTGAGAACGTCACCGAAGCTGACCTCTTCGAGCCGGACGTGGCCATGCTCGTCGCGCTCCGCCGTTTCCACTTCGGCCATGTCCTCCGGCGGAACGAACTCGGCCAATCCCTCCGCCAGCACAACGACGCCGTCCTCGCGTCCGTAGGCAAGGCGCTTGATTATCGAGCCGGCCACCAGATCGGTGATCGTCTTCAGGCGAATGCTGCGCGTGCGGAACTCTTCCGGAATGAGGGTCAGCGTGGCGCCCGCGGCTTTTCCGATGCCGAGCGCGAGGTGACCGGCCTTACGACCCATCGCGACTACGAAGTACCAGCGCCCCGTCGTCTTCGCGTCGACCATCAAGTTGTGCACGATCTCCACACCGAGAGCGCGGGCCGTCTGGTAGCCGAACGTCCAGACGTCGTGGGGCAAGTCGAGATCGTTGTCGATCGTCTTGGGCACGTGCACCACTCGCAAGCGCCCCGCCGACGCTTGCGAGAGCTTGTATGCGCTGTACGCCGTGTCGTCTCCGCCGATGGTGATGAGCATCCCGACGTCGAGACGCTCGAGCGCGTCGAGAACGTTGCGCATCGCTTCGGGTTTCTTCGTGGGGTTGGCCCGTGAGATGCCCAGCATCGACCCGCCGCGAAAGTGAATGCGGCTCGTGTCGCTGATGGTGAGTGGAGTGACTCGCGACGTGTCCCCGTTCATGAGCCACTTGAACCCGTCCGAGATCCCGAGCACTTCCACGTTCGACAGGCACGCCCGGATCGTGGCGGCTCCGATGACGCTGTTGATGCCGGGCGCGGGGCCCCCGGCTACGGCGATGGCTAGCTTGCTACGGTGGCTCACGGGAAACGATTCTTTCATGATCAGGCTCGGCGGCGCGAGCGGTAGCACGTCTGAGGTCGATGCGCGCCCCCCTCGAGCCCGCACCGTGTAGGTACAAAGGCCCGTTTGCGGTAGAACCGACTCACATGAGCACGGTCCACGGGCTGCTCGCCACCAAATCCCTCGACCAGTTGCGGGAGCACGCCGAACGCGATCACGGCCTGAAGCGGTCGCTGACCAGCCTCGATCTCGTCCTCCTCGGCATCGGAGCGATCATCGGAACGGGCATCTTCGTTCTGACCGGACGAGCCGCCGCCGCCAACGCCGGTCCGGCGGTGGCTCTATCGTTCGTCACGGCCGGGATCGCGTCCGGGTTCGCAGGGCTCTGCTACGCCGAGATGGCGTCGATGATCCCCGTCGCGGGCAGCGCCTACACGTATTCGTATGCGACGATGGGCGAGCTGGTCGCCTGGATCATCGGGTGGGATCTCATTCTCGAATACCTCGTGTCGGCGGCCGCGGTGAGTGTCGGATGGTCCGGTTACGTCGTCGCGTTCTTGCACGACGCGTTCGGCGTCGACCTGCCGCGCGAATGGGTCAACGCGCCGACGGTCTGGGACGGGGAGCACTTTCGCGCGACGGGCGCGACGCTGAACCTGCCTGCGGTCTTCATCGTCGTTGCAGTGACGGCGATGCTCGTGCGCGGGATCAAGGAATCTGCCCGGCTCAACGCGATCATCGTCGTCATCAAGGTCTCGGTCATTCTCCTGTTCATCGCGTTCACCGCGCGGTTCGTGCACGCCGAGAATTGGCGCCCGTTCGTTCCACCCAACGAGGGCAGGTTCGGGCGCTACGGGGTCTCGGGCGTCTTGCAGGGCGCAACCATGGTCTTCTTCGCCTACATCGGGTTCGATGCGGTATCGACGGCCGCGCAGGAAACGCGTAACCCGCAAAAGGACCTTCCCAACGGCATTCTCGGCTCGCTGGCCATCTGCACGGTGCTCTACATCGTCGTGTCGCTGATCCTGACGGGGGTCGTTCCGTACCGGAAGCTCGGGGTGCCTCATCCCATTGCGCTGGGTGTGGAAGCGACCGGGCAGAGGTGGCTGGCGACGGCCGTCGAGATCGGCGCGATCGCCGGACTCTCGTCCGTCATGCTCGTGATGCTTCTCGGACAGCCGCGGATCTTCTTCGCCATGGCACACGACGGCCTGTTCCCGGAGGTCGCCGCCAAGATCCACCCCCGCTTCGGGACCCCTTACGTGACGACGTTGATCACGGGCGCCGTCTGTGCCGTCGCCGCCGGCATGCTTCCGATCGACATTTTGGCCGAGCTGACCAGCATCGGAACGCTTTTCGCGTTCGTCCTCGTGAGTCTCGGCGTCATGATTCTGCGGCTCAAACGACCCGAGCTGCCGCGCGCGTTCCGCGCGCCTGGCGGACCCTTCGTCGTTCCGATCCTCGGGGCGCTCACCTCGGGCCTGCTCATGTTCACGGCCACGACCGCCACCATCATCCGTCTCTTCGTGTGGATGGCGGTCGG
>Ga0187782_10000295_pt1 | contig 32511 bp, 19 predicted proteins | sample 0715_SJ02_MP15_2_FD_132454 | JGI IMG/M metagenome (GOLD analysis project Ga0187782, IMG submission 132454) | Tropical peat soil microbial communities from peatlands in Department of Meta, Colombia - 0715_SJ02_MP15_20_MG | ecosystem: Environmental > Terrestrial > Soil > Wetlands > Peat | place... | reverse complement strand
TACGAGCGCCGCGCCGATCTCCACCGCGGGCTCCTCATGCTCGCCTCAATACTTGTCTGTCTCCGCTTTCTGCCCTCTGCCGGGTTTTGAAACCGCCTCTAAGCTCGAAATGCAGCCGCGTGGCCGCACATCGTCGCTACCACTTCGTTGAAATCAACACCTGGATCGCGATCCGGGAATGGGAGATGTCGTGGCAAATGATCGCAAGCTGAAGGATCGTCGTGAATTTTTGCAGCTGATGGGCCTGGGCTCGGCCGCCGCCGTCCTCAACCCGTCCATCGCCAAGGCGTTGACCATCCCGGCGAACTTCAAGACCGGCACCATCATGGACGTCGAGCACATCGTGATCCTGATGCAGGAGAACAACTCGTTCGACGAAGTATTCGGTACCCTGCGCGGCGTGCGCGGGTTCTCCGACCCGCGCGCGGTCAAGCAGAAGAATGGTAACCCCGTGTTCCTGCAGCCGGCAGCGCCGACGTTCGGCGCTCCTGCCACCGGCTATGTGGAAAACGGCGTGACCTATGGCTGGCCCGCCAATCAGTTCGGCGGTGTGACCGCCGATCTGGTGGTGCCGCCATTCCAGATCAATGCGTCGGCCGCGACGGCGGCGAACGCTCCCTCCGCCACCCTTCCGACCGACAGCTTGAATCTGGTGTACCGTCCGGGACTGGACCACGGCTGGCCTCTCGGCACCGAAGCTCGAGACGGCGGTGAGTGGGATGGCTGGGTCCCGGCCAAGAACCCGCTGACCATGGCGTACCGCGAGCGCCCGGACGTTCCGTATCACCGCGCGCTGGCCGATGCCTTCACGGTCGGCGACAACTACTACTGCTCGTTCCGTGGTCCGACCAACGTGAACCGCTGCTACCTGTGGACCGGTTGCAACGGCAACATTCCAGGCAACATCCTGCCCAACGGTACACCAACCGCCCAGGGCACCAACGGCCATGGCGGCGGCATCGTGCTCAGCAACGGTTATGTGGATGGCTATCCGCTGTCGTGGCCGACCTACCCGGAGTTTCTGGAAGCCGGCGGCGTCAGCTGGCGCATCTACCAGGATATCGTGGGTGACTCGGTGTCGACCCCGACCGTCATCACCAACGACCAGGGCAGCGGGCCGATTCCGACGAACTCCGCTGGTCAACCGGTCTGCAATGGCAGCTTCGTCGGTAACTACACCGACAATCCGGTGTTGTACTTCCAGCAGTACGCCTACGCGCCGGCGAGCTCGCCGCTGTTCCAGAAGGGCGCGACGGGCACCGCCCTCGCCTATAACACTCCTGCGCTCACGGCGCCCCGCGCCGCGTGGGAGACCTGGGCCGAGGGCCTGTTCGCCCAGTTTCAGAGCGACGTAAGGAACGGCACGCTGCCGCAGGTGTCTTGGCTGGTCGCCCCGTACGGCTATTGCGAGCACCCGGCCGCCCCGAACGGCTACGGCGCCTGGTACATCTCTCAGGTCCTTGACATCCTGACTTCCAACCCGGAGCTGTTCAGCAAGACCGTGTTCATTATCAACTACGACGAGAACGATGGTTCCTTCGACCACCTGCCAGCGCCAGTCCCGGCGATCAGCACTGACGGTTCGGACGGTGCCACGACGATCACCCCCGACTACGAGCAGGTGCCGGGTTCGCCTGCGCTGCCAATGGGCTTCGGCTTCCGTGTACCGTTCCTGGTAATCTCGCCCTGGAGCAAGGGCGGCTACGTGAACTCCGAACTGTCGGATCACACCTCGGTCGTCAAGTTCATCGAGAAGCGCTTCGGGGTGTATTGCCCGAACATCACGCCCTGGCGCCGTGCAGTGAGTAGCGATTTGACGTCCTTTTTCAACTTCGCCAATCCCAACGGTCCGATCGCGCAGCTGCCGGACACGTCCGCGTGGCTGCCGGAGGAGCTGCCTTCGGGTGGCGGTTCCAGCTTGACGCCCTCATCGGTTTCGCAGATCACGTTGGGCATCCCGACGCAGGAGCGAGGCGTGCGCCCGGCGCGCGCGCTGCCGTACGACCTGGAGGTCACCGCCGCGGTGAACGCCTCCGCCGGCACCGTGACCCTGACGTTCATCAACACCGGCCGCAAGGCCGCGGTGTTCTCGGTGCGCTCGGTCAACGCCGCGGACGCTGTCCGTGCCTACACCGTAGAATCGGGCAAGTCGCTGTCGGGTACCTGGGACATTTCGCTGGTCTACGGCCTGTCGGTCTACGGCCCGAACGGCTTCCTGCGTCAGTTCAAGGGCAGCAGCGACAGCTCCGCCGCGCTGCTTGGCGTTACTGCGACGCACGGATTCGGGGGCTGCGGTTCGTTCGTGCTGCAAATCGCCAACCTGACAGAGAACAAAGCGAGCGTCACGGTGACCGACGCCTATACGGGTAAGATCGTCCCGGCGTTCTTCACCGGCCAGGGCGAGGAAATTGTGTACGACTGGTCGTTGGAAGAGTTCTACGGTTGGTATGACCTCGTCATCACGGTCGAGGAGGACCCGACCTTCGAGTATCGCTTCGCGGGCCACATCGAGACCGGCCGCGAAAGCATCTCCGATCCGGCGATGGGTGGCCTTGTCACCCTGAAGGTTCCTGTCTGATCTGAGGCGATGAGCGGGGTGTGCCGCCGCGGCCGCCGGTCCAGCCGCGGCGGACGTGTGCTCAAGGCAGTGCCAGGCCTCGCCGAGGCGGTAGTCAACCTGACCTGCGTGAAATTTTGACCACCCAAACGACGCTGCTGGAGCAGGAGATTCTTCGCCTGCAAGAACTTACGCGAACACGTCACTACGTTGCGGCGCTGGCAGGGATCGACCCGCTGCTGGCTCGGCACCCCAAAGACCGTGACCTGTTGTACCTGGCGGCGATGAACTTGCGCTATCTGAATCGGGTCCCGGACGCGCTCGAACTCCTTCGACGCCTGGAGCAGCATCACCCGCGATACAGCCGACTGTACCAGGAGCGCGGCCACTGCTACGTCGCACTGAGGGATGCTCCCAGGGCCATCGAGGCGTTCCGGCGCGGCGTCGACATTAACCTGGCGCTGCCCGACAGCTGGCAAATGCTGCACGGTCTATACCATGTGACGGGAGACCAGCACAACGCCGCCGCCGCAGCCGAGCACCTCGCGGTTCTAAAGAAGCTGCCACTGCCCATCATCCAGGCAGGCAGCATGTTCTCTGATGGCGAGTTGACAGCGGCGGAAAGCATCGTCCGCGCCTACTTGCTTCAGCACGGTCATCATGTCGAAGCCCTACGTCTGCTGGCCCGCATCGGCATCCAGCGCGACGTGCTGGATGACGCCGAACGGTTGCTGGAATCCGTCCTGAAGCTGGCACCGGACTACGGGGCAGCGCGAGCCGACTACGCCGGTGTGCTGAACAAGCGGCAGAAGTATCGGCAGGCGCGGCGGGAAATGGACACGCTACTGCAGCTGGAGCCCGGTAACCGCGATTATCTGAAGCTGTACGCGGCGGCCTGCGTGGGACTCGGCGATTACGCACCTATCATTCGCCTGTACCGCCAGATGCTGGCGGAAGGCGCTGCAACCGGAACCGAGACCGCGGACTTGCACCGGTGGCTGGCAGACTTGCTGAAAACCGTCGGTCGGCAGCCGGAAGCCATTCAGGAGTATCATGCAGCCATCGCCGCCCTGCCGGACTCGGGCGAGGCATGGTGGAGCCTGGCTAACCTTAAAACCTACCGCTTTGCTGACGATGAGATCGCGCACATGCGCACAGTGGAAGCTGCGCCAGCCACCTCCCTAGTAGCCCGATACCACCTGTGCTTCGCGCTGGGCAAGGCGCTGGAGGACCAGGGCCGATATGAAGAATCCTGGCGATTCTATGAGCGTGGCAATACCCTCAAGCACGCCGAGATTCGCCACCTGCCCAGGCTCGCCGAGGCCCACACCCGGCTGTCGAAGCAGGTGTGCACGAAGGAATTCTTCGCAGCACGGCAAGAGTGGGGCGTGGCGGATCCGGATCCCATTTTCATCGTCGGCCTGCCTCGCTCCGGCTCCACGCTCATCGAGCAAATCCTGGCCTCGCACCCCCAAGTGGAGGGCACCCAGGAACTCGCTGATGTCCAACGCGTTGTCATGGAGCTGCGGGGTCGCGGCACGGACCTGGATAACCCCCGCTATCCAGGTGTGCTGACCGAGCTAACCCCGGAGGAGTTCATGCGCCTCGGCGAACGCTTCTTAACCGAAACGCGGGTGTACCGTCAGACGGGGCGCCCGTTCTTCATCGACAAAATGCCGAACAACTTCCGCGATATCGGCCTCATCCATCTGATGCTGCCGAACGCAAAGATCATCGACGTGCGGCGCGAACCCATGGCCTGTTGCTTCGGCAATCTCAAGCAGCTGTTCTCCAGCGGGCAGGAGTTCAGCTACGACATCAATGATATCGCACGCTACTACCGCACCTACCTTGAAATCATGCGGCACTGGAACGTGGCGCTGCCCGGGCGGATCCTGACCGTGCATCATGAAGACGTGGTAGATGACCTTGAGGGCAGCGTGCGCCGCGTCCTGGACTTCTGCGGTCTGCCCTTCGAGCCGGCCTGTTTGGAGTTCCACAAGACCCCTCGCAACGTGCGCACGGCGAGTTCCGAGCAGGTGCGCCAGCCCATCAGCCGCGAAGGCGTCGACCGATGGCGAAACTACGAGCCCTGGCTTGCTTCTCTGCGGACCGCTCTGGGCGATGCGGTGACGTCCTACCGAGACTAAGCAGCTTAGGGGTGTTTGCCTTCTACGTACCGAAGATCGCGGTCTTTCGGCGGACACCATCGGTGCGCTTTGGAACTCCTGCCGCTTTCTGCGTAAACCTCGGCCCGTGCTCTTCTGGATGCCGGACTGCCGAGTCAGCGCCGCTTTTTCCGAGGGTCGGCATGCAGCGCCTCGCCGCGTACGAGCATCCGCACGAAGTCGTCGATGCGCTTTGCACGGGTCTCTGGCTTCTTCGCGTCTTGTACGCGATACAGAATCGCGTAGCGATTATGGCTGTCGAGGGTAGCGAAGTATGCGAGAGCTGCGGGCTCGGCATCGAGCGCCCGCTGCAAGTCGAGTGGCACGCTTGCACGGCTCTGTGATGCGTAAGCACGAGCCCACCGGCCATCGGCCTTCGCGCTCGCCACGGCGGCCAGCCCCGCTGCGCGCATGCGGCCCTCTTTGATGAGCCGTAGTGCGCTCGCACGGTTCGATTGCGACCACCGGCTCTTCGGGCCGCGAGGGGTGAACTTCTGAAGCCAGAAGTGCTCGTCGAGCTTTCCCTTCTGTCCATCGATCCAGCCGAAAAGGAGCGCGACTCCCAGAGCATCTGCGTAGGTGACAGAGGATACCCCGGCCTCTCGCTTGGCGATCTTCAGCCAGACGCCTCGCGCGCGCTCGTGATTTTGCTCAAGCCAGCGCTCCCAAGCGCTCGACGTTTCGAAAAGCTTCGTAGGAAGCGCGCGGGACTGCGATGCATCGCGGGCGTCATTCGTCTTCGCCATCGTAGTAACCCAACGTCTGGCCGTGAGCCGAGACTTGGATGAGCGGAACACCATTCGTGTCAAGGCTCTATGGACCTCCCAACAAGCCGACCTTCTTGGAGTCAGGGTACACGGCGATTTCGGCGAAGCCCAAGGTCGAGAGGCACAAGTACCGGCACGGCTCGTTCGAAGGGTTGACCATCTGGTGTGCGTGCGCTCGACCCATGGGCAATGCCACGAAATCGCCAGCCCCAACGTCAATCTCCCGGTCGCCAAGGCGCAGCTTGGCGCTTCCCTCCAGCACGAACAACGCCTCTTCCTGCGCAAGATGGTGTGAAATGGGAAGCCTTCGTTTAGGTGAAACGCCTGCCGCCTACGCCGCGACGTGTGCACACTATGCGGCCATCGCCAAGAGCGCGTTTCTAGATTCATCCACGTAGGGACGCAACTGCAACGACTCCGTCAGCGCGATCGCTCCAGCATCAGCCAACGAGGCGCTCCATGTTCTTGATTGCCGGCCGCGCGTTGCTGGCAAATCGCAGGAACGCCGCCTGCGCGCTCGGCTCGCCGGCACGCTTCACCAGCCCGCGCAGCATGTTGAGGCGCGATCGTTCGAGCCAATCCTGGATGTCAGATTCCTTCGACCAGAGATTCGCGGCTTTCATGCTGACGAGCATGCCCTTCAGCCAGTCGAGCGGGACGTTCGGCTGGCGGGTGGGCGGGCAAAGGCGGTTCTTGGTATCGAGGTCTTTGCGGGTCGCCTCGATGTAGGCCACGAGCGCTGCCGCGAATGGCAAGAGGCCGATCCGGATCGATTGCAGCGTGATTCGATCGGCGGCGAAGATCGGCGTCTCTGGAGCAGGGTTCAACCCCTGGGCCGCGCAATGCACATGGAGGTGGTACGGGCTCGTCGGGATCGTGCCCTCGTCGAGCACGATGCGATCGGTCTCGAGCTGGCGAACCCTGCCCCGCCGTACGACGTTTTCGATGCGGCGCAGCTGGGCCACCTCCCCGGTGCTCAGCGTCGGCCCGCGGAACATGGTGGGCGTGATGTCCGGGGCGACGCGGAGCACCTGCTGCGATGCCTCGAGTCGCGCGAAGAGATCGTCCACGGAAGCCGCCTGGGCGGCCGCTTCGAGTTGCAGCGACAGCCCGTCGAGCATGGTGGTCACGAGGTCCCCGCCCTGCATGTAAAAGCGGTTGAGAAACCATCCCTCGCGAGGTTTGATCCAGCGGATGTCTTGCGGCGATACGCCGGTATCGAGCAGCCAGGTGCACGAGTCGAGGGCCGTCTTGCCGGCACCGACGATGACGTAGCCGGCCGGCTTCTCTCGAACGGTTGCAAGGGCACCTGCCGGCACGCAGCTCGCTCCACGAGCGACGTCGAACGGAGGCGGCGAGCTCGCCGGAAACTGACCTTCGAGGTACGTCGCGTCGACGAGCTTCTTGCGAACTCGGACTTCGTATTCATCGCTTGACGTGTTTGCAACGAACCGGTGGTTGCCGACATAGCTCGACATCGGAAAGTAGCGAACCCGTCCCGAGGGCAAGAGGCGCTGCTGCATCACGCGGTCGTAGTACCCGCAGATCTCGGCGGCGCTCGCGCGCTCGTACATTCCCGCGTTCGGACCGTGGCGGTCGATCGTCTCACTGCCAAGAGGCAGCGAGTTCACGCCGTAGTAAGCGGAGGGCTGGTGGAGCCGCACGAAGGGATAGGCTTCGAGCCAGTGCCCGCCCGGCGCGTGACGCCGGTCGACGAGGATGACGTCGGCGTCGCCGGACGCCTCGATCAACGCGTCGGCGAACGCCAAGCCCGCCGCGCCGCACCCGACGATGAGGTAGTCGGTCTCGAGGGTCTTTCCCATGGCCCGGGTGACTGCATCACTTGATAATGCCGGGATCAAGGCCGCAGCCATAGCGCGCGGCCGATTCGGCCTGGTAGCGCTTGTCCTCGTCGGTCTCGATGGGGGGTGACGGTCACCTTGCCCTCGAGCATCTTCTCCATCACCTTGCGGGCCGCCGCTGGGTTGCGGGAGAAAACCTCAGGTAAATCCCCGAGCCGCGCCAGCGTTTCTCGCTCCAGGCGGCGCACTTCGAGCGACAGCACGCTCGGAGCCGTCCTCGACGGCGCCAGGCGCGCCTCGAGTGAGCTGAGGAGGGCCTGGCGCCGTTCGAGCTCATTCACGAAGGCCCGGCAGCGACCCTCTGGCCATCGCAATGGCCTGCGCGAGGTTCGCTTGCTCGGCGCGGATGATCTTGATCTGCTCTTCGAGTTTGGGTGCCTCATCGGATTCGGCCGGCCTCGTGCGCTCGATGAGATGCCGTCGCACCTCGCCGAACACCGCACGGACGAACGACTCCTCGGTCATCTGGACGCGAAGCTCCTCGATGACGGCTTCGTCTACTTCGCACATCGGCCGCCGGGGCGTGTTCGACCAGACCGCCCGCCCCGCTCGTGGCCGGCATCGCAAAAGACTCGAAGCCCTCGCGTGCGGTAGACGTCCGTCGATGACGTTCGAGCGTGTACTGCGGCCCCTCGATTCCGCCCGCGGTCTTTTGCGAGATCGTGCGATCGATGGCGCTTCGGCACCAGAAATGGGATGCGGTGGTGCGCCTTCGCGCATCGCAACTACGCTTGCCGTTGTTCGCCGTTTCGAGATCGCGCCCAGAGATCGCGCAGGCGAGGCCGGGAAGGTTTCGGCATTGACGGCGGGGGCCGAACGGCGGCTTGTTGGTCGATGACGAATGCGATGTCGGACCAAAGCTGTGCGAATTCGGTCGCACTAAAATTCGACCCAGACCGCATGACATCGGCGCCTGAACCGCCCCGGAAACTCCCCACGACGTCGAGGTGATCGGCGAGGACCACCAGCTTTGCCCTACCATCCAGCGTCTGCGAGCGCGTGGGGACAACTCCGTCGCAAGAAACGGGGCTTTTGAGGATCGCACCGAGCTCGCTGGGGGTACCGAGGTACTTGCCGTCGGGCTGCGCTCCGGGAAGTCGGTCGTGAGCCGTGAGATGGTACAGAAGGTCGTAGACGGCTCGTCCAACCAGGTCGAACCCGACGTCGACCCGGGTGGGTTTCGGTGAAGCCGTAACATACGAATGAATCCGAGTGAGGTCATCGCCTCCACGGATTTCCCGGCTCAACTCCGCCATGTGGACCACGCTGAGGTCGTCGAAGAGCTGACGGTCCTCCTCGATTTCGCGCAAAAAACGCCGAACCTGCACGGCCACCTCTTCGGCGGCGCCCGTGGAGGCTTGCCGCGAAGCCGCCGCCTGACGAGCTGCCTCCGACAAAACTGCACTCGGGCTCACTCCGCGTAGGCGGGGCCTGACCACAGACCCTCCGATGGCCGCCAGAGATTTCGTCACGATCGAATCGAATCCGGGGTTGCGCCAGGTTCCGAGAAGTGTCAGCTGTTGAGCGATTCCGAGGGCCACGTCTCGGACCAGTGCGGCGCGGCTGACCAAAGGAGTTCCCCGGAAAGGCGCCGAGACAGTCACCACTTCTCCGAGGGCAGCAATGATCTCGGCTCGCTCCGAACCGCGGGGACCACCCACCCAGTGAAAGTTCCGATTCGCCAGAAGCCAAGCATCCACCCCGCCCGTGCTGTGGCCTACGAGGTGCACGCGGTTCGCGGTGATGGTCTGCGCAGCGTGAGCCAGCGGCTGCCCGCGCATCAGCCTCCAAATGGATTCGTGCAGGCTGGCCACTCGTTCATCGAGGGAGCCCGTTGGAGGCGGCTCATGGACGAGTACCGCATGGTTCGGCAGCGCGGGCTGCAGGATCTGCCTAACCCCCGCAAAGTACTCGAGGATCGGGGCCTGAGCCGGACCGAACGCGTTGTACCCGAAGAAGCCTGGGATCAAGAGGACAACGTCCGTGGGCATGTGTCACCCCTGTTGCGCGCAGCATGTCACGCTTCGGAAGCGACGGGAATGGGCCCAAACCTTTGCGGGCGTCGAGTTGGGGGCTAGCAGCCTCAAGAGTGTGCTGAAGCGGTTCTCAAAGAGCGCCCGAACGTGACCCTCCCAGGTGCCGAATCCGCAATCGACGGAGCTCGGCGCGCGTGTGGAGGAGTTCGTTGGCGACGGTCTGGGGCGCCAGCCCGACCTCGAGGGCAGACGGTCGCCTTGGCTTTCCTCCCGGGTGTTGCCCGCCCGCCGACCCCGAAGCCGAGGATGTTTGCCTGGGGGGTGACGTCATTGGCGAAGCCGATGGGCTTCATCGGGTTCGTGGCGCCCCCGACGCGGACGCCGACCTCGACATCGACATCGAGGGGGCCGAGGGCCGAAGCGGGACGCGCAACCACGACACTGCACACGCCTGCCGCGGCGGCGAGGGCCGCCCACCCCAAGTGTGGGCCGATACGATCGTGCTGATCCGGCGTAGTCGCGGAAAACCGCCTCTGGGGAGCCGAGCGCATTCGCGGTGAACTCTTGAAGCTCCGCATTCGTGTCGCGAAGCGGACGACAGCGGTACGTACGCGATCTGCGCAGATCTCCCGCCACCTCAGCGAGGCGCGGCCGCACCAGGGCTGCAGCAGGGCCGCCCGGTCGGTCACTTCAATCATTTGTTGTTGGCGATCGCGTGGCTCCGCGTCAGCATCTCGCTCACATCGAAGCGTCCCTGCGCCCCCGCGAAGAGGAAGGCGCCAACATGCGCCGAGGGCAGCGGGATGTTCGCACCGTGATTCTCCTGCCAGGTCCATAGGTCCAGGTCTGCGCCGACGACCGGAGCGATGGCGACGCCGGGCGAGGAACGGAAGTCGTACCCGACCGTCGCCATGGCAAGCTCGAAGCCGTGGAAGAGCGCCGATTGCGCCCCGCCGACGGGGTCCACGTCCCAGAGCAGACGATAGCCTGTCCCGATACGGAAGAATGGATCGCCTCGCATGAAAGGGCTCGCGTGATACGTGAACCCGATGTTCCCTGCAGTGCCGCGCGCCGCGGTCGTCCCGCTCGTGTTCGGCGCGAACTCTTGGTACTCGCCCTGCAGCCCGATCGACCACCATGGGTCGGATCGAAAGTCCACGGCCGCCTCGATGCCGATACCGGGACCGGCGACGGCGCCAATGCTCTGTGCAGAGGTGAGCAGACCGAAGCCCTGGGTGTACCCTGTGCCGATCCGGAGCTCGAGAGTGTGGCTCGGTGCCTCCAGATTCAAGCTCGGCGCCTCCTCCTGAGCGAGAGCGATCGAGCCGAACAGCAGGGCGGTTGCCGCCAAAAGCCCAGCCGAGAGAGTGAGCCGTGCCCGCATCGAAGGGCTTCCTTTCCCTTCGAGACGGGAGCACGTCGCGTGCCGTCCCGCCCCCCTGTTGCCCAATCAGCGCGCGAACACGATTTCGCGTACCTTCCCCCAACGCAGCCGTGACGCTGCGGTCGGGTGGCCTGCGACGCAACGACGTGATCGAGGAGCTCTCGCCGACGAATGAGCGTCAAACGTTTCGCCGACGAGCTACAAGGTGCGCACTGGCTGGAGGTTCGTCGGGCGAGGCGGGAACTCCGGGGCAATGAAGGTCGCGTCCTGGACGATGGTCGGGTTCCAGAGGGATCGTGAACGGCGGGCGCTACTCACTCTCGTCCGGGTTTTCGACCTGAAGTTGAGTGGTTCGAGTCGGAGAAGCAGCTTCGCTCGGACAACTGAGTCCGGGTCCCATGACCCTGCGAATTGGCATCCGGGGGCCGACCCGAAGCGAAGCGGGCGGCTAACGGGGACCGGTAGACGAGCTTCGACTGAAGCCGAGGCTTGCTGCCCCCGGTGCCGCTCACGCGGCCGCCAGCGCGATGAGCGCGGTTCTGAATTCATCCACCTAGGGACGCGGTGAATAAGGTTGAAGGAAAGGCGAATCACCGCGCCCAGGTTCGCCTTACAGGCCAGGCGCCGGATACAGCTCCTTCGGCAAGGGCTTTGCGTGGGGCATGACGCCGACGATCAGCGCGGGTTCGTTGGAGCGATTGCTCCACGCATGATTGACGCCTCGCACCACGGCCGTGTCGCCCGCCCGAAGCAAGACTTCATCGGTGTCCGAGACGAGGTGGACCTCCCCTCGTGCCGGCCTGGGCGATCCCGTCTGGACCGACGCAATGGGGCGCGTTCTGCCGGCGCCGAGTCCGGCGGTCGGCATCAAATCGGCAAAGTAATCGCTGCGCGCAGCGCATGGCCACCGCCTCACACCGAGTGGATCGTGTGCCGCCCGCTGTGCTCAATTGGACCGCGGGAAACGGTGGCTCTCGGCTCGTCGCCCTTCCGGTCCTCAACGGACTGCACCACGACTACCGGCGCGCCGCGTGATACCCCCTCGCCCAGGCAGGGATAAACCAAGTAGCGAGAATAGTCGACGGAGTCGAGGTTCTCCCCACCGCACGGGTGTGGGCTCCGTGCCGGGACACGAACCGGAGAAAAATGACTATGGCACTCCCCCTCAAAATCGATTCTAGTTACGGCCGCTGATTCGTCCGGGCTCTCGAGCCCTCCGGGAACAGTACAACCGCGGTCGATGCGACGAATCGACGCGAACTATAGCCCGACGCCATCAAAGGTCTTTGGGCCGCTACGAAACCGTCTGGAGAGCACCATCATGAAGAAATCGATCTGTGTTCTGGCTTCCGTGAATCTCGCGAGCGTCCTGGTGACTGCGACCGCTCTCGCCCAGGTCCCGACGCCGGGCACCGTCACCGTGAACACCACGAATGGGATCGCGCACCTAAATTTAGCCGCCATTCCGATCGGCGCGAACGCCGCGGTCTGGGACTCCCACCTGTACGAGGCCGCCGTTCCGGACCTGCTTTCGGACGCCGGCATCCGGCTTATACGTTATCCGGGCGGCTCGACGGCGGACACGTACCATTGGCAGTCGGACACCGGGAGCTATGCCGCAAACACGTTTGACTCGTACATGACAATCGTTCAGGCGGCTCAGGCGCAGGCGATCATTACGGTGGACTACGGCTCGGGAACGCCGGCCGAGGCAGCGGGCTGGGTCCAGTACGCGAACACCGGCGGTCCCAATTACAGTGGCCCGGTTCCCACGTACGGAGGGGGCAGCGCCACGGGCCAAAGCTATCACGTCAAGTACTGGGAAGTCGGCAACGAGGTCTACGGCAACAGCACCTACGGCGGCAACTGGGAGACCGACACCAACCCCCCGGGTCCTGCGGAATACGCCCAGCTTTTTCAGCAATACTCGGCGGCGATGAAGGCCGTGGACCCGACAATCAAGGTCGGCGCCGTCCTGACGGCACCGGGCAATTGGCCGGACGGCGTGACGAACAGCCTGTCGCCCCAGCCCTGGAACGAAACGGTCTTGTCGACCGCGTGCAGCGCTGCCGATTTCGTCATCATTCACTGGTATCCCGAGAGCCCAGGGGCCGAGTCCGACCCGGGCTTGCTGGCCATGGCCGAGAGCGGCGGCGCCAACACACCCAGCATTCCGAGCATGGTCACCTCGCTGCAGCTGCTGATTGCCGAGTACTGCGGATCGCACGCGAACGACGTCGAAATCTTCGTCACGGAAACGAACTCCGTATCCTACAATCCCGGCAAGCAAACCACGAGCCTCGTCAATGGGCTCTTCCTCGCCGATTCGATGATGACCTGGCTCGACAACGGAGTGACCAACGTGGACTTGTGGGCGATCCACAACAGTCCCACTTGCGGCACCAACGACAGCTCCTCCTTGTACGGTAATTACAACTTCGGCGACTTCGGTTTCCTGTCAGTGGGCGGGTGGTGCTCGAATGCCGTGGAGCCGCCTGCCGAAACGCCGTTCCCTTCATATTACGGAGCGCAGATTGTGTCGCACGTGGCCGAGCCGGACGGCACGGTCCTCAGCGCGACCTCGTCGCTGCCGCTCGTGTCGGCGCACGCCGTTCAGGGGGTAGCCGGAAACGTCAATGTGCTGCTCGTCAACAAGGACCCCGCGAACTCGTACGCTGTGACGGTATCGCTTCAAGGATCAAAGGGGTTGAGCCTCGGAGAAGTATTCACCTACGGCGAGAACAGCACGTCGATCGCGCCGGGCCTCACCGGTGTGTCGAACTCGTCGTTCAAGGTCACCGTTGCTCCGTACTCGCTGACGGCCGTGCGCGTGCTGCAATGAGCGCAGTGCTCGGACCGGTCATGGCTCGGGTGCCGCAGTCGCGCCGAAGGTGACTGTCCAACGCCGATAAGCCTATGCGGCGTCACGCGCCCCCGCCATCGAGCCTTCGCAGCAGCTCGACCTCGAGGCCCTGGAGAAAACCCTGGGCACTGCTGACGATCCAGATCGCGTACGCGCAGTGCGCGTTCTATGGATCGCGCTTTTTCGATGGGGCCAGTACCGCTGGCGAGCCACATCGATTTGCTGGTGCAGACGGCCCTCGGCGCCGGGTCCATCGTAGCCGGCTCACATTGAGGGCCTGGCTGCATGAGGCGCGGGTTTTGCGCACTCGCGATCCCCATAGTTCAGGGCGACGCCAACACGAAGCGGCCAATCTGGCCGAGTCGTCCTGGGGGGGCTGGAATAACCCCCCGCGTGCGTCCCGGAAGTGGCGCTCGAGCGTGAGCTGGCGGGTGAGCCCGAACCCACCCGCTGTGCGTGAGAACCAGGCCCGTCAAGAGCTGGCCGATCACGCGCTCCAGCGGCTCCTCGGTTCTCCAGCATCCCCTGCCAGAGCCTCGTACGGCAGCTCGTCCTTCTCCGACTGCGCAGTCGCGCTCGAGGCGCTCTGAGGACAGTCGTGCTGACCCTTCCCGCCCTCAGGAAGCGGCAGCCAGCGGCGACGGGGTCAGGGATTCGCGGGCACCGGAAAGGACGGCGCCGTCGGGAAGCTCGAAGACGAGCTCGAATGGACGATGGCCGTTGCGGCCTTCCCCCGTGAACGCGACGCGCACGGTGCCGCCTTGTCGCTGAACGAACGACTGGATCGCGTTCATCCCGACCCCGCGCCCGGACGTCGACGAAAGCTTCGTCGCGGTCGAGATCCCGGAGACGAAGATCGTGTCGGCGACCTCCTGGTCGCTGGCATCGGCAAGGCGCGCGCGCTCGCGCAGCGCGGACAACGGCAGGCCGCGCCCGTCGTCCGAGACGCGAATGGCCGTGCTTGCCTCGGTCCGTTCCACCTGAACGCGGATACGACCTCGTGGCGGCTTGCCCAGGCGTTCACGCTCGGCCGGCGCCTCGAGGCCGTGGTCCATTGTGTTCCGGAACGCATGGATCAACGCGTGGCCCATCGCTTGGCTCCACGAGGTGTCGAGAAGCACCCCGAGGTCCTGACATTCGACGACCGGCAAGGGTTTGCCGTGCTCCCGGGCGAGCGAAGGCAACGTTCTGGCGCTCTCCTTGACGAGGTCTCCGACGGGAACCGCCTCTGCGCGTCGGAGTGCTCGCTCGACGGCATGCAGCGCCTGCGAGGAACCGACCTTTCCGCTCGCAGCCTCCCGGAGGACGGCGTGAATCTCTCCGAGACCCTGGTCCAGGCGGGTCCGCGGACGATCCGCCAGCCCCTCGAGCTTGCGACGAAACACGCCCTCGTAGGCTTCGATTGCCCCCAGAACGGCCTCGATCCCCGCGTCCAGCGCCCGCACGTCGGGGACTTTCTCCGGGTTCTTTCGCAGGTCGACGTAGGGCTCCTCCGCCAGATGCACCGTGTCGACCACGCGTGAAAAGCCAAGCAGTCGCGCATTCCCCTTGACCGTGTGCATGTTGCGAAACATGAGCGCGAGCGCCTCTCGATTCAGCGGCGCACTCTCCTCGAGAGTCGCGCGAATCTCGTGCATGAACGCGCGTGCCGAGCGGCAAAAGTCTTGAAAACTGTCGACCCCTGCCTCCAGGATCTGCCCGACCAGCTCCAGATCGCTCGCCTTGGTCGTGACGTTGCCTTTGAGCGTCCTGAGCAGGGTGACGTCGCGCAGGGCAACGAGGATCTTGTAGACTTTGCCGTCCTCGTCGAGGACCCAATCCCAGTCGACCTCGAAATCGCGCGTTTCCCCGGCGGGCGTCTTCCGCGAGAACTCCTGGAGCAGGTGCGAGGCATTCACCTCCGCGATGAAGCCCGGGACCCCGAAGCTGAACTGCAGTGCGCAGCGCATGGCATCGAGCACGTCGGGGGTCACGTTCGCCCCCTCGAAGAGCAGCCTCAGCGAATCCTGGCCGGCCACGTCGTCGCAGCCCAGGATGCTCTTCAGATGCGCGGAATACTGCGGCTGGACCATCAGGTCGCTGCCGATCGTGAAGATGCCTTGCTGGATGCTGTTCAGCATGGCGGCGACCTCACGGTTCTTTTCTGCGAGCTCGCGCGTCCGCTCCGCGACCTTCACTTCCAGCTTGTCGTAGAGCTGAGCGTTGGCGATCGAGATCGCCGCCTGTCCGGCGATGACCTGCGACAGGGCGACGCGCTCCGACGTGAACGCCTGCGTGGCCTCGTTGTTCTCCGCGTAGAGAATGGCCAGGATCTTCCCCTGGCTCATCACGGGCAGGCACAAGACGGACTTGACCGCGTTGCGCTGGACGTAAGCGTCCTCGAGGTACGCCGCATCGTGCATGGCATCGTCGACGACGACAATTTCGGCCGTGCGGCCCACGTAGCGGACGATGTCCGGGCAGAGATCCTCGCACTCGTCGACGGGAACGGGGCGCCCGAAGTCCGTGACTCCCTCCAGGGCCACTCGCGCCTCGACGGTCAGCTCGCCGCTCGAAGGGGACTTCAAGAGCAAGCACCCTCGCTGCGCGCCGGCATTCTCGATGATCGTGGCCATGAGCTTTGCAAAGAGCTTGTCGGGCTTCACCTCGCTCGAGATGGCCCGGGTCGCCTTGACCATCGATTCGCTATCGAGCGAGGACGTTTGACCCGACGTGTGGCTGCGCGAGTGGGTGATCGTCCGGCTCACGAGGCCAGGACGCGAGCCGAGGCCGAGCCAATCCGGGAAGCGCCGTTCGAGCTCGCGAAGCTTCGCGGCGGCACCCCAGCGCTCGTAGAGGTAGTACGCCTCGTCGATGAACGTCTTGGCGATCTTGCGTTGACTCTTTTCCAGCCAGTATTGCGCGAGCCGCTCGTTCGCCAGCGCCCGCAGGTGCAGGAAGGCGTCGCCGGTGGCCGCGATCGCCTCGTCGTAAAGACGGAGGACGTCGTCGGTAGGAGACTCACGCAGCCGTGCGATTTCGGCCGCGCAGAGCTTGTACTTGTGCAAGAAGTTCGCTGGGCTGTTCTCCGCCCAGACCCGCAGCTTCTCCTGGTTCGCGAGCAGCGACGTCATGATGGCGTCTCGCGCCCCGGAGCTCGCGCCACGCGCTCTGTCGACGAGCAAGAGGGACTGGAACAGGTGGTAGTCGGGCACGGCGAAGAGCGCCGTCCCGGCCGGCAGAAAAGAACCGGTGAACGCCTGCCACGCTTCCGCCGACTCGAGATCGCCGAGGATGATGCTTGCCATCGTCTCGGCGTGACCGTACGAGAAGAGCCACTGTGCATTTCCGAGCTCGACCAGCCACCTCGTGAAATCGTCCGACGGCCGCGAGCCTTCGATCGAGCCGCCAAGCCGGCTCACGACGCGCTGGGCCGCGGTCGCCCCGGCGACCGCGTTCGCGGCACCGAGCTGTCGCAGAGCGGCAACCGCGCCCTCGCACTCCGTGCGGCACTCGTCGAGACTCCGGCCGACGAGGAGCATCCGCTGCAGGACGAGCACGCGCGTATAGACCGGATGTTTCAGGTCGCCGAGCTCGTGACCCGTACGCACCGCGTGGGCGTAGGCGTCGAAGCCCTCGCGAAAGGGCGCGCGCCAGTGCGAGACGAACGTGGCAAAGACGAAATGGACGCCGGATTCGAGCGGCGTCGGGGCATACCTCTCGACGAGGGCAAACGCCGCCCTGCCGAGACGATAGGCCATCTCGTAGTCGCCGAGGATGCCGCCGAGAATGATCCCGCAGTCGACGAAGTTCTTGCACGAGACGGGCGTCACCCCTCGCTCGAGCGCGAGGTCGAACATGATGAGCTCCGCCAGGATGAAGAGCGGCGGATAGCTCTGGATCGCCGACGGGATGACCTGAAAGAGAAGGTTCATCGCCGTGCACAGTTCGCGATCCTCGAGCTCCGGCAGGTGGACGAGATCCTCGACGCGAACGCGCGCGAGGTGCTCCTTCATCTTTGCGATGCCCTCGCCGATCCGACGATCGATCTCCGCGTGATCCTCGGGCAGCTCGATCCCGAATGCCGCCAGATTCTTGCGGATGGTATCGACCGCGTCGACCAGGCGTCCCTGGTGATCGAGGATGGTCACCTCGAGCTCGACGGCGCGCCCGAGCGCGACCTTGTTCGGAGCGAGATCGAGCAACTCGTCGACGAGTGCCGCGGCACCCTCGACGCCCCTCGTCAGGAAGATGCACTCGACGCGCGTGAGACACGACTCGAAGTGGAGCTCGGGAAGGCGCGCCCACTCCTCTTTCGACAGGAGGCCGAGACCCGTCTCGAGGTACGTCATCGCGACGGCGTAGGCCCCGGAACGCTTCGCGCGGTGGCCCGCCTCGCTGCTCAGGCGAGCAAGCTCGACGCGATCCTCGTAGCTCGTGAGGAGCGACCGAGCCAGACCCAAGTGGTTCACGAGCTCGAAGATTCTCTCGTCGCGCTCGGTCCCCTGGAGGGACGCCTGGAGCAGGCGGCCGATGCGCAGGTGGACCTGGGCTCGCTCCCGTTCGTCGAGCAGCAGGTACGCCGCCTGGTGGATCCGATCGTGCTGGAACCGGTACTCGACGCCGAGGGCCACGAGCGCGGCGTCGTCCTGCTCGAGCCTGCTGTGGACCAGTCGATGGCCGCTTCCGAAGGGGAGAAGAACGCTCTCTTCGATCGCGGGCCACAGGGCGGCTGCCACCGATCCCGGCGACTGCTCGGCAAGCCGCGAGAGGGTCGCCAGGGGGAAGTGGCCACCGAGGCACGCCGCGACGCGGAGGTGCTCGATCGTTTCGGCTGGAAGCTGACGCAGGCGCGCGACCATCAAGTCGGCGACGTTTTCGCTGACGGCGGCGTTCGCGATCCGCTCGTGGTCCCAGTCCCAGCGCGCCTCGTCCGCGACGAACCGGAATGCACCGTCGCGGTGGAGCTTCCGGAGCAGCTCGTGGACGAAGAACGGATTCCCCCCCGTTTTCTGGAATACGAGCGTCCCCAGACGCGCGCAGCGCGCGGGTTCGCACCGCAGCGTGTCGCCCACGAGCTGCTGGATGCTCTCCTCGGAGAGCGACTCCAGATGGAGCCCCTCGATTGCGTCCGGTCGCTGGGTCTGCAGCTCGTCCAGCGCGCGCGCCCACGCCGACGGGTGCCCTTCCTCCGTTTCGGTGTCCCGGTGAGCCCCGATGACGAGGACGTTGCGCACCAATCCGTCGCCCAGCAGATTGACGATGAGCTCGGGGGTCGAGGCGTCCGTCGACTGGAGATCGTCCACGAAGACAACCAGCGGGTGCTCCGGCTGCGCGAGAGTCTTGATGAATTCGCGAAAGACGCGCTGCAGCCGGACGCGCCCCTCTTGAGCGCTCACTTCGGGCAGCGAAGGCTGAGGCCCTATCGCCTGCTCAAGCTCCGGGAGCATGTCCACCAGAACCCTGCAGTGCGCACCGAGGGCGAGGGAAAGACTCTTCCTCCAGGCATCGACGCGCTCTTCGGGCTCGGCGAGCATGTACTTGACGAGGCCTCGCAGCGCCTGCAGGAGCGCTCCATAGGGCACGTTGCGGTCGTTGTGCTCGAACTTGCCGGCGACGAAATAGCCGCGCGCGCGGACCACGGCTCTCTGGATCTCCTGGATCAGCGAAGACTTGCCCACGCCCGAGTGCCCGGCGACCAGCACTAGCTTGCCGGGCCCTCGCCTCGTCGCTTCGAAGGTTTCGAGAAGGACACCGACCTCGCGCTCTCGACCGAACATCTTCTGGGAGACCTGGAAGCGCTCCGGCACGTCATGGGTGCCGAGGGTGAAGCGCTCGATCGTCCCGTCGTTGGCCCACTCGTCGTGGCACCGTTCGAGATCCCTCAGCAGCCCCCGCGCGGTCTGGTATCGCTCGTCGGGGTTCTTGGCCATGAGCTTGCGAACGATCAGTGCCAGCGCCTCGGGGACGGCGGGATTCGCGCTGCGCGCGTCGGGCGCCGGCCTCGAGATGTGGCAATGAACCCATCCCATCGTGTCGGTGGCCGAAAACGGCAGCTTGCCCGTAAGGAGCTCGAAGAACGTGACGCCGAGCGAGTAATAGTCGCTGCGGTAGTCGACGTCGCGGTTCATCCGCCCGGTCTGCTCGGGCGACATGTACGGCAGGGATCCCTCGAGCAGGCTCGGTAGGTTGACGTCCTGCTGCTGACGAATGCGCTCGATCGCACTGTTGAAATCGATGAGCTTCACCTCGCCCGTCGCGGGGTTCATCAGGATGTTCCGCGGCTTGATGTCTTTGTGGACGATCCCGTGCCCGTGGATCACGCCCAGCGTCTTCGTAACGGCCGATGCGACTTTGAAGAAGGTGGCGAGGCTCTCGCGGTCCGCAGCGCACACGGGCAGGTTCTCGCCGCCGAAATCGGCGAGGATCATCGCGACGTGGCCCCCGCGTCGAACGAGGTCGAGCGCCCGTGGGGTTCCGCGAGCGTCGAGCTTGAGCAGGAGTCGGTACTCGAACTCGAGCTGGGCGATTGCGAGCGCCGTCGGGTACTCGCTCGCGAGCGACTTGACGACGACGGCCGCCCCGTCTAGGGCGCGTCGCGCCCTGCGGACCAGCGTGCGCGCCGATCGCGCGATCGTCTCGGTGATCTCGTAACCTTCGAGGTCCATGTCGGGGCGTCAGGCCGGACGAAATGCCTGGACCTCCAGATCGATCTCGACCTTGTCGCTCACCGCCACGCCTCCAGCGTCGAGCAGCGCATTCCAGGTCAGTCCGAAATCAGCGCGCTGGATCGACGTCCGCGCCGAAAAGCCCGCGCGAATGTCGCCGGTCACCGGGTGCTTCGCGCGTCCCGCATCCTCGACGTCGATCTTCACGGCGCGCGTGACCCCTCGGATCGTGAGATCACCGCAAAGCCGGTACCGTCCGGCGCCGGCACGTTCGACCGAAGTGCTGTGGAACGTGATGTGGGGATACTTGTCGACCTCCAGAAAGTCGGCCGATCGAAGGTGCCCGTCGCGCTGGGCCTCGTTGGTGTCGACGCTCGCCGAATCGATCTGGACCTCGACTTTGCACCGAGCGGGGTCCTGATCGTCGATCTCGAGCGTGCCGCTCCAGCTATTGAACGTTCCGCGGATTTTCGAGACCATCAGGTGACGTACCCAGAACCCGACGATCGAGTGACCCGCGTCGAGCGACCATTGCTGCAGTGCCATCTCTCGTTCCTTTCTGCTTCCGGGGGAACAACGCCTTGCCCTTCGCCCGGCGCTACAGGAAAGTCACTACGCCAGCCGGTATCTGCGAAGCGCTGTCGGCCGAGCGAATCGACTTGTTGTCGAACCGGTGCAAGCAAAGCTCCATCTGGAATCTCCGCTCTCCGCTCGTGAGCTCCAACGAGAGCGCCGGCATTCTCGCGTTGGGGCGGAACGCCGCGCCGGATCCGCGGATGAAATACGGGAGACCCATGCGGCACTCCCGAGTATTCGTGTCCATGCAGCGCTTGATCTGGCCGCTCACGCGGTTCGTCATCTCGCCGAGGAAGTCCTCGAAGTCGTCCTCCCCCGCCTGCCCCTTGGGGAACTGTGTGCGATACACGGACGCGACGTCGCCCGTGCTCGCCGTCAAGAGCGCGTGGCCCGACAGCCCCGCTCCGTAAAAAAGGACGAAGGAAGCGAGCTCGCTCAACACCGTGAGACTCGACTGGATGCACGGCTTCGAAGGCACGGCCGGGGCGCCGAAGTCGGCGAACACGTCTTCTGCGCCCGAGACCACGGCCCGGACGAATGCGGGCGAATAGAACGATTCGTGAGCCGTTCGGCCGATGTACGCTTCGATGCTCTTGAGGTCCGTGGCGGCGTAGTCGACCTTCGCAGGCGCAGCCGAGCGATTCGCACAGAGCCACAGAACCGGCAGATCCGGGTGCCGCTCCTTGATACCGCCGACCAATCGGGCCGGGTCCAGGCGCAGACTCTCTCCGTTGACGACGACGAGCGAGAGGCGGCGGAGGCTGCCGACCAAACCCTTGACGGCGTTCGAATCGGAGGCGCGAAGCACCTCGTAGCCAAGCCGCTCGACTTCCCGGGTCAGGGTCACCAGCGGACCGCCTAGACGCTCCACCAGGAGCGCGCGCCTGGCCGTGTCGCCGCTCGATGATCGAAGTGGAGGGACGGCCGGTGGCTGTCTCGAACTTCCGCTGCGCAAGACCTATCCAGACTATAGCCGCCGCAATCGATCTGTCAGGGCAAACCAGGCCCGAGGCATCACGTGTATCCCACACGGACACATCACGACGGCGCGAGTTCCACACGGTCAACGGATGATCGACATGTCTCGCGAGACTCGTCACATGATCGCACCGGCACTCCTCATACCGGTGTGTCTCGAGGCCCACGCCCCAGAACGCGAGTATCATGCAAACAAGGAGCTCGTTTCATGCCGGAAGCCAAGACCATCCTCGTTGTCGACGACTCGGGGGCCGTTCGCAGACAGTTGCGCGAACCGCTCGAGGCGGACGGCTTTGCCGTCATCGAGGCGGAGAACGGAGCCAAAGGACTCGAAGTCGCCGCGGCTACCGGACTGAGTCTCATGATCGTCGACGTCAACATGCCCGTCATGGATGGCATCGAGATGATCGAGAGGGTGCGCCAACTGCCGGGGCACCGGCGCACGCCGGTCTTCGTCTTGACCACAGAGTCGGGAGCGGACGCCGCCCGGCGCGGCAAGGGCGTCGGCGCGATGGCGTGGATCGTCAAGCCCGTGAAGCCCGACGTGCTCATCACCGGGATCCGCACCGTGCTGGGCCCCAAGTGACCGAGGGCCGTCGCGGCGAGTGAGGGACGACGACCGGGACGAGTAGCAACAGGGCAGGTCCATTGCCACACCGTTGTCATGCCCTAGTCTTAGACGGTAGGGGGCGCGGCGAAGCTACGTTCCTGTCGCCCGGTCTAGATGCTCGTGTTGCCAGACTGCGAGAAACACTGGCAAAACGACGTCGTTGCGGCGGACGTTCAGGCCGCGCCGGGGCTCGCAATGCGAGCGAGCGCCTCCGCATACTGCAGAAGGCCCACCTGGAGCCTTGCCAGCTCCGTCCGACATTTCAACGCCTCGGGCCAGGCGCGCTCGTGGTCACGCTGGCTCGTCGTAGGCGGTTTGCCGGCTTTCCAGTGGACGAGCGCGGGGTCCCACTTCGCCAGAAACGGGCGTACCGCCTTGTTCAGGACAACGAGCGCGATGCCGCCCACCGAACGGTCCGAGACCCGGCGACGGGCCCCGCCTTGCGAAGCACCTCCCCGCGTCACGGCGAAAAGCTCGTGCAGCGACTCGAGCGCCTCCCGAAGCAACCCGTAGTCGAGATCGATGCCCTGGGTGGCGAGCGTGAACGACATCGAGGACGTTCTGCGTCTTGCCAACGCCGACGGGGGTGCCGCACCGGATGGCGGCGGCGCCCTGACGGGGACCTTTCCGTGCTTCTCCGGCATCCAATAGCGATCCTCGGCGCCTGCGGCCGCTCGTGCAGGCGGCGCTGTCGATCGACTGTTTTGACGGTACTACACGTGCGGACCCACGCTGACGGCGCTACGCGGGTTCAGCTTGCCGATGTGCCCGCTCTCGGTCCCGATGCTCGGATCGATCGCGCAGTCGATCAACGCCGGCTCTCCCGCCGCCAGCGCGGCTGAGAGGGCGTTCGCCAGTCCAGGCGGATCGACTGCGTAGTAACTGGCGCCGCCGAAGGCCTCGATCAGCTTGTCGTAACGGGCGCCCCTCATGAGCGTGGTCGGAGACGGATCCGCGCCGCCCGCCAGGTTGACGCCGTCGCCGCGGTAGATCCCGCCGTTATTGAAGACCACGGTCACGATGGGCAGGTGGTAGCGGCAAATCGTCTCGATCTCCATGCCGCTGAAGCCGAAGGCGCTGTCGCCCTCGATCGCCACGACCGGGTTGCCGCTGACGACCGACGCGCCGATCGCGTAACCCATGCCGATGCCCATCACTCCCCATGTCCCGCTATCGATCCGCTTTCGCGGCGTGCGCATTTCGAGGACGTCGCGGGCCAGGTCGAGCGTATTGGCACCCTCGTTCACGACGAAGACATCTGGCTTGTCGGCAAGCACCTCCTTGATGGCGCCCAGGGCGCCGAAGAAGCCCATCGGCGTGTGCTTCGCTGCGAGATGTTGCGCCATGCGCTCGACGTTGTGTCTCTTCTTCTGCGCGAGCGCCTCGACCCACGACGCGCGCGGCTTGATCTGGCCGGGCGCGAGCGCCGCGAGCAGGGCCGATACCGATGAGGCGATGTCGCCGACGACCGGGGCGTCGATGGCGCGGTTGCTGTCGATCTCCGTCGGGTCGATGTCGAGCTGGACGAAGCGCGCATCCCGCGACCACGGCGGGCTCTCGCCATGAGCCAGGAGCCAGTTGAGCCGCGCGCCGACGAGCATCACCATGTCGGCATTCGCCAGGGCGTACGACCTGGTCGCCATGGTCGACTGGGGATGGTCGTCCGGAAGCAGGCCCTTCGCCATGGACATGGGTTGAAACGGAATGCCTGTCTTTTCGATGAACTCGCGAATTCCAGCGTCCACCTGGGCGTAGGCTGCTCCCTTGCCAAGAACGATGAGCGGCCGCTCCGCCCGGGCCAGCAAGTCCAGAGCGCGCTGGACCGCCTCGGGCGCCGGGGGCTGGCGCGGCTCGGGATCGACGACGCGGATCAACGAGCGCGCCCCGGCGCGGCCGTCGAGCGTTGCGTTGAGAACGCTGCCTGGCAGGTCGAGGTACACGCCGCCAGGGCGCCCGGAAAGAGCCGTGCGGAGGGCACGCGCCACCCCGAGGCCGATGTCCTCGACCCTGTCCACGCGATACGCCGCCTTCGCGAAGGGCTTGGCGGCGTTCATCTGATCGAGCTCCTCGTAGGCGCCCCGCTGAAGGTCGACCTTGGCGCGATCGCTCGACCCGCTGATCTGGATCATCGGGAAGCCGTTCGTGGTGGCATTGGCGAGGGCCGTGAGGCCGTTCAGAAAGCCGGGCGCGGAAACCGTCAGGCACACGCCGGGTTTGCGCGTGAGGTAGCCCGCGATCGCAGCGGCGTTACCGGCCGACTGCTCGTGGCGGAAGCCGACGTAGCGGATGCCCTCGGCCTGTGCGAGCCGCGCCAGGTCGGTCACCGGAATGCCGGCTACCCCGTACATAGTGTCGAGGCCGTTCAGCTTCAACGCGTCGACCATCAGGTGAAACCCGTCCGTGAGCCCCGCCGAGTCTACCGCGGCAAACTCCGCGCGTAGCGCGGGCCCGTGCTGGTCGAGAGCCGGGGCGCCGGCGCGGACCGGCGGGTCATCGTACCCGGACAGCTTGACGGGGTTCCCCGGCATCTTCACACCGCCCGCCTCGATCCACATGTTGCGAGCTTTGATCTGGGGGAGCTCGGCGGCCTCCGCCGAGTCGAGGATCGGGCCGACCGGGACTCCCGCCTCGTGAATGACCTTGAGCCAGTGCTCCGCAGGCTGTCTCTTGAGAGCGACCTCCATCTCGATCTTGAGCGCCGCAGCGTTCTTGTTGCGATCTGGGTCCGTCAGAAACCTCGCGTCGACCGTCAGCTCGGGCCGGCCGATGGCCTTGCAGAGCTCTCCGAACAGGTGGTCGTTGCCACAGCAGATCACGAACTGCCGGTCCGATGCCTCGAACGTGTCGAACGGCGTCATGTACGGGTGTCGGTTGCCGATGCGCTCGGCGGGTTTGCCCGTGGCGGCGTAGTGCATCAGGCCTTGCTCGAGAAAACAGAACGTGCCGTCGAGCATGGAAACGTCGACGTGGCAGCCCACGCCGGTCTTTTCTCTCGCGTACAGCGCAGCGGCGATGCCGCAGAACATGAAGGTCCCGCCGACGAGGTCGGAGACCGACGTGCCAACGCGCGTCGGCGGGCCGTCGGGAAACCCCGTGAGGCTCATGAGGCTACTCATCCCCTGAACGATCGTGTCGTACGCAGGGAACGTGCGGAGCGGTCCCGTTTGGCCGAAGCCTGTGGAGGAGGCGTAGATGAGGCGGGGATTGATCTTGGAGAGCTCGCCGAAGGAACAGCCGAGCCGGTCCATCGCGCCGGGCCGGAAGTTCTCCGTCAGGATATCGGCCTGGCGGACCATGTTGAGGAAAACCGCGCGGTCGGCCTCCGCTTTGAGGTTGAGGGCGATGCTCTCTTTGCCGCGGTTGACGAAGCTGAAGTAGAGCGACTGGCCCATGAAGAAGGGGCCGAAGGTGCGGGTGTCGTCGCCGTGGCCCGGCCGTTCGATCTTGATGACCCGAGCGCCGAGATCCCCGAGAATCGTGGTGCCGAACGGGCCGTTCAAGACGTGAGTGAGATCGATGACGAGCAGCCCGGAGAACGGACCGGCGACACGTTGGGGCTCGGGCCCCGATGGCGGCTTGTGCTCCGGGACGCGGTCGGGTTCGGGTCGATTGGGAGGTCCCACGACGGACGCGCGGCCGTGCACGCTCGCAGGCTGAGCAGATTTGTCTCGAGTTGCCTCAGACATTCTCACCTCCATGGCCATGGAAGGTCGCAACCTTCGAGCCACGAGGAGCGCGGGCGTTGGCCGTGACGATGACAGGCAATTCGAGGATTCGTGCGGCCGTCGGCAAGGCTACGACGTTGTGCTTGAGTTCGACGCCGGGCATGAGACTCACTTGGGTGTCGACCAGGATCAGGGCAGCGCTGGTCGAAGTGAGTCGACAGAAGGCACTTCGAGCACGTGCTCGCCGCGTTCGCGCTGGCCTAGTTCAACAGGGCGCGGCCCCACGCCCCACCGGGGGATCGGCCAGCGGGTCCCGCGCCGCGCGACGGCGCGCGGCCTACTTTCCGTCTCTGGAATAATTTTCTCGCCCGCTTTGCGAATTTGAAGGATGCCTGGTCCCGGTGCTGAAGGAATTCGCCCCCCGTCCCCACTCTCTCCTTGCGCACCCTCTGACGACGTGGACGAGCGCTCGACAGTCAGTCAAGAGTCGCTTGAAGCGAAAAGGAACCCATGAAGCCCCTTAAGAAGATGTCTGCGATACACCGATCCTTTCTCCTTTTCGCGGCGGCTCAACCAGCCGTGATCATTGCCGCGTGCGGGTCGAACAGCAGCAATTCCAGCGCACCGAGCGTCGGCGCGAGCTCGTCAGGAGCGACTGGCGCGTCCACGTCGGGGACAACGGGCAACGCGGGGAGCGGTGACGCGAGCATCATCGGCGATTCCGGTACCGAAGGCGATACGGGCGCGACGCAGTGGGTGGGCACGTGGAGTGCGTCGCCCTATCCGGTGCCGTCAGGGAACCTGCCTCCCGCGTCGCTATCGAACAGCGTGCTTCGTCAAGTCGTGCACGTCTCGCTGGGGGGCAGCCAAATTCGAGTGCAACTGTCCAATCTCTCCGGCAATGGACCGGTCACCATCAATTCGGCTCACGTGGCGATTTGCCGGGCCACCCCCACCGTCGACAGCACGATCGACACAACGACCGACCAGGCGCTTGCGTTCTCGGGCTCGGCATCAGTGACGATCCCGGCAGGCCAGGAGCTCTGGTCCGATCCGCTTGATTTCGCCGTCGCGGCGCTCGGCAACGTTTCGATTACCATTGCCTTCGGGAGCGTTCCGAGCGCTCTCACAGGCCACGCGGGCTCGAGGACCACGTCCTACCAACAAGTCAACAGCACCGCCGTCAGTGCGGCCAACATGACGTCGGCCCAGACCGTGGTGTCCTGGTACTACATCTCCGGCATGGAGGTCATGGCCAACCCTTCGGCCAAGGCCATCGTCGCGATTGGCGATTCCCTCACCGACGGCAGGGGATCGGATACAGACATGAACGATCGTTGGACGGACGATCTGGAAACGCGCATACAAGCGAACGCTGCGACCTCCAATGTCGCAATGCTGAACATGGGAATTGGTGGCTCGGTCTTGGTGGGAACCACCGGCACGGCCGCCCAGGCTCGCTTTCCTCGGGACGTGTTGGGGCAAGCCGGCGTTCGGTACGTCATCGTTTGGGACGGCGTCAACGACATTGGCGGGGGCGCCTCCTTCGCCAGCATGATGCCCGTGTACGCGAGCCTCATCAGCCAAGCGCACGCGAAGGGGCTCCTCATTTATGGCGTAACCATCACCCCGTTCGGTACGAACGCTTACTATACGCCAGCGACTGAGATGGTCCGCGAGCAGGTCAATGCGTACATCAGGACCCCCGGGGTTTTCGATGGCGTCCTCGATTTCGATTCCGTCGTGACGGACGAACCGGACGGCGGAACGGACGGCGGAAGTCCACCTGCCCTGCTGCCCCAGTACGACACTTGGGCTCAGACGGACGGACTGCATTTGAATCCTGCCGGCTATCAGGCAGTGGCAAATTCGGTGAATCTGATACTTTTTACGATGTAGCCGCGGCCGCCGGCCGGCGTACCCGTTCTGCCATGGCGACCCTCGGTGCGATTCGCCGGAGCCATATTGCCCGGCCAACCGGCCCCAGCATTGTCCGGATGCGGGGCGCGAGCGCCCGTCACGTTGGGCCCACCCGACCCGCGCGGCTCTGGGTGGAGCGAGGCTCGGCGCGAGATGCGGCCTCGGCCATTGCGGTCTAGCGAGGGGCACCGGCCCCACGCCGACCCCGCGTGCAATGGCGTGCAATTGACGATAGGGCGGGCGACGAATACCTGATTCCCAATTGCGCTGACCGTTGAAAACGGCATTTGAAAAGCAATCGACGAGGGCTCCTCGGTCGCGAGTGACAATCTCGCGCCGTGGCCGTTCACGGATCGTGACAGACGTTTGCCCTGGCGCCACCGCCGGGCAATTCACACACGAGACTGCCTCGTGGGAGGGAGAAAGCGATGCGTTTCCCGACGATTATTTCTGTGTGGTCGGCTCTCCTGCCCCTGTCCGCTTGCACCGCAGCTCCGCCCTCGGGCTCGGCGTCCGAGCCCGGGGTGAACCGCGGGCCCGAAGGGGAGAGTTTGAGAAGAGTTCCGACGAGCGACAATCCCTACACGCTTTTCGAGACGCTTCAGGTGAGGCCGCTGGCGCTCTCGCCCGACCGACGGTTTCTCTACGCGGCCAACACTCCCGACAATCGGCTCGAAGTGTTCCGCGTGCACGGTCGCTCCCTCGAGCCGGTGACTTCGGTCTTTACCGGGCTCGAGCCCGTGGCTGTGGCCGCGCGCCCGAACGGTGACGTCTGGGTGACCAATCAGCTGTCGGATTCGGTGAGCATCGTTCATGTCGACCCGGACGGCAATCCGCGCGTCGTGAGCACGCTCTTGGTGGGAGACGAGCCGAGCGACATCGTGTTCGCGGGCCCTGGCCAAAGCCGAGCGTTCATCACGACGGCGCACCGGGGCCAGAACTCTCCCGACGATCCGGACCTTCACAACCCCGCTTCGGGGCGGGCCGACGTCTGGGTCTTCGACGCGGACGACCCTGGGATCGCCGGGGGCGCGCGTCTCACCAAGATCACGCTGTTTGCCGATACGCCCCGCGCGCTCGCCGCGTCCGCGGACGGAGCGACGGTCTATGCCGCGGCCTTCCACTCGGGCAACCAGACGACGACCGTTTCCGAGGACGCCGTCGACAACGTCTACGGCGGCATCATGCCCGGACCCGCGACGATCACAGTGGGCGGCCAAGTCCTTCCGCAGCCCACGACCGGCCTCGTGGTCAAGTGGAAGATCGGCACCGACGGGAATTATCATTGGATTGACGCATACGGGACGGTTTTCGACGCCTTCGTGAGGGTGACTCTTCCCGACGACGACGTCTTCGCGATCGACGCCATGGCCAGTCCGCCCGCTGCAAAGAGCGAATTCGCGCACGTTGGCACCACGCTGTTCAACATGGCCGTCAACCCGAAAAGCGGCAAGGTGTACGTCTCGAACACGGACGCTCACAACGATGTGCGCTTCGAGGGGCATACGCCCGGCTTTACCTCGGTCGTCGGCAACGAGGTGGACAGTCGCATTACGGTCATCAACCCGGCGACCAATGAAGTGACGGCGACGAACCTCAACTCGCACCTCGACCACGCTACGGGTACGGGCAATCCCGCCCTGAGCCTGGCGTTTCCCGAAGATCTGACACTGTCACGGGACGGCAAGAAACTGTACGTGGTCGCGCAGGGCTCGGCCAAGCTCGCCGTCTATGACACGGCAGCGCTCGAATCAGGGACGGCTTCGCCCAGCCTGGCGGATCAAGTCCTCCTCACCGGCGGCGGGCCGACGGGAGTGGCTCTCGATGAGCCCGATGACCTGGCCTTCGTGCTGACGCGCTTCGACGACGCCGTCTCGATCGTCGACCTGCGATCGAAAGCCGAGATCGGGCACGTACGGATGTTCAACCCCGAGCCGGCGAGTGTGACGACGGGCCGGCCGTTTCTCTACAACGCGACCCTCACGTCGACGCTCGGCGATCAAGCATGTGCGAGCTGCCACATCGGCGGCGACTTCGACGGGCTCGCGTGGGACCTCGGCAATCCTGGCAACACGCCCCTGCCGATCACGACACTCGCGGCGAGCCAGAGCGTCATCTTCACGATCCCCGAGGCTTCCATTGCCGCCATCATCGGGTCGGCGCAAGCGGCCTACATCTTTGCAGACTACCAGCCGCTGAAGGGACCGATGACGACCCAGAGCCTGCGGGGGCTCGACAACCACGGCGCGATGCACTGGCGCGGGGACCGCAACGGCGCCGTCCAGCAGACCGGCGTTCCCTTTCTCGATGCCAGTGGGAACCCCGTCGTTTCGGCCCAACCGAATTCGGGGATCTTCAACGAGTTTCTGGCCTTCACCTCGTTCAATGTCGCGTTCCCTGGACTCGTCGGCGATTCTGCAGAGATCAGCGACGCCGACATGTCCTCGTTTGCGCAGTTCATGCTCCAGGTGACGTATCCACCCAACCCGATCCGTGCGCTCGACGACTCGATGACGGCGTCGCAGGCCGCGGGGGCTGCATTTTTCGCGAATTCCCTGGCGGGTCAGGAATTGCCCGTCGATCGCTTCCACAACTGCGTTGGGTGCCACGTGCTCGACCGGAACGGCAACGCCGGGCAGACCGCTCACCCCGGGTTCTTTGGAACGGACGGACGCCTGTCCTTCGAAAATGAGACGCAGATCTTCAAAGTGCCCCACCTGCGCAACGCGTATCAAAAGGTCGGGATGTTTGCCTCGTCGCTCGATTCCATTCACGCGGCGGGATCCCTCATCCCCGAGCTCAACCCGCCGCTGCAGGCCGTTCGAGGTTTCGGCTTTCAGCACGACGGAGCCACGGGGAAGCTCGAAGACTTTTTCACCGCGTTTGCCTTCATCCAGACGACCGTCACAGTCAACGGCGCTCCCCCGAACCCGTATGGCATCCCGCTGTTCAACAACCCCGCCGACCCCACCGACCCGTCGACCGGCCTCTCCGTCCAGGGACTCGAGCTCCGAACGTCGCTGACGGACTTCGTTCTGGCGTTCGACTCCAATCTGTTCCCGATCGTGGGCCAGCAGGTTACGCTCACGCCCGACGACGCGACAGCCGTTGGCGCGCGCATCTCACTGCTGGAGTCGCAGGCGCGCCTTGGCCAGACCGATCTGGTGGCTCATGTTACGTACCATGCGCGCGAGCATGGCTTCACCTACTCCGGCGACCGATGGGTTTCGGATACCTCGTCGGTGGCTCCGCTCACGGAACCACAGCTTCGCGCTTTGTCCGCATTCGGGCCGTTGACATTCACCGCCGTGCCACTCGGCGAGGGATGGCGCGCCGGCATCGACCGCGATAGCGACGGATACGCCGACGACGACGAGCTGGCTGTCGGATCGGATCCGAGCGACCCCGCAAGCCATCCGTAGTCAGCGCGGCTGCCGTTTCGAACCCCCATTGCAACCGTCGCGTCGCCCGGCGTAGGCAGGGATCGGCACCTGCCTAACTCCGGGGGCGTTCACGGGGCGACGACGGGTCAGGTCGAGACTCGATCAAGGCAAACGCCAAGAATGCGCCGAGAGCTGCGAGGGCCGAACACACGATCATCACAGCGCGAAAGCCGGCGAGATAACTTGTCAGCAAGACGTGGTGGAGCGCGGGAGGGACCTCGGCGGCGGTGAGCTTTGTTCGCTCGGCGTTTAGTGCGGCAGTGACGTCGGACGGCAAATCCATGCCCGCGAGCGCACACCAATCCCAGGCGCCGCGAAGAGTGCGAAGCCCGCCCCTGCAACGAGTGGTCCTCCGACAAGCAACAACCGCGCGCCCACGCGTACGACGAGGCCCCCCGGCCCATCTGCTGATCGCCGAAACCAGCACGATGAACAGAAGCCACGCGGCCCCTGCGGAGGCCGGCGAGTACCCCTGAACTTGGATGAGATCGAAGGGGACGAAGAAGAGGCATCCTCCCAACCCTGCGTAGAGCGCAAGCGTCAGCAGGTTGGCGCCTGCAAACCGTTCCATCGAGGAACGCCATTCTTGACCCGAGAATGGCGACAACGAGCGCCCACCGCGGAGCACCTTGAGGCGGCGGGCAGCGGCGGCGCAGAGAAAGGGGTAGGCGCGCCTCGTTCACGCTGCGGAGCGTATCGACAGTCCCTCAGAGAGCCCATCCTCCGAGTACAGGACTACTGCACCTCGCAAAAACCGAGATTGCAGGCGGGACGCGAGGCCGGGCAATCGCTCGCCGCGATGCAGGGTTGGCAAGACGGCGCCGTGGGCGTTGGCGCCCCCGGCGCAGGGGGCTGCGCCTCAGCGAGGAAGAAGCATTCGCAAGAGTACTGGGGCAGGTAGGAAGCGAGCTCGCCCAGTTCCTCGTTCTGCGAGCGCATCACGCTCATGGCGCAGGCCGGGATCAAGTTCGCAGCGATGAAAGCATCGAGGATTTCCGGGGAGAGCTGGGCGCCGTTGAAGTAGCTGACGAAGCTCAGGGCCGCCGCCCTCCCGGGCGGACAGAGCGTCAGTGGCGGGGAGTGGTCGGCTGCGTG
>Ga0187782_10000294_pt1 | contig 32519 bp, 21 predicted proteins | sample 0715_SJ02_MP15_2_FD_132454 | JGI IMG/M metagenome (GOLD analysis project Ga0187782, IMG submission 132454) | Tropical peat soil microbial communities from peatlands in Department of Meta, Colombia - 0715_SJ02_MP15_20_MG | ecosystem: Environmental > Terrestrial > Soil > Wetlands > Peat | place... | reverse complement strand
GTTGAACGTGCATAAATCCTCCTTCAGAATTGGTCGCGTTGAACTTTGGTTGCGTTGAAAGCGGATGTTTCTTGTACTTGCGGTCCAAGCTGTTCGTACGAAGTCCCTCCGCCGGACCGCTGCAGGAACCAGGGATGCGATACCACCGCAAGCCCTACGGAAGTTCGCCCTGCGCATTTACCACTCGAACATCGGAATGATTCCGGGCAACGGCCTTGAGCGAAGCCTGGACGGTTCTAAGCTGCGACTTGAGCCGGACGATGTCCTGGCGCTGCTCCTCGATCAACTTTTGCTGTTCCTTCGTAGCTTCAATGAGGAGCGCGGTCAGGCGGCCGTAATCGACGCCGCGCGCATCTTTGCCGTCGTTTTCCCAGGTCACGACCTCGGGAACCACGGCGCCGACTTCCTCGGCGATCACGCCGACTTCATGTTTGCCCGTGTCTTTCAGGTCGTAGGAGACGCCGCGCAATTGCTCGACCTTGGCCAGCGCATGGGGAAGCGTCTTAATGTTGGTCTTCCAACGGCGGGAGCTGTAAGTTTCCCAGCTATCGCTGATGGGATGGCCTGAGCCGCGCCCGATGGTGAGAATGCTGGAGGGTTTTGTAGTGCCAATGCCGACGTTGACTTTCCACTCGCCGGTGCCTCCAAGCACCACCGAGTTGCTCTGCTCGACCACGGCATGGGCGCCGATTGCTGTGGCGTTGCTGCGAGCGTCGTCGCTCGCGCTGCATTCGTATCCGACGCACGTGAAGTAATCGCCGGTGGCGCTATCTAGCGCGAAAGTGCCTAGAGCGGTGTTGCCCGTTCCGTAGATGTTGCTGTAGAGCGCCTGCTCGCCAACGGCTACGTTGTATAAACCTACCTCACTCGCTCCAACGTTGGAGTAGAGCGCTTGAGACCCCATCGCGGTGTTGCCGCTCCCGACAGTGTTCGACAGGAGGGCTTGATACCCCACCGCAGTATTGGCGCCCGCGTCGCCGTTCGAGACGAGCGCCTGATATCCAACCGCGGTGTTGCCACCAGCTGAGTTACTCGCAAGCGCTTGTTGGCCCATGGCAGTGTTGCAGCATCCCGTGCCATTGGCATAGAGCGCAAAATAGCCGCTGGCGGTGTTGCTATAGCCCGCGGTGTTGACGGCCAGCGCGTAGCTGCCGTTGGCAGTGTTGCTGTAGCCCGTGCTGTTCAGGGAGAGAGACCCGTAGCCCGCACCGGTATTGTTGAGGCCGGTGGTGGTTGAGTTTCCGGAGAAACCAAGGAACGCGTTCCCATTCCCGTAAGAACCATAGTCGAACAGATTGCTCCCGATCTGGAAGCCGCTGCCCGTTACCACACCCGTGGCGCTTAGGTTCCCATTCACCGTCTGATTGCCAGTGAACGTGTTGGCCGTCGCCAGTTGCGGCACCTTGGTCGTGTCCACATTCAGCGTGACCGTCCCACTGGTTCCTCCGCCGGTCAGGTCCGTGCCCGCCGTAACCCCGGTGATCGAGCCGCCGCCTCCACCACCACCTCCGCTCCCGCCGCACCCAATGCCGATTTTCATGGGCGCGGCGCCGTTCAGGCCGTCGCCGTTGATCCCGCTCACCGCAGGGGATTGTACGCACAACAGGTCCGTGTTCCCCATTCGCAGCGTGCCCCCGGAAATGAAAACGACATCCAGTTCGGGAGCGTGCCCGGTCGCGGTGTTCTCCTTGCTGTCAAAGCTGGCGCTGAATGCGCCATTCGCCACCAGCGCAATGCCGTGGTTGGGCTCGCTGCCGCTCAGCCATGCTTGTACCGCGGGTGTGATGTCGATCAGGATGTACTGATTTTTGTCTTCTGCCGTCACCGCCACGTTGGCCGCGATCATGTTGCCCAGCGACGGCGAGAGCTCGGATGTGATCGCCTGCTCCGACCATGCGCCCGAGACATAATCCACATTGAAGCTGCCGGCAGAGATCACCGAATCGACAAACAGTTTCAGCGTGGCCCGGCTGACGACCGCACCCGAGGGTACAGACCCCAGATTGAACTGAATGTAGGCTGTCTGCTGGGCGCCATTGACGCGCAATAGCTCATCGCCGCCGTAGTTGGTCGTCGGGTCGGCGTTGCTAGTGTAGGAATCGCCGAGGGCGGTGATCTGTGCAAAGCTCGGCAGGGCGAACAGGATGGTGAACAGGGCGACGGCTAGGGCTCCGGTCTCGCGTAGACAGCGAGAGAGAGATGGGACGCTCATCCATGGATTAGCGGTTCCGGTGCGAAGCAGCATAAATCTTCTCCTCAGGAAAATCTCCCCAGATGTGTGGTTGGCGCGGGCAGATCGGAAGCGGTGGCTATGCGCCCGGTGCCGCGCGCACGTAAGAATGCCGCAGAATTGGGCGGCGCGTCAACGGACACGGTTATGACATTCGCGTGACCTGATAAGTCCTTACGCTGCAATAGGTCAGCGATAGTTGTGACTCACATCACAGGCTGTGCGACACTTACCCGCCAAGGGGTGAGCACCGTAGGCGGACCTGCGTTCGGGACCTGGCACGGCAGGGCAGCACTACTACCATCGCAACCCCATCGGGAGACGAACTGGCTCCATCTAAACTGTCTTGAGTCTGGCGGAAACCGTTCACAGAGCTTGACTCAACTGGCGATTGCGTAGGCACCCTGTTCTCCGTAACGGCTGTCAGCGCCGGTCGCTACATGGACGACAGTGTTCAGCGTGCCTGCCCAGGTAAACAAACTGCTCGCGCACACCAGTTCGATAATCTCTTCGTCGCTGAAATGACGGCGCAGCTCAGCGAACAGGCTGTCATCGACGCTGTGAGGATCGATCACGATCCGGTCCACCAGCTTGAGGGCGGCTGCCTCGCGTGGGGTAAAGGCACCGCACTCGAGCGTGTCTCTTAGCGCAGCGATGGCTTGAGCCTTGCTCATGCCGCTGATGTCGCGCAGTCCAAGACCGGCCTCTTTGGGCTTCACTTCGCTGGCGACCGGCTGCAAACGGACGGTCGCGCAATAGGTGCAGGCATTGAGGTTCGCGCCACGCAACCGCATCAGTTCCAGCAGCGGCGGCTCGATCAAGCCGCCCTGGCCTGCCAGAAAATATGCAAACATGGCGGCAGCGCGTTTCAGTAGCTCGGGACGGCGCGCCAGCAGTCCAAACATCTGGGTGTCGCCAAACCCGTTCTTTGAGAAATCGAGGATGCCATTGATGGTTGCGTCAGGCGAAGAACCCGGCGCCAGGGACTTGATTCGTGCAGACATATTTCCTCCTTGTTCGGTGACAACTGTTCTTCGAGCTGAGTCGGATGCCCCAAGTCTAGAAAAACCGGAATCGGGTGGGGGCATACTCGCCATCCCGGTTTTGGCCGACGATGGTTTAGGCCGCATCGACTTTCTTTACTTCGGGCGTCAAATCCATCGCCTCGACGATCCTCTTGTAAGGAATCTTGGCCGTATAGTTCAGTTCCTTGACCAGCTCGGAATTTGCGGCTTCAAAAAAGCACATGCAGTGCGCTTCTCCGGGAACAAAGGCGCTGCGAATGTAGCGCACCTGTTTTCCGTCCTTCGTCATTTTCTGGCCCAATTCGATGGCTGCTTTCTGTGCAGCCGCCAACTGCTCCATCTTGATTCCCGGCAATTCCCGATCAACCATGTAAACCGGCATACAGTACTTCCTCCTTTTGCGAAGTGTCCTTTCTGTTACTGCGTCACCGTGAAAGTGGCTTTGCTCGTCGCCACGCCGCCCAGAGTTGTGATGCTGATGTTTCCCGTCACTGCCCCAGTCGGCACCGTTGCTGTCACTTCAGTATCGGAGTCCACGGAAGTTGTTGGCGCTTACTCCGCCAAAGGTGATCGCGCTGGTCTGCGTGAGGCCGGATCCCGTGATGGTCACGACCGTGCCCACCGGACCCTTCTTGGGCTCGACTGTCTTGATTGCCGGTAACACCCCGAAACTCACGGGCGTGCTGAGCGTGCTGCTCGGCATCGTGACCGACACCGGACCCGTGGTCGCGCCCGCGGGTACAGTGGCCTTGATTTCGGTGCTTTTGGGGACGGTGAAGCTCGCGGCGGTCCCATTGAAGCTGACGGCGCTAGCACCCGTCAGATTGTTTCCCAATACCGTGACTTTGGTTCCTATCTTGGCAGCCGTGTTGACCGTCTGCGCGAATGGCGGCAATCCCATGGAGAGACTGAAGATTGTTCCTGGATTGTCGCCTCCGTTGGTGGTTCCATAGAAGGAACCGTTAGTGGCTTGCAACAACACGCCCATCGGATATTCGCCATCGGAGACGTCAAAGCTGTGCAAGGTAGTCAAGTTGCCGGCCAAGGTGATCTGAAAAATCGTGCCGTAGAAGGAATATTCGTCAGCGTTGAAACCGCCTTCAGTGGTCCCATAGAAGTTCGCGTCAGTGGCTTGGATCAGCCCAGCGGATGGGAAGGCTCCGTCGCTGCAGTTGGCCTGGGAACAAAAACTGTAGAGCACCGTCTCGCACCAGCCATTGCCGGCCGTGCTTCCAGTGGCGCAGCCGGTTATCGGCTGGGGGCTTAGCTCGAAGACCGTGCCACAGCCACCCCATGCCGGACAGTTGGCCCCACCATAATAAGTTGCCCCGTAGAAGTTGCCGTTGGTGGCTTGCACCAGCCCAGCGGGCGCGTCGCCGTCCGGGCAGTTGCTTTGCATGCAAAAGCTGTAGAGCGAAGTGAAGGTTCCGCTGGTTGTGATTTTGAAGATGGTGCCATTCGGGTTATTGCTGGTGCCGAGGCCCCCGGTGACAGTTGTCCCGTAAAGGTTTCCATCTGTGCCCTCGACCAGCACGGCGCTAGGATAGGCGCCATCCGCGCAGTTGGTTCCCATGCAAAAGCTGTAAAGCGTGGTGAGTGCGCCTTCTGACGTCATTTTGAAAACGGTGCCTGAACCATTCATCCCGCCGCCGAAGGTTGTGCCGTAATAGTTCCCGTCGGTAGCCTGAATTAGACCGGCCTGCGGGTTTGCACCATCCGCGCACTGTGTTTGTGCGCAAAAGCTGTACAGCCTGGTGAGAGAGCCCCCCGAGTTGATTTTGAAAGCCGTGCCGAAGCCGTTGGCGCCGCCACTTCCAGTTGTCCCGTAGAAGTTTCCGTCAGTGCCAAGAATTAGACCGGCTTCGGGGTACGAGCCGTCGGTGCAGTTCGGTTGTGAGCAAAAGCTGTAAATCGCCTTCACGGTTCCCGTTGGAGTAACCCGGAAGACGGTCCCATAACTGTACCCACCGTCGTCGTAGGTAGTTCCGTAGAAGTTTCCGTCGGTACCTTGCACCAGCCCAGCCTCTGGGTTTGCACCGCTCTGACCGGGGCCGCTGCTACCTGAGAAGGTGGCGAGATTGGTAAAAGTCTGTGCCGACGCAGGGACCTTTGCTGCAGCCGTCAACCAACCCAGGATTGTCAGGATAGTAAGAACTCGGTATTTCATGCGGCTCCTTTCGGAACTACCGGAACAGTTCCAACCTGCGGCTGCGTTGAGTCATGCGTCACTGTGGAACTGATTGCCTAGCGAGCCATCGCATGACCTGGTTTCAGTTCCGCGGTCTCAGCTGCGACCGCCGACGAGCGAACCTTCGACAATGACTTTTCTCTCTGGCTTGCGGTGCGCAAGGCCACTTCCAGCGCGCCCACTTTCCCCGTCAGGCGCGCAATCTGCCGCTGCTGTTTTTGAATCTGCTGCTGTTGCTGCTTGACCGCCTCGATCAGCAACGCGGTCAGACGGCTGTAATCCACGCCTTGCGCGTCTTTGCCGTTCTTCTCGTAGCTCACTACTTCCGGCACGACTTGCCCGACCTCTTCTGCAATCACTCCGATCTCGTGCTTGCCCGAATCTTTCAGGTCGTAGGAAACGCCGCGCAACTGCTCGACTTTGCCGAGCGCGCCGTGCAGGGTTTCAATGTTGGTCTTCCAGCGGCGGGAGCTATAGGTGGACCAGCCATCGGCGTAGGCATCGCCGAACCCTTGGGCAATCGTGAAGATGTGCGCTGGCGCGGTGGTGCCGATGCCAACGTTGGTATTGGACGTGGCCCCGTTCACGCCGCTGATACTGCCCAGCACCAGCGCGTTGCTCTCGGATACTTCCGCGAAGGCCCCGATGGCGGTTGCGTTGCTGAGGGTTCCTGTCGAAGCGTAGGCGACAGCGCCGACAAAAGTATTGTTCGACCCGGTCATGTCTGTCAGGTCAACCGTATAACCTGCACTCACGCCGATGGCGGTGTTGTAGTTGCCGGTGGTGTTGGCGTAGAGCGCACCGCCGCCATCGGCCGTGTTGAAGTAACCGGTGCTGTTGGCGTAGAGCGCCTGGGTGCCGTCGGCGGTGTTGAAGCTGCCCAAGGTGTTTGAGTAGAGTGGCTGGTAGCCGCTGGCCTCGTTTTGCTTACCCGTTTCGTTGCTGAAGAGCGCCTCGTAGCCAGTGGCGGCATTGCCGTCTCCCGTCATCGTGGAGTTCCCGGCGAAGCCGAGAAACGCGTTGTTATTCGCGTATGAGCCGAAGGCGAACGGGACGCCTCCAATCTGGTAGCTATTGCCGGTTGACAAGCTCAGGTTCCCGGAGCTAAGTAGAGGAACCTGCGTTGTGTTCACGCTGATGGTCGGCGCTTGTCCGCTGCCGACCAAAATGCCCGTGCCTCCAGCAACAGCGAGAATTCCGGTATTGCTGATAGTCGGTGCTTGTCCACTGCCAACCGAGATGCCGGTGCCTGCGCCAATGCTGAGAACTCCGGTATTGGTCAAAGTGACGGCCCCACTCGACCCTCCGCCGCTTAATCCGCTGCCCGCTGTAACACCGGTAATCGTGCCCGGACCAGTGCCTGGAAACGCTTGCCCCGAAGCAAAGGTGACCAATCCGGTGAAATTCCCCGTGCCATGCACATCCAGCGCGTACTGCGGCGTAGTCGTGCCGATGCCGACGTTCGTGTTGGCAGTCGCATTGTTCACGCCGTTGATGCTGCCCAGTACTAAGGCATTGCTCTCGGCAACTTCCGCGTTGGCTCCGATGGCCGCTGCGTTGCTCAGCGTTCCTGTGCTGAGAGCGGAGTTCGCTCCCAAGAAGGAGTTGTTCGAGCCGGTGAGGTTGGAACCGTCCGCGGTCTGGCCGGCGGTCGCGCCCATGGCGGTGTTGGAACTGCCCGTGGTGTTCGAATACAGCGTCTGAAAACCATTGGCGGTGTTGCTGCCGCCGGTGGTGTCGGTATACAACGCGCTCGAACCACTGGCCGTGTTGTAGGAGGCCGTGGTATTAGCGGCCAGGGAGTTTGCTCCGTTCGCGGTGTTGTTGCCACCGCTGACGTTCGCTTTCAGCGCGTTGAAGCCGGTGGCCGTGTTCCACCCTCCGCTGGTGTTGGCCGAGAGCGCCTGCATGCCCACGGCGGTATCGAAGTTGGCCGTGGTCAGCGCCGCCAGAGCTGACTCGCCGACGGCTGTGTCGTCGGCACCCGTTGTCGTCGAATTTCCGGCAAAACCGAGAAATGCGTTGCCATTCGCGTACGTACCGAAGGCGAACAGGTTGCTGCCGATCTGGAAGCCGCTGCCGGTCACCACCCCCGTCGCGCTCAGATTCCCATCCACCGTCTGATTGCCCGCGAAGATGTTGGCAGCGTTCAGTTGCGGCACCACTGACGTATTGATGCCCAGCGTGACGTTGCCGCTGGTGCCGCCGCCCGTTAAACCAAGTCCCGCCGTCACGCCGGTGATTGGCGAAGAGCTTCCGCCTCCACCACCACCTCCTCCTCCGCCGCAGCTCACGATGTTCGCGGACCCAGAGCCGGGTACGCCATCGCTCTTGATTCCACCCTGCGCCGCAGGCGCCTGCACGCACACCAGCTCGGAGCCGTTCCATTGCAACTTGCCCGCGGTGGCCAAGACCACATCGAGCTCGGGAGAATGCCCGGTAGCCGTGTTCTCCTTGCTGTCAAAACTTGCGTTGAACGCGCCGTTCGCCACCAGCGCAATGCCGTTGTTCACCTCGCTCCCATTCAGCCAGGCCTGCACCGCCGGGGTCACGTTGATCAGGAGGTATTGATTCTTATCCTCGGCAGTAACCGAGACATTAGAGACGATCGTTCCGCCCAGGGCCGGAGCCAGTTCACTGCTGATCGTGCTCTCCGACCACGCACCGTTGACGTAATCGACGTTGAAGCTGCCGGGCGTGGCGACGCCGTTCACGTAAAGTTTCAGCGTGGCCTGGCTGACCGCTGCGCCCGGGGGAATCGAGGCTAGATTGAACTGGATGTAGGTGGTCTCAGCAGCGCCATTGACATGGAGCATGGCGTCAGCCCCATAGTTGGTGGTGGGCTCAGCGCGATTGGTGTAGGAGTCGCCGAGGGGCGTGATCTGGGCGTGAACTGTCGTCCAGAGAACAGACTCATCAACACAACCAACGCCAGGAACTGCAGTTTGCGGCTTTTCATGGTGACCCTCCCCAATGAGTCCAAGTTGTTGACAGCCTGCATAAAACGCCTGCGCCCCCACTCCAGCCAGCTATTGCAGATCCTGCTCAATTCAGATCTGTTTTACCGACAGATCCCCTATCAGCGGGAGCTTGAACTGCTCACGCTGGTAAGCCTTGTACATGAGCAACAGCCACAACAGAAAAACCCCCAGGTCTAACAACCAATGCAAAAGCCAGATCAGAGGCGACAGTGGTGCCGGAAGAATCGCGAGGAAGAGGCTGAGTGCGAAATAGACGGCGAACCAGGTCACGTTTAAGAAAATCGATTGGAATGCGTGAAAGCGAACCACGCGATCCCGCCGGTAAGGCTCCATGGCAAGAAACAGAATCCCCGTGACAACGCCCGCCAGATAACACAACGCGCTGGCAACGTTCGACTGCAACCCAGGTTTCGCCGCTTCGATGTTCCCTACTGGCCTTGATCGGGTGAGGCTTGCTGGCTGGCCGCAACTCGGGCAAAACGCGGCTCCAGCGACCATCTCGACACCGCAGTTGGCGCATTGCACGCCGCCACCTCCCGCCCACAACGGGCGCGATAGTATGGTCGTCCGGCAGGCAAGGCAAATGAGTTCTGCATGAAGTTGATCTGAGTATGTATCTGTGTGATTTCGCAGCTCTTGGATGGGCAGCTGAGGATCGCCCTCTCAAGTGTCCTGAGCGATGCTATAATCTGCTGACTGCCCAGACCCTGAGGATCGTTCCCGTGGGTTCTCCGCCTGCCGGTAAGATTTTGCGGTTTGGCCCCTTCGAACTGGACCTTCAAACCCAACAGCTTCGCAGGGCGGGCGCACTCTTGCGCATCCAGCCTCAGCCCCTCAAAGTGCTCTCCGTATTGGTTGATCATGCCGGCCAAGTTGTGACCCGAGACCAGCTGCGTCGTGAGTTGTGGGGGATGAAACCTTTGTGGATTTTGAGCAGGGGCTTAACTACTGCATCCGGCAAATTCGCGCAGTGCTGGGCGACGAGGCACAGACTCCCCGCTGGATAGAGACGATCCCACGTCGTGGCTATCGTTTCCTCGCACCTGTGGACGGTCTCCCCGAGAGTCCGCCGCAGGAGCTGCAAGCCAACGCTGTTTCAGAGAAAAAGGCTTCGCGCCGCGTTTGGTGGGCGGTCGCGGCGATCTCGGTTGTGATGCTGACCGCCGGTGCTTACCTTGCGAGGAGCCACTTCGCGCACCGATTCACAGCGAAGGACACGATTGTGCTCGCTGAGTTCGCCAACACCACTGGCGACCCGGCATTTGACGATGTTCTAAGAGAAGCGCTGGCCATCCAACTCGAACAATCGCCCTTTCTCAAGATTCTTTCCGACGATCAAGTAGCCAAGACAATCCGGTTGATGAATCGAAACGACCAGCGACTAACGCAGGCCGTTACCCGAGAGGTTTGCTTGCGCACCAATAGCAAAGCCATGGTGACGGGCTCGATTGCCAGCCTAGGCAGCCACTATCTGCTGGTGGTTCGGACGATCGAATGCCAGACCGGAGATACTTTGGCCAGCGCCGAAGCAGACGCTGAGAACAAGGACAAAGTTCTCTTTGCACTGCAACGGACGGGAAACCAGCTCCGGCAGAATCTTGGGGAATCACTGGCATCGGTCACCCGATTCAACCAGCCGCTTCCGGAGGCGACAACTTCATCGCTGGAGGCTCTCAAGGCCTATGCGCAAACAGTGGCCACTAGCCGGCCCGAATCTCTGGTTCCGCTGCGGAGGGCGGTTGAATTAGATCCCAACTTCGCTCTCGCCTGGGCGGGGTTAGGGGTTCGCTACGCGAATTTCGGCGAACATGCTTTGGCCAACGCCAGCTTCAAACGAGCTTACGAACTGCGGGATCGCGTAAGTGAGCGCGAACGGTTTTATATCGAAGCCCACTACTTTGGTGGTATCGGCGAAACCGATAAAGCAATTCAAACTTACCTGCAGTGGGCTCAAGAGTACCCCGAAGACTTTACTCCGTACGGAAATCTGGGATACGAATACGCCAATTTGGGGGAGTATGACAAAGCCCTCTCGGCCACCAGTAGGGCGGTTCAATTGTCACCCGACTTCGCGACCTTTAATGGCAACCTTGAGGGTGACTATCTCGCGCTCAACCGCCTGAATGACGCACGCGTCCTGTTCGACCAGGCCGTAGCGCGGGGCGTGGACGGCGTCGTACTCCGAGCCAATCGCTATTACCTGGGTTTTCTTCAGCACGACTCCGCAGCGATGCTGGAACAAGTTGCCTGGGCCATGGGCAAGCCAGGCGATGAAGACTGGCTTCTCTCTGCTGAATCGGATACGGCCGCCTATCTCGGCCACGTCTCTCAGGCACACGATCTTTCGCAACATGCCGTGAAATCCTCCAAGAGCAACGGTTCCAACGAGACGGCTGCGCTCTGGCAAATGAACGAGGCCTTGCGCCTGGCTGAATTTGGCTACCCCGACAAAGCTCAGACGGCAGTATCGCAGGCCCTGGCTCTGGCCTCAGATCCGGATGTCAGAATTCTAGGAGCTCTAGCCCTGGCACGCTCGGGTAAGATGAGGCAAGCACGGGAGCTTTCGGATGCCTTGGATGAGGAGTTTCCGCTCCATTTCACGATGCACGCTTATTGGCTACCGGTAATTCGCGCCTCATTGGCCCTCGACCAAGGCAGTCCGGTCAAAGCGCTTGAGCTGTTGCAAGCAGCTTCACGGTATGAACTGGGATCAACCGAAATTTTTCAAATCGGAACCATGTACCCCGTGTACTTGCGCGGTCTCGCCTACCTCAAGACCGGACAAGGTCAAGAGGCCGCAGGTCAGTTCCAGAAGATTCTCGATCACCCTAGTGTCATCGTGAACTTCCCGTTGGGTTCTCTGGCTTACCTCCAACAAGCGCGGGCCAAAGCGCTGCTGCATGACCAGGAAGGAGCCCGCAGGGCCTATCAGGACTTCTTCAGCCCCTGGAAAGACGCCGATCCTGACGTCCCCATCCTGAAGGAAGCCAAGGCGGAGTACGCGAACTTGCAGTAGTATGGCAACACCCCTGGGCTGAGGAAGCGTTCTTATCTACGCGTTCAGCTCTAGTCGGCTCGCTCCAATTTTCCCCTCTTCATCCGTCCCGCCCCTGCGAGCATAGAAATTTCCCGCCTGGGCAAGACGCTGCGATTATCGGACAATCCCGCTGCGCAGGGCGCGGGCTACGGCTTCTGATTTGGAGTGGACATGCAGCTTCTCGTAGATGTGCTTCATGTGGAAAGCAATGGTGTTCACGCTGACGTTGAATTCTCGGGCCGCAGTTTTGTAGTTGTGGCCCTCCGCGAGCAGTTTGATCAGCCGCAATTCATGGGGTGTAAGGTCGTGGCTGGTGACGTCAGATGGCGGCCGAAATTCCCGAAAGAGCGAGATCACGCGGCGGGCGATCTCCGGCGACATGGGTCCTCCGCCGTCAACTGCCTCTTTCAAACTCTCCAGCAAACGCGAGGGCGGAGTTTTCTTGAGCAAATAACCGCAGGCCCCGCTGCAAAGCGCGGCAAAGATGCGATCATCGTCCTCGTAAACGGTAAGGACCAAGATTCGGGCTTGCGGACAACGTTCCCGCAGGATGGGAATGCCCTCGATTCCTGACATTCCAGGCAGACCAATATCTACCAGCATTACGTCGGGAGCGGTCGCAGCGATGCGCTCCAGTGCATCTTCCATGCTGAAGAACGCACCGGCACAGCGGTGGCCCGGCGTGCCATCAATCAGGGCGCGCAGGCCTTCGCGGATTTCTCCCGTATCCTCTATGATTGCTGTACGGATTACACGGTCATCGGGCAAAAAGGCTCCTTTGGGCATTCCTGCCGGCCGATCTGTTGCGGGCAGAAACGCCTTCTACCGGGCAATTGTAGATCGATTACTCGTTCGTTGCCTTCGATGGTCACGTTTACGCTACTTCGAATTCGTACAGCCGACGTGGCTGGGCGTGGAGCACGAGATCGCTTCAGCCGGTACGGGTATGCTCACGATCTATTGAACCGTCACCGTTATCTGTGCCGTGTGCTGGATCGGGCCTGAGGTGCCGGTCACCGTGACGGTATAAGTCTGCGGTGGAGTCTGCGTTGTCTGATTTTGAGTCTGCGAGTTTCCTCCGCACGAGGCCAGCACAACCAAGAACAGGAGCAGGAACCCAGCCGACAGCAACGCCCGGCGCTTGTTCGGCCTGCCCCAAATGGCGATGCCAAACAGCAAGGGGAGCCACGCGGCGTAGAGTCCGAGCCGCGGACGATAGGATGGCGCGAGCATCGCCGCAGGCGTCGGCGCTGTGATGGTCAGAGTTGCCGTTCCGTATGTCGGGCCCGGGGCAATGGACGATAACGAGAGATCGCAAGCGGGCGTCGGCGAAGGGCCCGCTACGGAGCACGACAAATCGACCACATTACCGTAGGGCGGCCCCACGACGATCGTATCGGTGGCTTGTCCGCCGGCCGGTACTGTCAAACTGGCGGGCGTGGCTCCGAGCGCGAAGTCAGGCGGCCCGCTGCCCGCAATCCCCGCGATCACGCTCACGTTGTTGCTTGCCCCATTGCCGACATAGACGGTGTTCGTGAGGGGGTTGAGGGCTATCGGCCCGGTACCGGAAGCATTGGGAAGCGTGACGGTAGTAAGCGCGTTGGTCGTACCGTCAATCACCGTGACCGTCGCGCTGCCGGAATTGGTGACGTAGATCTGGTTGCTCATCGCATCTACTGCCACTCCTGCCGGCCCCAATGCACTCTGATCCTTCAGGGTGGTGGTGGCATTGGTCGCGCCGTCAATTACAGTGATGTTGTTCGATCCGTTGTTGGCTACGTAGATTTGGTTGGTCACGGGATTGATCGCGACGGCAGCGGGAGAGTCGCCGACAGGGACGCTTGTGGTAGCGTTGGTCGCGCCGTCAATCACCGTAACGGTTCCGTTGCTGGTGTTGTTGACCACGTAAACCTGATTGGTGAGCGGGTTGACTGCGACCGCGACCGGCGAGTTTCCAACCGGAACGTTAGTGAATGTATTGGATGCCCCGTCGATCACGGTCACGTTAGCGCTGCCATTGTTAGCCACGTAAACCTTGTTGGTGACGGGATTCACATCAACGGCACACGGATTCACGATGCCAGAGACGCTAACCGTCGTTACCGCGTTGCTGGCCCCGTCTATCACAGTGAAGCCATATTGCGGGCCGCCGGGACTGTTGTTGCTGTTGTATGTGCCGTAAATCTTATTCGTGGTCAGGTTGAGAGCCACAGCCCACACGGAGGATGCGCTGGTCGAAGTCACCGCATTCGTGGCGTCGTCGATTACGACGACGTTTCCCCAACCTGCGGATACCGCGTAGGTCTGGTTTGTGATTGGGTTCACGACCGCGCTGCCCCACCTGCCTGAGTAGCCGCCCAAAAAGTAGTACGACTGGCTACCCCAAAGCGTTGCCGCCGAATTAGAGCCGCCATTGATAGCGGTCGCGTTTGTCGTGATCCAGGGAGACCACTTCTGAGTGAACGGATTGTAACTCGCCCCGGTAGTGGTATCGACCACGTAAATCTGGTCAGTCGAGGGGTTAACGGCTACAGCGCTCGGCTGGCCGGGAATGCTGACGGTAGCGGTAACGCTTTGCGCCGCGGTGCGCATTGGCGGCACGGACAGCAGTAGCAAACCAGACACGAAAGACAGCAATGTACGATTCCTGAGCTGCATACGACCTCCAATTCGTCGCGGTACTTTCACTCCATCAACTTGTCCAAGTCGCTGACTCGACTGCTGGCATTGCGCCTCTCGTAGCAGCGCTGCAGGGGCTGCCCCACCCACTCGTCACTGGCCACCATCAATCACCGTGACATTGTTGCTTCCGGAATTCGCCACATAGACCTTGTTGGTCACTGAGTTCGCTGCCACTGCGATCGGGTTCGTCGCTTTCGGATCTGTCAATGTCAAGGTCGAATTCGTTGCGCCGTTGATCACGGTTATGCTGCCGGGATCGCCGGTGCTGGGATTTCCATAATTGGCCACATAAACAAAATTGGTGACCGGATCGATGTCCACGGCTATAGGCTTTGTCCCCGCTGTCACCGTCGTGACGGAATTCGTCGCCCCGTCGATCACGGTGACATTGTTGCTTCCCTGGTTGAGTACGTAAATCTGGTTGGCCGTCTCGTTGATGGCGAGAGCGCTCGGAGAGATCGCGTTGGGATCGGTGATGGTGGTTACGCTATTGGTGGCGCCGTCGAAGACGCTGATGTTGTTGCTGGAAGAATTGCATACGTAGATTTTGTTGGTCGTGGTATTGACGGCCACCTCTTCGGTCGGGTTTGTGGCGTTGGGATCATTGAGGGTCGTAACCGCATTGGTGGCGATGTCGATGATGCTGAGGCCGTCGCCAGTCACGTAGATCTTGTTTCGGATCGAATCCAGCGCCATGTACCAGCCAACACCGACCGCTATGGGTATGGTGCCGGTCAGAGTGTTCGCTGCTCCGTCAACGACTTCTATCTCTCCGGCACCGTGGTTTTCTACGTAGAGAGTATTGTTCGCCGAATCCACCCCCATGCCTATTGCACCCTGCTGTCCCGAGGCGATGGTCCCTATAGCGGACAATGTGGTGGCGTTGTAGCCGCTCAGTGTCGAGGGGTAGAGGCAGCCGTAACCCACTATGAAACGGGCCCGACTGAGCAAATAAAGTGTGCCCGTAGCGGAGTTGAACGAGATGGCGTACGGGAAAGGGGCTCCCGGACCTGCCGTGGAGACGGTCGTTGCCGAGTTTGTGGCCCCATCGATTTCAGTAATTCCTCCCGCTTCAAAGAAACACTCTGGGCCGGTGAAATCTCCGGAATTAGCCACATAGATTTTGTTGTTCGTAGTGTCCAGGGCCAAAGCATTTGGGGCCGTTCCTGCAGCAACGGTATCGACGATGGTCGGATTAGACGATCCGTTGCTTCCAGATCCACCGTTACCGCCGCTGTTGCTGGACGTGTTGGCTACCCCACCGCAGCCGAAATTGACCGTGGCCAGGATCACTGCCAAAAATGTTGCCACAGCAGATGCATTGTTCCGACCCATAACCCACCTCCCGTTTATAGTCTGCGGTTTTCTGCCTTTACCTCAATTGAGAAAAATGTGCCGAGCACGCTGTTGTTTTAATTCTTGACCACCTGCTTCACCGTGTTTGACGTGCTGGTGGTGAAGTTCAGGTCCCCACGATAAACTGCGTCGATCTTGGACGTGCCCACGGGCAGGGTCGAAATCATGAAGGTGGCTGAGCCGGCGGTCAGCGACCCCGTTCCCAGCACACTCGAACCTTCCATGAAATTGATGGTCTCACCATCGGGCGGTGCGGGAGTGACGACCGCGGTGAAGGTCACCGTTTCTCCCGAAGTGGAGGGATTCGGAGATGCCGACAGGGTCGTGGTAGTTGCAGTGCTCGACGGATTCACTTCGAACACGGCCCCGCAGTTACAGTTGCTCGCGCCTATGCTATAGCCGCCAAATTCCGTCGTTCCGTAGAGATTGCCGCCGTCCAGAAGCAAGCTGGCGACCGGATAATCGCCATCCGTATCATTGAAAGAGAAGAGAATTTTCTCTTTGTACGTGGTGCCGCTGACCGCTAATTCGAAGACGGTGCCGCGGATATTCGGGCCACCCACCGTCGTCGTGCCGTAGATGTTTCCGGAGGAATCGAGCGTGGGGGTGGCAAAAGGATAGGCGCCGTCTTTCCCGTTAGTGAAGGAATGAAGAACCTTCTCCGTCCAGGTTCCTTTCTTTCCCGGAGTCAGCTTCCAGACCGTTCCATAACCCTTGGTGCCGCCGTATTCGGTCGTCCCGTAGAGGTTGCCGGCGCTATCGAATACGGGGCCCTGATACGGCCCGCAGCCATCATTTTTCTTGTCGCAGAAGGTGTAAATGTTGTTGGCATTCCACCCGCCACTGCCGTTGGGCGAGAGCTCGAAAAGGTTACTGTTCGCATCAACACCGTAGATGTTCCCTTTGCTATCCATGGCCAGAGTGGTGTAAGTGATGTAGTCGTTGTAGATGACCTGCTCGTTCCAGCCACCGCTGCCGTTCGGAGACAGCTCGTAAACTGATCCGTTCGAAGGCCCTTGGCTGGTGGCACCATAGAGGTTGCCCTGCGCATCCCAGATCACGCCTGTGTATGGGTAGTAGCCATCGACTCCGTTGGCATTAAAGCTGTGCAGCACGCTTTCGCACCAGCCGTTACCGCTAACGCTGCCGCTTGGGCAGCCGTCTGCTGGCTCGGGGCTCAGCTCGAAGACGGAGCCGTAGCCATAGGCGCCACCGTCGAGGGTGGTGCCGTAAAGGTTCCCCATGCTGTCGAAGATCAAATTGTTGTACGCGGGATTCGCCCCATCTGCGCAACTCGGCAGAGAGCAAAAGTCGTAGAGCACATTCTCGGTGTAGCCGCCGGTACCGTTTGGAGAAAGCTCAAAGAGAATGCCGCCAGCGCTCACGCCTTGGTAATCATCGCCGCCTGTATAGGTGGTGCCGTAGAAGTTGCCTGCACCGTCGGGCGTGAGGCTAGAGTACGGCGCGTCGCCGTTTACGCAGGGGCCCTGAATGCAAAAGCTCCAGAGCACAGTTTCTTGCGCATGCGCGGACTGAACCGCAAGCATCGGCATTGAAAGCACGGCCAGAGCGACAATCGCCACTGAGGATGCACGTTCTATCCATCCAGGTTTCTGTCCGACAAAAGAGATGTTCCAGTTAGGTTTTCGGCTTTTCATGGTCATCCTCCCCGAATCAGTTTTCGACATGCTCTGCGTCTGCTGATCCGAACGTGCAGGCGTTTACGGCCCTGCCCTTTTGTATTGCGACTGCACGGTTGGCACTTGCGCTTTGGCAGTGTGAATCTCCGAGCTCGCTGGTTCGGACTGCGCGAGCCGCTATTCTGCCCCCGAGACGACAGTCAACGTGACGGCCGTGCTCGTGTAGTTCACTTCAAAGTGTTCACTCGAGTTGATGCTGGTTCCGTTGACCGTAGCAAATGTGCCGCTGAGTGTGCTGCCGGTCACAATCGTGAAACTATCTCCGACTGCTGGGACAAATTTGTTGACGAGCTTGATGGTTAGCGTGCCGCCCAGCGAGACTCCGTTAGAGACGGCGAGATCGCCGAAGGTTCCGGCGGCCGTTCCTCCGACGTAGATGTCCAAAGTTCCCTTCGACTGCTGGGTGTAGGTTCCAGTAATGGTGAGCGTTCCAGGCTTCTTGGAAGAGTCGCCGGCTGTGACCGTAGCGCCGCTGGATGTAACCGACGCTGCGACCGTGCCTTGGCCAAGCAGCGAGCCTTTCTGCAGCGTCATACCCGATGGAGCAGTAATCGTGCCATCGACGGTTGTCGTTCCTGCGGTTTGCGTGTAACTGCCACCCACCGTGAAGCTGCTGGCAGCCTCGACGGTTGTTTTCCCTGCAGTCGAGAAGGCCGGGCCAGTAGTAAGCGACTGCCCGCTCGCTAATGTAAGGGTTCCCTTCTTCGTGTTGGAGGAGAGACCGGTAAGGGCGTTGGAATTGGGGTTGAGAATTTCTGCAGAAGTCCCCGTCAGCGTAATGCTGGCTGCGTTGCTGACAATGCTGGCTGGAATTGCGAGGGTTCCTGTCACGTTATAAGTTCCGCCGGTGAGCGTACCGGCTCCCGACAGATTGCTGAAAAGGCCCTCGACCGTCAGCGTGCTCCCGCTGTTGACCGTCAATGTTCCATTGTTGGTGAATTCGTAGGAACCGGAGTTGACGGTCAGAGCCGAGGAAGAATTGGCCAGAATGGTGCCGGTATTCGTGATCGGCATGGGGTTGGAATCGCCGATGCTGCCAGATCCTTCAATCGTGCTGGCGTTTGTGAAGGGCGTGCCCTGCCCATAGATGCAAGTGCCTGTGGCCATCGTGAGTGCCCCCGAGCCAGTGAGTGTCGAAGGCTGGTTGACGACGATGCATGCACCATTGCTGAGCGCGATGGTTCCGGTGTTGTTGACCGTGCCCTCGAAGTAGAGGTTGTAACCATCGGAATCAAGCGTGCCGGCGTTCGTCGGAGTATTTACCGTCCCATTCAGCGTGCCGTTTTCAGATTGAATCGTGCCCGTTCCGCTGGTGGTGAGCGTTCCGCCACTGACTGTGCCGGTCAGGTAAACGGTAGAGCCGGTTAAGGCTTCGATAGTGCCGCCGGTGTTGGTAACCGTGGTGAAAATGTCCAGGATGCCCCCGCTGCTTGCTTCCAGAGTTCCCGTATTGGTGGTTGCGCCATTGACCAGAGATAGAGTGTTGTCGCTGATATTGCTGATATTGGCATTGATCGTACCTTGGTTGGTTAGCGGCAATCCGTAGATTTCGCCGCTGCCCTGAATCAGTTGTTCGTTGGTGAGAGTGCCGCCGGAAAGACCGACGCTGGTGAAGTTGGCCTCGAGTTCACCGGAGCTGCTGAGATTCACCGACCCGGAGCCGGCGAGGGTCACATTGCCGCTCATGAACAGTTGTCCGCTAGACTGCACCTCAATCGTGCCATTGTTCGTCACGGTGCCTTGCAGAAGGGCGGAATTGCCGGAGAGCTGCAAGGTGCCGGTGTTGGTGAGACTGTTTAGGACGGCATCGGCAGAAAGTTGAATGACGCCGGTGCCGGTCGTGGTGAGCGTGCCGCCGGTATAGGTTCCGTCGTCAAGCTGCACAATTCCGCCACTCAGCGCTTGAATAGTGCCGCCAGTGTTGTTGTAGGAGGTTTCGGTCCCATTGACGAGCGCCAACGTGCCGCCGCTGGACGCTTCCAATGTCCCGGTATTCGTCATACTCGCGGGCTGCACGGAAAAAGTGCCGCTGTTGGCATTGATGACGCCCTGATTATTGATCGCCAGTTCCCCAATGCCCAGCGCACCTTGTCCCTGGATCGTCGACTGGTTGATCAACGTAGCACCGCCGCCAGGGGACCCCGCGAACTGGGCACTCGACTCAACCGTCACGATGCCGCTGCCGTTTAACGTAACGGTCGCGTCTGTGCCGTTCAGGATGAGCCCGTTGCCCGGACCGACATTGATGCTGCCATTATTCGTGATCGTTCCTGACCCGCTGATGGCGACATAGCCGGGCGTGATGATCAACGTATCGGCGGCGGCCACACTGAGATTCGCGACAAACGAACCCCCATTCGCCGTGACCGGTCCGCCTTGAATGATGGCGGTGTCATTGTTCTCACTCGCACCGGGATAGTAAGGACAGGTGTTCCATAAGGCGTCCCCACCTTGCTGCGGGCAGGGCTGCCAGTTGCCCGCACCACCCGTCCAGGTCGAAGTCACTTGCGATCGCGCCGGAGTTGCCATCCCCAGCAGGACCGAAAGCGCGAGAACGGTCATGAACAATGCAACCGCATTGCGCGATGACCGCCTCCTCGCACACGTGCTTGAATATCCACTGAATCGGCGGTATGTGGTCCGCGTGAAAGAGAGGAAGATTGGTTGAACTCGAAACGATGTCGAAGTGGCAGTCATCATGTCCTCCAAAATGTGTTCCCTGGCGCGCTGAACAACGTTCTCGCGGCATAACGAATCCTCCGTAAAGGAACGATCGAAATTTCTTATGGTCGGTCGCCATGGCCTGGGCCTTACTGCAACGTGACGAGCACGAGAATCGTTCCCGTGCCCTTGGGCAAGGGCTCGAGAGCTTTGCCGACAACGGCGCCGAGCATGCGCCTTCGATCCCTGCCTTTCATCACGCGGCCGGGCTTGCTAGAACTTACAAGCAAATCGCCAGGGACAATGGCGCCATTTTCGGCACTTGCTTTACAAGGAACAATGCCGACCACTGCCAACGGAACTTCATCGGCTATAGCTGGATCATCGATGTGGTGCGGCGTGGCTAGCAGGCCGGGTTTGGTGGAGTAGACGCCAGCAACACGTTTTGAGTAAGGCTCCGTCGCGAGCGTCAAGCGGCGTCCGAAACTGGTATCCACGGCAAGCACGTCGCCAGGTTCGTACTGCGTGCGTAGACCGGCAACAGCCATCGATTCCGCGAAATCAGCTCCGCTCGACTGGTAACCGCCATCAGCGAATACTTCGCCTACACTGTTTACGCGAAACACATTGGCCGCGCCTTCGATGTTGCCCTGCCCGACGATGATGTTGGAATTGAGTTCGGCAAACAGTCTAAGCACTGGCGTGGTGTTGGTCGCATTACCGACGATATCGAGCGTAGCGCCGGGCGCTGTGGTTCCGATGCCAATGTTTGCGTTGGCGCAGGGCGAAGTACATCCGTTTAATCCGCTCATGCTGCCCAGCACCACGGCATTGCTCTCCGCCACCACGGCGTAGGCGCCGATGGCCGTCGCGTTGCTGATGGATCCAGTGGAAAGAGCAGCGCTATATCCAAAAAAGGAATTGTATGACCCGGTCATCAGCGATTGGTCAATGGTGTTGCCCGCACCAAAGCCGCTGCCGGTGTTCTCGCCGCCCGTGGTGTTGTAGTAGAGCGCAGTGTTGCCGCTGGCGGTGTTGAAGCTGCCTGTGCCGTTGTTGAAGAGCGCTTCGTAGCCGCTGGCGGTGTTGTTGTTGCCCGCGGTGTTGTGGTAGAGCGCCTGAGCGCCGCTGGCGGTGTTGTCCCCGCCTGTGCTGTTGTTTTCGAGCGCCGCGCCGCCGCTGGCGGTGTTGGCGACGCCGCTGGTGTTGGATTCGAGCGCGAAAGTGCCGCTGGCGGTGTTGGCGTCGCCCGTGGTGTTGGCTGCGAGCGCGAAGGAGCCGATGGCGGTGTTTTGGGTCGCCGTGGTGTTGCTGAGAAGCGCGTCGAGACCCGCGGCGGTGTTTTGGTTGCCCGTGGTGGTCGTGTTCCCGGCGAAGCCGAGAAATGCGTTGGCGTTGGCGTACGAGCCGTAATCAAAAAGATTGCTTCCGATCTGGAAACCACTTCCCGTTACGACACCGGTCGCGCTCAGGTTGCCGTTTACCGTCTGATTGCCGGTGAAGGTGTTGGCGAGGTTCAGTTGCGGCACCACCGATGTATTGATGCCCAGCGTGACATTGCCACTGGTGCCGCCGCCGGTTAGTCCAAGTCCCGCGGTCACGCCGGTGATTGGCGTAGAGCCCCCGCCGCCACCACCTCCGCCGCCGCAGCTCACGATGTTCGCCGACGCAGATCCGGTTACGCCATCGCCTTTGATCCTGCCCTGCGCCGCCGGCGCCTGCACGCACATCAGGTCCGTGCCATTCCACTGCAGGTTGCCGGCGGTGGCCAGGACCACGTCCAACTCGGGGGAATGTCCGGTAGCCGTGTTCTCCTTGCTGTCGAAGCCGGCGCTAAATGCGCCATTGGCCACCAGCGCCAGCCCGTTGTTCGGTTCGCTGCCATTCAGCCAGGCTTCCACCGCAGGCGTGACGTTGATAAGGATGTATTGATTCTTGTCTTCCGCGTTGACAAGGACGTTCGAGGCAATGGCGCTGCCGAGCGTCGGAGCGAGTTCACCGGTGATGGCGCTCTCCGACCATGGGCCGGTTACGTAGTAGACATTGAAGCTTCCCGCCGACTGGACAGAATTGATGAAAAGCTTCAGCGTGGCTTGGCTGACGCGGGCGCCGGCAGGAATCGACGATAGGGGGAATTGGATATAGGTGATCTGTGTGGCGCCATTGACCTCGAGCAAGGTGTTGGCGCCGTAATTGGTCGTGGGATCAGCGCTGTTGGTATAAGAGTCGCCGAGTGGCGTGATCTGGCCGTAGGCTGCCGTCGATAACAACAAACTCAAGGCCATCGCTGCGAAGCAGAGAATCTTTGTCCTGTGCATGATCCGAATCCTCCTGAGATCGTCTGGTGAACCCTGAAATCCGGCGTGGCTTAAACCGGAGTCCCCTTTTGGCCCCAATAGCGGTCAATTCACTTGAGGAAGAGATTTACTCTGGCAGGGCGGGATTTGTCGCCACATAAACAGGTAGTAATTTAGCGGAGGGTCGCGGAGCGCTGTTTTCGCCTGCCAACGAAGGAGGAATGTTCCAAGGGAACCGATAAGGCCAGAGTTGTTCCTGTCGCCGGCTCGGAATTGACAGTGATGTCTCCCCCGAGCCTGCGGGCGCGATCGCGCATGCTGGTCAATCCATGACCCTGGCTGCTGTCGGGTTCCGCACGGAACCCACGGCCGTTATCGCGAATGCTCATCAGCAGCTCGGATCCCTTGAGTTCGACCACGATATCGACGCGATCACACTGGGCATGCCGGGCAACATTATTGACGGCTTCTTTGAAGATTAAGAACAGTTCTCGCCGCAAGTCGGCATGAAGGGGAGTATCGGTCTGCTCGGGGACGGTGCGGAAGCTCACTTCCACATCGGCTGCCTCAAGAACATCATTGGCAAAGCGCCGCATGCGTTGGATGAGATCGCTCAATTGGTCGCGTTTGGGATTGATGGCCCATACGATGTCGCTCATGGAGTCGACCAATTCGCGCGAAAGATCGGCGATGCGCTCGAGGGGCTCCGAAATGCGGTTCCCATCCTGCTTCCGCGCCACTTCGCTCATGATCGCAATCTGGGTCAGGCTCGAACCGATGTCGTCGTGAAGGTCGCTGGCAATGCGCGTGCGCACGCGCTCCAACTCCAGCAGTTGCTGCAAACGCAAGCGATAGGCCCAGTAGATGATCACAGCGGTCAACAGGCTAGCGGCAGTGAGGAACCACCAGCGCATCCACAGCGGCGGCAGCAGTCGAAAGCCGATCGAGGCGGGTAATTCGCTCACCTGGCCGTCGGAATTTACGGCGCGCACCAGAAACCGGTATGTGCCGGGAGAAAGCCGTGGATAGTTCACCGTCCGGAAATCAGTCAGAGCGCTCCAATCCCGATCCGCACCGTCCAGTTTGTATTGATACTTGAGGATGTCGCCAGTTGCGAAGTTCAGACTGGCGAACTCGATTTGGACCTGATTCTCATTCGGAGACAGAACGAGGCCGGAAAGGTCGGAGAGGCCTAACTCCGAAACCGGATAATCGGCGCCGTGAATGCGCACACGTGTAATGCGGATGGGGGGTGGCGGGCGGGGCGTGTCCGGTTCGGGATCCAGCCGGTTGAGTCCATTCATCCCAATCCACACGGTTCCATGGCGATCACAGTACGCCACATTGTGATCGGCCACGGCCCTCACCAACCCATCGGCTTCGCTGTAGTGTCCGATTCTGCCGGTGTCAGGATGAAGCCGGTCGACTCCGCGGCCTGTCCAAAAATAAATTCGGCCAAAATGGTCTTCCGTGATCGCACGGACGTCATTGCTGGAAAGGCCATTCTTCGTGGAATACACCTTGTACGTGGGGTGGTCAGATGTGGGATTGTCAAATCGCAGCAGCCCGGCGCGAGTAGTGCCGGCCCACATCCGGCCGGCCTGGTCCAGAAACAGCCAATTGATCGGGCCTGGGTGGAATTCATTGTGAGAAAAAATGGTTTCGAACTGGCCATTGCGATACCGCGTGAGGTCGCCTGTCCAGCGACCGAGCCAGACGTTTCCCGCGCGATCCTCGCGGAAGGTGCTAATCACAGTCGTGTCAGCAAGACTGTGAAATTTCTCAGTGGCGCGCTCCCACCAACCTACTCCGTCCCATGCGCTGATCCAGATATCGCCTCGCGAATCTTCGAAAAGGCGGAAGATATCGTGGGGTTTTGGATAAATAGCCTTGGGTGGAGTGTGAGCCAGGTCCTCGAGGCGCTTCACTTTCGGATACCGGAACACGCCGTGACTGGTGGCAAACCACCATTCTCCTAAATGATCCTGAAGGTGAGTCTGGCCCCATCCCCAACCGCCCCACTCCCACGAGGCAGAGTGCCCCGGGACATACGGGGCTACTGGGATGAAGCGCTGACCATCGAATCGATGGATGTGTCGGCAGTTGATTCCTGTGACCACATAAAGTTCACCGGCATTGCCTTCAAAGATGGAACGCACGTCTTCGGTCGCCAAGCCATCCTCGGGGCCCGGTTCGTAGGTCATGAAACCATCTCGCGGGTATTTGGTGCTGAAGGCCCAGAAATTGCCTGCATTATCTTCCAAACTCGGAACAAACACGTCCTTGCCTATGAACTGAAACTTTACCTTCCCTTTCTGTGGATCGCCCAACATCTCAAACAATCCAACATCAGCGCGTGTCCAACGCCGCCCATCGGAGGACTGAAAGAGGCCCTGGATGACGGCCGCCTGTTTTATCCGCGGATCCCATTTGGCATACACGTGCTCGATGAACCTGCCGCCGGCCTGTGGATGCTGGGCAAGCAAGGCAAGTCCGAGATAGGTTCCGAGCCAAATATTGTTCTGCCGGTCTTGTGTAAGCGAGGTGATCCTGTTCCCCTGAAAAAAGGAAGTGCTGAACGTATCCAGGTGGCCGTCGGGGCTGCGTCGTAATAGCGTCGCATGATCGCCGTATAAGGCAATCCATAGATTGTTTTGATTATCGACGAGGAGACCTTCTGCGCTCATGGCTGGAGGCAAATTCAGATCCAGAGATCGCGGACTCCATTGCCCGTTCTCCTGAACCAGGGAACGAACTCCGAAACCTCCCATTGCGATCCAGACCGTGCCGCTACGATCTTCAACCACATCGGTGATGGGTCTGGTCTGGTCTGGCTGGTCACCTACCGGAATGAACATTGCTCCTCCGCGGCCAGGCCTCGGATTGAAGCGGACCAATCCGCGTGCGGTTCCCACCCAGTAGTCGCCACTTCGTGTTTCGACAAAGACACTGACGTAGCGATCCGGGAGTCCCTGATCGACCCCGTAATTGGTAAACGTATAGCCATCGAAGCGGGAAAGGCCTTCGTCGGTGCAGAACCAGAGAAAGCCGTGGGAATCACGATAATTGCACGTGACCATATTGCTGGGCAGGCCGTCCGCGGTGCTGTAGGTGCGGCTGGCATGGTGCTCGGCCCAGCTCGGCCCTGCGAGCATCATGAGAAACAGCGCGATCGCCGGCAGCACTCTGCGGCGACGGCTGCGTCTCCCCAGACACCCAAGTTTTGAATGCTGCCCCATAGCGCACCCCGGAGAAATCTTGCAGCTCGGTTGCGGTCTTTCTGGCTTTTCGCGGTTTTCGCGAAACCCCGAACCCCGACGGCGGGAAAACTCGCGCCTATTTTAGTACGGGTTGAGCGTTATGCAAGCCCGATTAGAACTGACAGTCTCGCAAGCGGAGCACAGAAACTGTTAGCCGTATCGCGAAGGTGTCAATTTCCAGAAACGCCAATTTTCCTACCTGGACAGGTGGTGACAAGCTTTGCCTTACCGGGTATTTTCTCGCCATTGTTTTCTCGAGGAATTGGACGGTTTCCTGTTCCGCGGCATCGTGCGGCAGTGTCTCCCCGACTTCAACGCTGAGTGGAGTTCCCACCACCTACACCGCGCCTTCCACTCCGTCGGCGAGCAACCTGACGGTCACACAATCAACATGACTAATCTGCTCAAGAAACGGAAGGCTCTCAAAGATCAAAGGTGCCACGCTCCCAGCAACTCCGGATCGCGCAGACCGGTAAACGTGAGTACCCTCGGTCGGACGAGTCTTTCGAAGTCTGCGTAGGAAATTTGCAGTGCCTCGTAGTGGGAGCAGGCGTTAAAGGCAATCTTTTCGTCTTTCGTCAAACTCTCGTCAACATAGACCGCCATTCCGTAGAGGCTCCCAAAGGGCGGCATGGCACCGATTTCACACTCCGGGAACCGGTCTTTGAATTCTGATTCCTTGGCGAGGATCACGCTTCTGGCGCCGGTTGCTGCCCGCAACAGGGAAAGATCGATCGTGTAGGAAGCGGGAACGACCGCCATGGCCAATACGCCGTCGATCTTGACAATCACGGTCTTCGCCAATTCTCTGGTGGGCACATGCGCAACGGTTGCAACTTGCCGTGCGGTATAAGCGATTTGGTGCGGAATAGTCTTGTACTGAATACCTTGATCATCGAGAAATTCTCTCAGCATTTTTGCTGGCATAGCGACCTCCAACGTGTCGGCTCCTGGCTCTTACCGTTCGAAATCCCGGTTGCGGGTCATCCCATAAAATGTGGGTTGCCACGTTCTTGAGACGACTCGATTTAGGCGTTTTGCCTCGCGATGACGAAGTGGAACCACCCCTGCTCTACTGCTTCGCTGCTGGTCCGCCATGGGCTCGATTTCTGCAAAACCGGGCATCGTGCCCCGACTACAGCACCGGCGTGGCATCGGCATCGTGTTTCGGCGGTTTTGTCTTCGGCCGCTGAGTGATTTCCGCCGGTTTCGACCAAGGCTCAGCCTTAGCCTTGCGTCCACTTTGGGCCGCAAGTGCCGATCCTGCAAGTCGCTTTTGGCGAGCCAGCATTCTGGCAGCGGTAACTTCCGCCAGAGCCTGGCCCCGGTTTGAAAAAGGTCTTTGCATGGCTTCCTCCTTAGTTCAATGAAGACTCAAGCGGCCCGTGGCATGGGGCTGACGGGGTTTCCCAGCAGCCGGCACACATCTTCATCGCTGACCGGGCTGAAATCTTCGTACCACCGCGAAACCGCCAGGAACGTTTCCGGTTCTGCCACGCTGATGACTTTGTCTGCCTCCATCCGGATCGCACTGGAGCCGGAAGCCGGAATGACTGGGACCGCCACCACGACGCGCGAGGCGGCTCTGCGACGGGCAGCTGTAGCCGCAGCCAGAATACTGCACCCAGTCGCAATGCCGTCGTCCACTAGAATGACGGTCTTCCCCTCCAACTCCGGCAATGGGCGGCGGCCACGATATAAGCTCTCGCGCATGGCGAGTTCTTTGCGCGCTATCGCGGCTGTCTCCTGGAGATCTTCCTCCGACACGCACATCGCCCTGGCGATGGAGAGATCCAGGACTTGCACGCCGCTCTCAGCAACTGCGCCCATGGCGAGTTCACTGTCCCATGGGCTACCAAGTTTGATCACCACGAAGACATCCCACGCCAGATGCAGCGCGCCCGCGACCGCGGACGCCACGGGCACGCCACCCCGCGGCAGTCCCAGAACCACCACGTCGCCACGGTCGGCGTACAACGACAGTCTGCTCGCCAGTATGCGCCCAGCTTCACCTCGATCCGTGAACGGGAGCACGTCCAGCTCTTCGTCTTCTTCTCGGAATAACATGGGACACGGCCGCCTTTCCAACATCAATTACAACGGTTCCCTGCTTTGCTGGCTGTGCCGATGAAAGTGAGAATCAGAAAGGACAGGAAGTTCATTCCCAGCATAATGGCACCTCCTTAGGACCAGGGGAGACCAGCGGTTAGTCTTCGTGAAGAACGAGGTCCAGAACTGGGTTCAGATCAGCGGGGCCAACCGGAATCTCGAAGGATTCCTTCCGGCCATCGAGCTGTTTGCAGCTATCATTATTTTACGCCCGACATCAAGCCTTTCCACGCGCTCGCACTTCCGTTCACCGCCCTGACCAAAACTGCTAAGCACCACGTACGCGCGATGAGCGGCGAGCCGCCCCTAGTCTACAACCTGGACAGATAAGCGCAGGATTCTCGCGGAAGGAGGCCCTGCGTACACTTTGAAACCGCGTAGATTGCTTGACACCGGCCGACACTGTCAGAGATGGGGATTTTTCGTCAGCTACAAACGGCCCTCTTTCCAACTGGCCGGCCAAGCGGATCTAGGAGAGCAACTGGCCGGCTGCCAGTACTTTTAGTTCGGCGATCTTGCGCGCAATCCGCACCGTGTTTCGGCAGGTTACGGAACAGGACTGGCATCCACCGCAAGCATCGAGCCCATGGTCCGGCGCAACTGTCGCGAGCGTCGCCTGCGCCATTCCACGGTTCCGGTACTGCACCGCATACATATGGGATCGCATTAACACGGGTATATCCACCCGTTTGGGACAGTCTTTCCTGCACTTGCCGCACTGCTGGCAAAATTCTGCCTGGGCTGTGAAACTCTTGTCCGCCAGGAATCGTTCCTCTTCATACGTATACGCCAGGTTCCGCGCCACGGAGAAATCCTGTTCCAAATGTTCGTAGGTGCTGAAACCCGGTATGGCGGTGGTGACGAACTCATGATTAAGCGCCCACTTCAACAGAGCCGTCTGGCTTGCCGCGGGCAGTTCCTTCGGCAGCTTCGGATCTGGCTTTACCGTGCCGCCCGCCTGTGTTTTCATGGCCACGATGCCCATTCCACTGTTTGCAGCGCGCTCGATGGTGTCGAGAAGCGCCGCGTCTTGCGCCATGGTGTAGTTCAGCATCACCAGCGCGACGTCGAAGACATTCATGCCCATGGCCTCGCTAAGCACAGCCACGGTTTTGTGGGTCGAGATTCCCAGGAATCTCGTCTTGCCGTCCTTTTTCAGGCTTTGCAACGCTTCGAGCGGACCTTCGGCCCGGGCATCCTCCACTGAGTCGACGGCGTGATGATAAAGAATGTCGACGTGATCCATCTGGAGTCTTTTCAGACTACTTTCCACGCCCTCGATGAAATGCTGCTTGGCTTGGGCTGGATTTCTTGGCCCGTTGTGCGAGGGCTGCTTGGTCGAGATCACCACCTGGTGGCGCACGCCGAGTTCTTTGATCACGTTGCCGACCATCTCTTCGTTGCGTCCCCGCTGGTAGCCTGCCGCGGTATCGAAATGGCGGATGCCCAACTCGTAGGCGCGGCGCAACAGCCCCGGGATGTCCGCATTCATCACGCCCATGCTGACCACGGGCAGCGTGATCCCCGTTTTTCCCAGCGTGCGTTGCAGGATCGGATTTGTCTTCTCAATTATCGGACTCGCCCAAAGTGAATTCGCTTTCCCGATCACACTCGCCGCTCCCGCCCAAAGGATCGGCTTTACCATGAATTCGCGACGATTCCATTCATGCTCGCTCACGGTTCACCTCCTGAAAAAAAGTTTCCGGCTTCTTACTGGATGATTCATGGAAGATTCTCCGCGGTTGCTTTCAAAATTTCTGCTCCACTGTCCGCAGGATTAAACAACGCGATAAGGTAGCGACCGCGCGTTCGAGCGATCACGCGTCCCTCGAAACTGTTGTTTCCGCGCAACCCACTCTCGCCCAGATCTGGCGCAGCTGCACACTCGCCGCTCTGCTTGAAATGCTGGCTGAGTTGCTCCGCCCGCGACTTGGCGGCTTGTGCATCGCCGGCCACGGAAACCACAAGTTTCGACTCTTGTTTTCCCTGCGTATAGGTGACCACGTACGCTGGCGCCAGAAACCCATGCCCCAGCGGATCTTTTTTCACATACTGTTCGGAGTGCGCCACGCGATGCTCCCGGGGAAGTTTCTCCAGCAGGTTCGGCAGCGTTCGCGCGCCTCCGATGCGGACAGCCAGCACACGCGCAAACTGGTCAAGGAGCGAATCCGCATTCGCACCCGAGCCGGAGAGCTTTATGTAGTAGTGATCGGCGAAGAAGTTAAGGATTCCCTGGTCTCGATATCCCTCGGCGCCGATGGCAAGAAACTTGTAGCCCGGAGAACGCTCCGACGCATAGATCCCAAATGCGTCTTCGGCATTGCTCATCTCATAAATGTCAGCGGTCAGGTCCGCTGCACCGCTCTTGAATTCCTGGTGCAGAAGAGCCTTGAAGTCGTAGAGAACATAGAGGTCCGCGCCACCATCAATGTACTGATACAGGCTCTCCGGGCTGTACATCGCGGGTGAGCCTTGCGCGGCAGCCTTGCCCGGAAGAGGTGCGCGAAGAAGACTCGCCAATTGTCCTTGGGCCGCGGCGGAAGTTCCACTGCGAACATCCGCACCTTGAGGTCGGACTGGTGCCAGGAATGCGGCGCAGAGAAGCAGATTCATCGCTACGATCCATTTTGTTGTCATCCCATTCTCTCCCGCCTCACGGCCGCGGCTGGTCTTCACATTCCTGTCGGCGTTTCCGCGGTTTGGCGTCACAGCGTTTTAACCTGCGTCCGCACCTTCTCGAACTCGAACGTTCCCAGTCCGCGGCCGGCCGCCATCTTGAGATAGGGCAGATCGGATGCATCCAGGTTCCAGAATGCCTTGGCCACGTAGGCATCCAGAGCAACCGGGTTGGTTCCGGCGACCATGGTTTTCTTGAGCAACACGTCTTGCAGATTGCCGCCCGTCGGACCGTTGCGCACCAGGATGCGATAACAGTCAACGATCGTCAGCGTCGGCCGCACAAAATCGGCCAAGTCCACCAGGCTTTCGTGAATCTTCTGATGCAGCTGATGCCGCGGCCCGCCCAGCATCCCATACCAGTTCTTCATGCCTAAAGTCGCGCCCGTCAGGCTGTGGTGCTTGGCGATCGGGACATTGATCACTTTGTCGGCATCGAGAAACGGACTGAGCACCGGCCAGGCCCGCAGAATCTCTCCTTGCAGATCCACTTCCTTGAACAAGGCCGGATCCGGGAGTAGGACGTCCGCCCCCGCGCTCTGCGCCGCCGCTGCGATTCCAGAACGCTGAAAGCAGCGCCGCGCGTCGTTGCAACTCGTATCCGTCACTATGATCCGCTTTGCCCCGGCGCTTGCGCACAGGCGAACCACTTCCGCCACCACGTCGGGATTCGTATTCGCCGCCTGCTCAGGAGTGCGGTCCCATCCGATATTCGGTTTGACAAGGACAACTTCCCCACGGGAAATGAACCGGCGAATTCCTCCCAGCTCTGCGATGGCCTGCCGCGCCAGTTGCGCCGGATCATCGCCTGTAATCACCGCCATCTCCGGGAGCTGCGGGTCGGGTGCGATGGTGTGTCCGCGCCTGGCAATGATCGCCAGTTTGGGCTCAGGACGCCAGCTATGCTCGCTCAGCCAGACTCCCAGGCCGGCTGCCCCAGCGCCGGCTCCGGCAACTCGCAGCAGCTTGATCAACGCTTCACGGCGGCTGAGCGGTATTGTGTCGGGCGGCATGTCAGCTCTTCCTCCGATTCAAGAGAATCTGGTTGGTGCGGGATCGGCTTTCGCCTACGCTAGTGACATACACTGCCGGACGGTCCTGTACAGGACACGCGTATTCACACGCTCCGCAACCCACGCAGCGCGCGGGATCGAGGTATGGCTGTTTCACTTGCCTGGAATTGCCTGCCGTGTCGACGGCCTCTGCGGGACGAAGATAGATCGCTTTCGGCGAAGTGGGACACCATTCTTCGCACACGATACACTCCGTCGCCATGGCCCAGGGCAGGCAGCGGCCGCGATCGTAAAATGCGGTTCCGAGGCGAACGGGTTTCTCCGCGCGGCCCACATCGACCGACCATCCCTTCTCTTTTGCCGTCATCTCCCAAATTGCACCCGTGGGGCAGACCTGCGAACACAGCACGCAACTGGTCTCGCAGTACCCGATTCGCGGGACCAGAACCGGCGTCCAGAGCCCTTCCAGCCCGGCTTCAGACAAAGAGGGATGCAAGGCGTTGGTTGGACAAACCTTCATGCACTCGCCGCAGCGAATGCAGCGCGCAAGAAAGTACTCCTCGTCGAGCGCTCCCGGAGGACGCAGCAAACGCTCGTGACGTTCTGCGGCGAAGCCGGGCGTCGCCCGGACAAGCGGAACCAGCGCGGCGCCCGCCGCCAGGCCGGTGAGAACTTTTCTCCGCTGCAGGTTTGCACCGAGCGCTTTCTGCCCCGGAAACCACGCAAATCGCAAACCATGTTCCGGGCACTCGTCCACGCAATTCAGGCACAAGTGGCACTCAGGTTGATGCCACGGCACGCCACCGATCGGATCATCGCCGCCCTGGCAGCGTAGAAGGCAACGATTGCAGTCCTTGCAATGCTCCGGATTCTTGACCAGCCCAAGCACCGACCAGCGCGAGACGATTCCGAGCAGCGCACCCAAAGGACAAAGCGCGCGGCACCAAAAGCGCGTGATGCGCAAGTTCAGGGCTACGAGAATAACGAAGATCGCCCCCAGCCATATTCCCAAGCGGAAGTATGGCTGTTTGAAACCGAGCAGAACCAGGCCCAGGATGAAGTGCTGCACGCTGCCCAGAGTCTGCACCCATGCGTAGCGGCTGTGTTCGAGCACGCTCAGGATGGCCCGCAAGCCATAGTCGGTTGCCGGCAGAACGGATAAGCCCAGCGAACGCACCAGGAATGAGAACGGGTCGAGCCAGCCCACAACCCCGGTGCCAAATAATGCTGCAACCAGGCAGATGATGAGCAAGTAATACTTCGTCGTCTGCCAGCGTTTGTAGCGATTCGATTCGATGAGTTGC
>Ga0187782_10000293_pt1 | contig 32632 bp, 35 predicted proteins | sample 0715_SJ02_MP15_2_FD_132454 | JGI IMG/M metagenome (GOLD analysis project Ga0187782, IMG submission 132454) | Tropical peat soil microbial communities from peatlands in Department of Meta, Colombia - 0715_SJ02_MP15_20_MG | ecosystem: Environmental > Terrestrial > Soil > Wetlands > Peat | place... | reverse complement strand
GGACCAAGGCAACACCGCGGAAATAGCACGCGGCGACAAAGCCGACCACGTCGCCTACGACTCCGCCACCAATAGCAACAAGCAGAGACTTGCGATCAGCGCCCCCGCGGACGAGTTTGCGGCCGAGGTTTTCTACAGTTTCCAGGTTTTTTGCGGATTCGGCGTCGTTGAACAGGTGCACGTGGGCATGCAGCGGAGAACAAATGCCTTTGCGAATCTTTTTGCCAGCAGCGCGCCAAACCCGAGGCGAGGTCAATACATGGACGCTAGAGAATTGGCCGAGCTTGGCGATTTCGCGAGCCGCGTGCGGCAGCAAACCGCGACGACAGAGCACGGAGTAACCTCCCGCAGAAGACTTCACGTGGATGGGAACGGAATTAGCGGGTTTCATAGTTGCGTGTGATTATCCAATTTAGCACAGGCGCGGAGGCGAGTTGACTACCGGCGGCCGATGCAAACGGCGCGAGGATGACTCAGGGACGCAGGCGAGTTGAGGCGCGGGGAAGAACCGTGAGCAAGGACTGCCCGACTGGTTTTGCGGTGTATACTTTGCGGTGTCAGAATCAGTTTTTTGTTCAGGCACAATCCAATCGACCCAGGCCGCACCGCGCAATTCTGTGGTGTCTCCCGCGCGCTGTTCACGAGCGGCGGAAAGCGAACGCAAAATGACGCACCCAGCCACCAGCAAGGTATGCCGCTGTTCGTGGTACTTAGTGTTGGCGGTTCTATTCGGCTTGCTGCCGCTTAACGCGGGAAATCCACCGGCCACGCGACCAGGGTATTACCGTTTTCCAGCGATTCACGGAGACACGATTGTTTTCATGGCCGAAGGTGATTTGTGGACGGTGGACGTGAAGGGAGGAGCAGCACAGCGGCTGACCTCAAATCCAGGGCAAGAATCACATCCGGCGATTTCGCCCGACGGCAAGACGGTGGCCTTCAGCGCGGAATACGAAGGGCCGCTGGACGTGTTCTCGATGCCAGTGGCGGGGGGCCTGCCTGAGCGGCGCACCTGGGATGGCGGAGCGGTGGTGGTTGGTTGGACGCCCGATGGGCGAGTGCTGTATCGCACGTCGCGGTATTCGACGCTGCCAAACGCACAGCTGGCGGCGGTAGACGCACAAGGCAAGCGAGACATTATTCCGCTGTCGCAGGCGGCGGAAGGATCGTTCAGCTCCGACGGGAAGATGCTGTTTTTCACGCGACTGAGCAAGCAAGGCAGCAGCACGAAACGCTATAAGGGCGGGACTGCGGAGAATATTTGGCGCTACGACTCCGGATCGGAAGCGGTACCCCTGACCGCGGACTACGCGGGCACCTCGAACAATCCCATGTTTTGGAATGGCCGGGTGTATTTTTTGTCGGACCGCGACGGAACCATGAACGTGTTCTCGATGGACACCAACGGGCACGACGTGAAACAGCACACACATCACAGCGGGTTCGACGTGCAGTCGGCTTCGCTGTGGGATGGGCGGATAGTGTATCAATGCGGCGCGGACCTTTGGCTGCTGGACCTGAATGCGAAACAAGATGCGGTGATCCCCATAACGCTGGTGTCGGACTTTGACCAGTTGCGCGACCACTGGGTGAAGAAGCCGATGGATTATCTGTCCATGGCACACATTGCCCCGGATGGCAGCGCCGCGGTGTTCACGGCTCGCGGCGAAGTGTTCACGTTGCCGGCGGTCACCAGTGGGCGCATCGTCAAAGTGGCCGGCAATTCGGGAATTCGTTATCGCGATGCGCGGTACATGCCCGACGGAAAAACCGTTGTGGCGATTTCCACGGAAAGCGGCGAAACCGAATTCTGGAGCTATCCGGCCAATGGCGAAGGCAAGCCCGAGCAACTCACCCACGGAAGCAAGGTGCTGCGGTGGGACGGGGTGCCGTCGCCAGACGGTCATTGGCTGGCGCATAGAAACAAGGACCAGGAACTGTGGCTGCTGGACTTGAAAACCAACAACGACAAGAGAATCGCGCAATCGATGAACGGCGATTTCGAAGACTTGAGCTGGTCTCCGGACAGCCAGTGGCTGGCTTACGTGGAAACCGCCGACAACACTTTTGCGCAAATCAAGGTGCTGAACGCCAACACGGGGGCGATTCAGGTATTGACCTCGGACCGCTACGACAGCGTGAATCCGAAGTGGAGTGCGGACGGGAAGTGGATGTACTTCCTGTCGGATCGCATGCTGAAGACGGTAATTCCCTCGCCGTGGGGGCCGCGGCAGCCGGATCCGTACTTTGATCATGCGATGAAGGTGTATGAGTTAGCGCTGACGCCAGGATTGCGCTCGCCGTTCGCGCCGGTCGACGAATTACACCCCGAGCAACCGGCCAAAACCGAAGAGACAAAGCCTGCCAAGCCGGCCGAGGAGAAGGACACAAAGGACACCACCACGAAGAAGGCCGGCTCCGCTGAAGAGACAAAGGCAACAGAAAAGAAGGAAGGAGAGGAAAAGAAACCCGGGGAGCAAAAGAAGCCGGCTCCGGTAGTCAACATCGATTTCACGGACATTGCCGCGCGGTTAAACGAAGTGCCGGTGCCCGCGGGGAATTATTCTTCGCTGCAGGTCACGGAGAAACGGATGTGTTGGCTGGACCGAAGCGATGGTCCGGATGCCAAGAACAACCTGCAATGCGTGGAAATCGCGAACAAGGGCGAAGCGCCAGAAATGGTTTGGGCGGATGTGAAGGGCTACGAAATGTCGCTGGACCGCAAAAAGATGATCGTGTGGAAGGGCGACGATTTCTACATTGTGGATGCGGAAGCCAAGGCGGCGACGATAGCGGACGCGAAAACGATGGGCAAAGCGAAGATCGACATGTCGCGATGGATGATCCTGACCAATCCACGGGCGGAATTCCGTGAAATGTTTTTGGATGCGTGGCGCTTGGAACGGGACTATTTCTACGACCGCAACATGCACGGGCTGAATTGGGGGCAGGTACGCGACCGTTATTTGCCGCTGGTGGACCGGGTGGCGGATCGAGACGAACTGAACGACGTGATCGCGCAAATGGTCAGCGAACTGTCGGCGCTGCACATTTTCGTTTTTGGCGGCGACGAGCGCAAACCGGTGGACCAGATCGACCTGGCGTCGCTGGGAGCAGTGCTGCGGAGAGACGAAAAGGCGGGCGGAGACGTGGTGGAGCATATCTACCTGCACGACCCCGACCTGCCGAATTTGGCGCCGCCGTTCGCCCGGCCGGATTCGCTGATCAAAGAAGGGGAAGTGATTCTGAGCATCGATGGCGACGAGGTGCTGAGCGTGCCTGATGAGCGGGGACTGTTGCGCGGCAAAGCGGGGCGCAAGGTGATGCTACGGGTGAAAAATACCGAAGGCCAGACCCGGGACGTGCTGGTGGTGCCGGTGGATAACCGGACGGATCGGGACCTGCGGTACAGCGAGTGGGAATATTCCCGAAGGCAGAAGGTTGACGCCGAATCACAGAAGCAGATTGGTTACGTACATTTGCGGGCGATGGGTTCCGGGGACATCGAACAATGGGTACGCGATTTTTATCCGGTGTACGATCGACAGGGACTGATCATCGACGTGCGACACAATGGCGGAGGCAATATCGATTCCTGGATTCTTGGGAAATTGTTGCGCAAGGCGTGGTTCTATTGGCAGCCGCGCATCGGGAACCCGTATTGGAACATGCAGTATGCGTTTCGCGGGCACGTGGTGGTGCTTTGCGATGAGCATACAGGTTCCGATGGCGAAGCGTTCACGGAAGGCGTGCGGCGTTTGGACATTGGCAAAATCATCGGAATACGAACGTGGGGAGGGGAGATTTGGCTTTCGGCGAGCAACATTCTGGCGGATCGCGGAATCGCGACGGCAGCGGAGTACGGTGTGTATGGACCCGAAGGCAAATGGCTGATCGAGGGGCATGGGGTCGACCCAGATATGGTGGTGGACGATTTGCCACACGCGACGTTCGAAGGCAGCGACGCCCAACTGGATGCGGCAGTGAAGTACTTGCAGGAGGAGATTCGCAAGGATCCCCGGGCGGTACCGAAGGCTCCGGCTTATCCGAACAAGGCCTTCAAGTACCCGAAGTGAAGGAGCGGACGGGAGAAGAGAGAGCCCGAACATCAGAGGCAGTCAGTCGGCAAAGCGTTTCGTTCTTGATGGGCGAGGCTCGACAGTAGGAGCACGAACGGGTACGAGTGTGTGGCGAGGGCTTTTCCACAGCAAGTAGATCAAGGAGGGTTCTCAGAAATTGTGATGGTGCGGCGCTCAGGTTTTGTATTGCGGAGTGGGGGAGCTTGTGGTAGTCTATGTATGCGTTTGTTGCTCTTGTTTCGGCTTTTGTCTTAAAGGCCGCAGGTTCAACTGCGGTTCTTTTTTTGTTTCCCACCCGCCTTACCGCGGTGTCTGGAGAATCAGCGAAAGACGCCCGGCTCCCGCAAGGTTCCCGGAAAAAGAGTGCATCAGATAGCTTCAAAATAAGAAGGAACACATCTGTGAAAGAACAAGGTACAGTGAAGTGGTTTAACGCCAGCAAGGGCTTTGGATTCATCCAACGCCAGAGCGGAGAGGACGTTTTCGTCCATTTCTCGGCGATCCAGGCGGACGGCTACCGGTCTTTGAATGAAGGCCAAGCCGTGGAGTTCGAGGTGGTCCGCGGGCCGAAGGGCTTGCAGGCTTCGAACGTTCAGCCTCTGTAAACCACTTCGCGAAGCATCGTACCTGAAGTCCCAACGACGCACGGTGGTAACACCAGCGGTTGCGGGCAGTGGCGGTGTCTTCGATGAAATTCGACAGGGCGGGTGGGCACCAGTCCCCCGCCCTTTTTTATTGCCCGAATAGCGGTATGGATCGGGTTAGCGGGTGTTGGCTTGGGGCGGCGCGAACACAAAGACGACGACGGTGTTGGCCGCAAGGGTTTTGCCCTGGAAGGTGGCGGGCGTGAACTGCCAAGTCTTGGCGGCATTGATCGAGGGCGTGTTGATGGAGTCCTTGCCGAGATTCACGGTGACGTCACGGACGGATCCGTCGCTGCCAACCTTCACATCCAGGACAACGGTACCGTAGGCGACGGTGTTGGGCGGGTAGACCGCGTAGCCGGCTTTCAGCAGTCCTGGTGGCTGGAAGTCGGCCACAACTCTGGCTTGCGCCGGCTGTAAAGGTCCGCCGGGCAGGCCGACACCGCTGGGATTGAAGGGATTGAAAGCCACATTGACGCGGACGATTCCGGCGACGGCGTCACCATTGAGCGTGGCCGGAGTGAACTGCCAAGTTTTGACGGCATTTTCGGCGGCAGCGGTCAACGGCGGGACGTCACGAATCACGATAACATTCTGAACGGCGCCGCGAGTGTCAACCAGAACGTCGAGAGAGACGAAACCGGGTTGCTGGGCGTTGATCGGGTAAGGGATTCCGCCGGCTTGGGAGACTGTCGCTTGATGGTATTTGGGCGCAGTGGATTGTGCCGAAACTGCGGTTGCCGACAGCGCCATTGCGGCCAAGGTCGCCCACGGTTTGAGCATGGCAGCCTCCAGAAGGTGTGCCGTCACCTTACCACTGTCGGGCGGGTTCTGCCCATCCCATGCCCTTCTGATTCGGGGGGCCTGCCTGCGCACGCAGGCAGGCTGCGGTGAACCCAATCGGCGGATTGCGCGGGGTTCACTGCCAGGCAGGCGCAAAGCTTTACTGATTTGTTGTAAGAGACGGCGACGGATTATGGCAGGACGCAGTTCTGTTGTACACTCGGTTCACCGCGCATTCTTGTGAGGTGTGCTTGCTTCGCTCGGGCAAGTTTCCTCGAATCTCCGTTGCAGGGGCGTTGCTGATAGCGTTCCTGCTGCTACTGGACCTGCAGCTAGTTCCTTCCCCCCGGCGTAGCCTGCTAATAGCGAATTGCCTGGACCTGGCGATAGCGGTGCTGGCGGTAAGTTGTTGCTGGCGGGCGGCGGGAAGGTGCGCCGGGTACGCGCGACAACTGTGGTTGCTGCTGACCAGCGCGCTGCTGTTGGCGGCCATCGCACAAGCCATCAGCACTTACTATCAAAGTTTTGTTCCCGGCTCGGCCGGATCGCCGTGGCCCTCCGACGTGCTGTTTTTTGTGTGGGCGGCGCCGGCGGCGATGATTTTGCTTCCTCGCGGGGAGGAGGAAAACGCGGGGATCGATGCGCTGCGCGGGCTGGATTTCCTGCAAATCGCGATCCTGGCGGCGACGCTGTACATGTATTTTTTCTACTCGCCGCTCCGCTGGAAGGCTGAAGGAGGGTTGCTGCTGCAGCAGATCCTGATGCTATACATCGGGCGGGACCTGTTGCTGTGCATGTGTTTCGTGGTGCGCAGCCGATCAGCACGGGCTCCGTGGGTCCGCTCCTTCTTTGCTTCGCTGGGCTGGTTTTTTCTGGCTTGGATAATTTCGGACGCCGCATACCTGTTCACGTTGTCGTCATCGGTGAGCGCCGCGAGCTGGGGGGACCTGGTATGGATGGCGCCGTTCTTTTGCGTGATTGTGGTGGCTGGGAACTGGAGGACACCGGAAAATGTGGCCGAGTGGACGGCCAGCTCGCGAGCAGGCACGCTGGCATGGTCACAGATTCTACCGGTGGCGGCGCCGCTATTGGTGATCTTTATGGCCCGGGCAATTGCGCGCGAGCAATTAGCGCTGGCCTGGATGGCGGTGGCCGCGTCGGTGGCGGGTTCGTCGGTGCGACTGATATTGACCAACCGACGGCAGCGGAAGATTGCCGAAAACCTATTGAACACCGAACGGGCGCTCCGCATCTCGGAGGAAACGTTATCGATCGCGTTTCGAAACAGCCCCGACGCATTCAGCATCAACCCATTCCCCAATGGCCCGTACCTGGAAGTCAACGAGGGATACACGCGGCTGACCGGGTACACCCGCGAGGAGGCGCTGGGCAAAACTCCACGGCAGATGAACCTGTGGGTGGACATGGACCGTCGCGACCAGGCGCTGGCTGCGCTGCGCGGGTCCGGCCATTTGCGCGATTTCGAGTTTCGTTTCCGCACGAAATCGGGGCAGATTCGCGTCGGCCAAATGAGCGCCTCGGTGATAGGAATCCGGAGCCAGCGCTGCTCGTTGGTGATCGTCCGGGACATCACCGAGCGGAAGGAAGCGGAAGAGATCTTGCGCTCCAGCGAGGAACGCTTCCGGTTATTGGTGCGGGACCTGCATTTTGCGGTGGTGTTGCACGCGCCCGACGCTCGAGTGGAGTTCGCCAATCGCGCGACACATAAAATGTTCCGGCTGGCCGATGGCGCCGCGGTGGGAAGGCATTTGACCGAGCTGGGCATTCTTGCCGTTTCCGAGGATGGCACGCCGTTGCGGTACGCGGATCATCCAGTTCCCTATGTGCTTCGGACGCGGATGCCGATTTACGAACGCTTGATGGCTTTCCGCCGGCGCGGCTCCCGCGAAGACCTGTGGCTGTTCGGAAGCTGCGTGCCGCAATTGGATGCGAATGGAAACGTGGTTCGGGTGATCAGCTCGTTCGCAGACGTTACAGAGATGATGCAGGCCGAGCAGGCCATTCACAAACTGACGGCACAACTGCTGAAGCTACAGGACGAAGAGCGACGAAGACTCGGGCGGGAGCTGCACGACGGGCTGGCGCAAACAGTGCTGGCGATCAATCTGAGCCTGGCGCAAGCGCGGCAAATGTTGGTGGCGGACCACCGGGCGGTGCCGTCGCTGGAAAAAGCGCGCGGGTTGACGCAGAAAGTGTCGCGGGAAATTCGCACGTTGTCGTACCTGTTGCACCCGCCATTGCTGGATGATCTGGGGCTGGTGTCCACGGTGAAGGAGTATGCGCGTGGATTCAGCGAGCGAAGCGGCATCGCCATGCAGTTGCACGCCGACGAGCTGGATCGTTTGCCGCAACCGATCGAACTGGCGCTGTTTCGTATCGTGCAGGAGAGCCTGACGAACATTCAGCGGCACTCCGGCACATCGAAAGCAGAGATTCGATTAAGGCAGCAAGATTCCCTGGTAACCCTGGAGGTGATTGATTTCGGGCGGGGCATCACCAAGCCTCCCATGGAGGTTTGCGCAAAACCGGGTCACCCGAATGACGAGGAGAACGCAAATGCCAGGCTCGGGAATAATGCCGTTTACGGTGGCTTGCCGATGGAGGCGGTTGCCAGCGTGCCTCGGGCTTATGGTTCGGAAATCCTGACGGCAGAAGAGAACCCGGCGCAACTGCATCTGGGCGTGGGCATTCCGGGGATGCGGGAACGGATGGCGCAGCTCGGAGGACATCTTGAGGTGCTTTCCGGTCCCACAGGCACGACGATTCGCGCTACTATCTCGGTGTCGGCGCCTGTGCGGACGGGGATTCATGATGCAGGCCCTTCGCATCTTGATCGCGGATGACCACGCGGTGGTACGCGCAGGCCTTCGCGCACTGTTGGAGTCGCACCCGGGATGGCAGGTGTGCGCTGAAGCATCCGATGGCCGGGAGGCGGCAGACAAAGCCAGCAAGTTGAAGCCCGATGTGGCGGTGATCGATATTGGCATGCCGCTGCTCAACGGTGTTGAAGCGACGCGGCAAATCCGTGCGGCTTCCCCAAGCACGGAAATCCTGATTCTGACGATGCATGAGTCCGAGGACCTGGTGCAGCAAGTGGTTCATGCCGGGGCACGGGGATACATCCTGAAGGATGATGCGGATCGTGTGCTGATTGCGGCGGTCGAGGCGGTGCGGCTGCGTAAAGCGTACTTTTCCACGCGTGTATCCAGTGTTTTGCCGGACGAAGAGATACCGGGCTCGAGCGGCGAAGCCGGAAAATCGTCGAGGGGCCGCCTGACGCCGCGAGAGCGGGAGATCCTACAACTTTTGGCGGAAGGCAAATCGAACAAGGAAGTGGCCGCGTTACTGGGAATCAGCGTAAATACGGCGGAAGCTCATCGGGCAAACATCATGCTGAAACTGGGTGTGCACTCCCTGGCGGAACTGGTGCACTATGCGATTCGCAACCAAATCATAAAGCCATAGAGACCGGGTGACTGAGGCTTGCGCCGGCGAGAAATCAGAAGCCGGCGAAGGCGGTGGTTGATCAAGCCGGCGCCCAAGGTCGTTCGAACTTCACTCGAGTATAAAGCGTTTGGAAACCCAGGCGGGTGATGTTGCGCTGAGACTTGCTGCCGGGTTGCGCGAGACTGACAGCCAGATCGCATCCCGCTTCGGCTGCCCTCTTGAGGCGCGCGAGCAAAAGCGCGGTTTGCACTCCACGGTTACGGTAGTCCGGCAAGGTGCTGGCACCGAAGAATCCGGCAATTTTGCCGTGAATGGCCAGGGTGGCACCACCGACGACCCGGCCATTGATGCGGGCGAGGTAGCATTCGGTGTTTCGGGCTTGGGCGAACATTCTCATGACATTGAGCAATTCATGGGTTATCGGGTAGTTCTCCGCGAAGCCTTGCGAGACGGTCATGACCCAAAGATCGAGCTCATCGGCGGCGGCGAGACGAATCGCGATTTCTACCGGCAGGTGCGGGCTGTTGCCGTTGCGGTCACCATCGTTTACCGGCCGAGCCATCACGTTGGAAAATTCGGTTACGTGATAACCACGCAGTCTGTATTGCTCAAAGAGGGTGGCGTCGGCAAGCGGGCAGGTTTCCACGCGAACGGGCTCGTTGCGCGAGAAGTAAAAATCCTCGAGTTGACTGAACTCTTCCGGCGTGACCGGTCCTTGTAGGCCAACGGCAACGGCCTGCGTAACGGGATTGTTGGCGCCGCAGTACACCGCATATCCGCCGGCCACCTGCCGCACAGCACTGGCGGATTCGGTGCGAGCTTGCAGCTTCTCGGCACAGGCGACCGCGGACTGCGCCTCGGCTTGTTCGATCTCGCGGGCGAGGTCGAGGGTGAGCAGGATGTTGGTCATGCGCAGAGTTTAGCGCGGAAGCGGGAGTTTTGGTGATTCCCGGAGCGACCCAGAGGAACACTTGACACAGACACATAGCGACGCCTGGGCATCGAGGAATCGTTGGATTCCGCGGGAGCTTAGCGGGCCGGGGAATCCTTTTTGCTTCTTGCGGGGCTGACTTCGTATACTGCTTTGGCATCCAATCTTCGCCGAGGTCGCTGCGTGTCTACTCTGAAATCCTCGCTGAATCTGAAATCGCCGCAATACGAAAAAAACGCTCAGTTGATGGTGGAACTGCTCACCGCGATCAAAAACGAGGAAGAAAAGATCCGGGAAGGAGGCGGCGCAAAAGCCATCGAGGCGCAGCACAAGAAGAGCCGGCTTACCGCGCGCGAACGCATTGCCGCACTGATCGACCCAGGAACGCACTTCTTTGAATTAGGAATTTACGCGGCGCACGAAATGTACGAGGAGTGGGGCGGCGCGCCGGCGGCAGGAACAATTACCGGGCTGGGACGAGTGGCCGGCCGCATGTTCATGATTATCGCGAACGACGCCACGGTGAAGGCCGGGGCGTTCTTTCCCATGACCGCCAAGAAGGTGATTCGGGCGCAGAATATCGCCATCGACAATCACATCCCGACGATCTATCTGGTGGATTCGGCGGGAGTGTTTTTGCCGCTGCAGGAAGACGTATTTCCCGACACCGACGATTTTGGGCGGGTGTTTCGCAACAATGCGGTCATGAGCGCGCTGGGCATACCGCAGATCACCGCGATTATGGGCATGTGTGTAGCCGGGGGAGCGTACCTACCGGTGATGTGCGATCACATTCTGATGACGGAGGGGTCCGGGCTATTTCTGGCCGGGCCGGCGCTGGTACAAGCGGCGATAGGCCAGAAAACGTCGGCGGAAGAATTGGGCGGTGCCAAGATGCACGCGCAGATCAGCGGAACCGTGGATTTTCGCGAGCCGGACGATGAATCGTGCTTGAAACGGGTTCGCGCCATCGTGGACAAAATGGGCGCGCCGGATCCGCCGATTTTCAGTCATGCGCGGATAGCCGAGCCGCTCTATCCGGCCAGCGATATTTACGGAATTTTTTCCGGCGATCCGGGCAAGCAGTACGACATGCGGGAAATCATCGCGCGGATTGTGGACGGCAGCGCGTTTGAAGAATACCGCGCCGAATATGGCGAGACTTTGCTGTGCGGCTACGCGCGCATCGGGGGTTGGGCGGCGGGAATTCTGGCCAATCAGAAGAAGCACGTGCAGACCCATGCGCCGCACTCCGATCAAAAACGCATCGAATTCGGCGGGGTGATCTACACGGAATCGGCGGAAAAAGCGGCGCGATTCATTCTGGATTGCAATCAGAACCGCATACCGCTGGTGTTCCTGCATGACGTGAATGGATTCATGGTGGGCAAGGACGCGGAATGGAGCGGGATCATCCGGGCCGGCGCGAAGATGGTGAATGCGGTGGCGAACAGCGTGGTGCCGAAGATTTCGGTGATCCTGGGAGGCAGCTTTGGGGCGGGCAATTATGCGATGTGCGGGAAAGCTTACGATCCGAGGTTTTTGTTTGCCTGGCCCACGGCGAAGTTCGCGGTCATGAGCGGGGACGCGGCGGCCAATACCCTGGCGGAAATCAAATTCAAGCAGTTGGAGCGCGAAGGGAAAAAGTTGGGTGAGAAGGCCAGGGAGGAACTGCTGGATTCCATCAAGGCGACCTACGAGCACCAGACTGATCCCCGCTACGCCGCAGCGCGGCTGTGGTTGGATGCGATTATCGATCCCGCGCAGACGCGCGAAGCGCTGATTTGGGCACTGCAAGCGGCGGCGTTGAATACGGAAATTCGGGAGTTCAAGACCGGGGTGCTGCAGACGTGATGGGTTGCGAGGTTCGCACGTCATGAGGCGAAATGGAGCGAATAAAGCTGATTGAGTGCCCGCGGGACGCGTGGCAGGGATTGCCGGAGCTGATCCCTACGGAGGCCAAGGCCGCTTATCTGAAGGCGTTGATCGAAGCTGGATTCCGACACATCGATGCGGTCAGCTTTGTGTCGCCCAAGCACGTAAAACAGATGGCGGACAGCGAAGAGGTCATGGCGCGGCTGACCGATTCCCTTCCCTTGGCCGGCGGGGCAGGAAATGGCGAGGCAACACCCGGGCGTAACGATGAAGTGGAGATTATCGGAATCGTGGTGAACGAGAAGGGACTGGAACGGGCGCTGGCCACACCGGGAGTTTCGACCATTGGGTATCCCTATTCGATTTCGGCGTATTTCCGGCGTGCCAATGCCAATATGTCGCGCGGCGAATCGCGGCAACTGGTGGAGACATTGAAACGAGAAACCAAATCTGCGAACAAGGGTTTGGTGATTTACATCTCCATGGCGTTCGGCAATCCCTATGAAGAGCCGTGGGGCCCAGAGATTGTGCAGGAGACGCTGGAGTGGCTAAAAGACATTCGCGTGAACACGGTATCGCTGGCGGACACTGTAGGGACGGCCACGCCGGAATTGGTACACAAGCTGTACGCGCAGGTGAAGGACCACGTACCCGGGATGGAAGTGGGCGTGCACTTGCATTCACGAGCCGAGAATGCGGAAGCCAAGGTGCTCGCGGCGTATCAGGCAGGGTGCCGGCGCTTTGATTCAGCACTTACCGGTCTGGGCGGCTGTCCCTTTGCGGGAGATGAGCTGGTGGGGAACATCGCCACGGAAAGCGTGTTGGGCGCATTGCTGAGTACGGGGGCACGACCAGAGCTCGATGGAGCTAAACTAGCCAAGGTGATGGAAATGACCAACGAAATTCGCGCGAAGTATGCGCGGGGCTAGGAGCAACGAATGAATTTTGAAACGCTTCAGTTTGAAACGGTGGGTCATCTTTCCACGATCACCTTGAACCGTCCGGATAAACGCAACGCCATTTCCGTGCAGATGATCGCGGAATTACAAGCAGCGCTGGACCAGATCGAAAAAACACACACCCGGGTGGTGATCATAACCGGGACGGGCAAGTCTTTCTGTGCGGGCATCGACCTGGAATACCTGCAGGCCATCGGGCAACATTCGGCAGCGGAAAATCAGGAGGATTCCAAACGCATCGCCAAGATGTTCCGGAAGATTTGGAGCTATTCGCGGCCACTGATTGCCGCGGTGAATGGACACGCGCTGGCGGGGGGATGCGGGATCGCGACGTTGTGCGATTTCACCCTGGCGGTACCTGAAGCGAAGTTTGGCTACACCGAAGTGAAGATCGGATTTTTGCCGGCGATTGTTTCGGTATTCTTGACCCGGCAGGTGGGTGAGAAGCGGGCGCGGGACCTACTGCTGACCGGAAGGTTGATCGACGCGGCCGAAGCGCGAGAGATGGGACTGGTGAACGAGATTGTGCCCGCGGAAACTCTGATGAAGCGCGCAAACGAGCTGGCCGATGCGCTGTTGGCGGCGAGCCCCAGCAGTATCACCCGAGCGAAGCACCTGCTGGTTTCCGCGGCGGCGGCCAATGTGGATCACGACCTGGAACGAGCAGTGCTGGAAAGCGCGCGAGTGCGCTGCACGCCGGATTTCAAGGAAGGGCTGGCGGCTTTTCTCGAGAAACGCAAACCGATCTGGCACGATGAGGACAAGCATTAACACCGTGGGGTAGTGGCACTGCGTAAGAACCGGAACAGTTTCCGGCACTAGGAACAAGGATGATCGAATATCACGATGTGGTGGTGCGGGTGCGCTATGCAGAGACCGACCAGATGGGCGTGGTGTATCACTCCAATTATTTGATTTGGTTCGAGGTGGGGCGGGTGGAGATCATGCGCTCGCTGGGATTCGATTATAAACGCATGGAAATCGAGGACGACTGCTACTTGGTGGTGGCCGACGTGCATTGCCGGTACCATCACCCGGCGCGTTACGACGAGTTGCTGGTGGTGCGAACGCGAATTCTGGAAGCGAAGAACCGGGTATTGAAGTTTGGGTATGAAGTGTACCGGCAGGCGGACCAGAAGCTTCTGGCCACGGGAGAAACAACGCACATTTGCTGCCATCGCGACGGGCGGGTGACGCATTTCCCGGAGAAATACAAGGCGGCGTTTCTGGAGATCGCCGCTTCGCTGCCCGGGAGCGACACATGAGCATCGTGATCACCGGGAATGACCTGAACTTCGAACAACTGTATGCAGTGGCGGCGCGGCAGCAACCCGTGGAGTTGTCGGCGGACGCGGTGGCACGGATGAAGGCGTCGCGCGCGGTGGTGGACAAGCTGCTGGCAACAGGAAAAACGGCGTACGGGATCAACACCGGATTTGGCAAGCTGGCCAGCGTGCGCATTTCGCCGGAACAGGTGCGGCAGTTACAGGTGAATTTGGTGCGTTCGCACGCGTGTGGAGTGGGCCAGCCGCTGTCCGAGGCAGAGACGCGCGCGATGATGTTGCTGCGGGCCAACGCGCTGGCAAAGGGGTTGAGCGGAGTGCGTCCGATGGTGGTGGAGACGCTGTGCAACATGCTGAACAACGGAGTGCACCCGGTGATTCCGTCGCAAGGGTCGGTGGGGGCTTCCGGAGATTTGGCACCGCTGGCGCATTTGGCGCTGGTGGTCATCGGAGAAGGCGAGGCGGTAATTAAGGGGGAGAGGATCAGCGGAGGCGAGGCGCAGCGGAGAGCGGGGATCAAAACGGTGCCGCTGGAGGCCAAAGAAGGATTGTCGCTGTTGAACGGCACGCAGGGAATGCTGTCGCTGCTGAGCCTGGCGCTGCAGGAGGCGGACCTGTCGGTGGATAGCGCGGACGTTTCCGCGGCATTGTCGCTGGATGCGCTGCGAGGCAGTCCGGGCGCGTTCGATGCGCGGATCATGCACGCCCGGGCTTACCCGGGAGCAGCCACGACGGCGCGAAACCTGGCTCATTTGAACGAAGGCAGCACGATTCGCGAATCGCACCGCTCGCCGGACGCGGACGCGCGGGTGCAAGACGCGTACAGTTTGCGGTGTACGCCGCAAGTACATGGAGCGGTGCGCGACGTGTTGCGACAAGCGCGCGAGACGGCGGAAGTGGAGCTGAATAGCGCGACCGACAATCCGCTGGTGTTTGTCCGCGCAGGTGACGACGGCGACATCGTCAGCGGAGGAAATTTTCATGGGCAACCGTTGGCCATGGCCGCGGATCAAGTGGCGATCGCCATTGCGACGCTCAGTGGCATCGCGGAACGGCGCATCGAGCAGATGACTAATCCGCTGACCAGCATGCTTCCCGCGTTTCTCACCCCTGAGCCGGGACTAAACTCCGGGTTCATGATCGCGCAAGTAACCGCGGCGGCGCTGACCAGCGAAAATCGGGCGCTGGCTTCGCCGCATTCGGTGGATTCCATTCCCACGTCGGGGAACCAGGAAGATTACGTATCCATGGGGATGAGCGGGGCGCGCCGGTTGAAAAAGATGCTGGAGAATCTGCGGCAGATCCTGGCGATCGAACTGTTGTGCGCGTGCCAGGGGATTGACTTGCTGACGCCGTTGCATACGGGCCCGGTGGCGAAGAAAGCCTACGATGCGGTACGCGGGGCGTCGTTGAAGGTAACCGCTGACCGAGTGTTGGCCGGGGATATAGGCGCGGTGACGCAGTTGGTGGAGTCCGGCGTAATCGCCGGAATTTTGCGGTAAGTTCCGCGCGGAAACCTACGCTTTCAACCTTCAATTTTTGACGTTGAGTTCTTCCTGAGTTTTGGCGGGCCAGCGCTCGTCGATTTTCCCCAGGATGTAAGCGGCCTGGGAGATGGCGCGGTCAACGGTGCAGATTTTCAGGGGGCGCTGGAACGATCGTCCATTTCGATGAGTTTGCGAGCGCACAGCAGGGTGGCGGCAAAGAGGATGGCGAATTTGCGATCTTCGGTCATATGGGTACTCCGCAGTGAGATGCGGTGGAGGTGGGAAGGCCCTATTGTACAACGGAGGGAGTTGGGCGACCCAAGACCCACCCTCGATTCGAGGGTGGGGCAACGGCGAGTGAGAATCGAAGAGAGATTCTTTCCGCAAAGGGCGCGGAAAGAGGAAGAGGTCTTCGCTCCGCGGACTCCGCTCAGAATGACGGATGCTCTCAGGAGGCGGTCGGGCAAGCTAAAGCTCCGACCCCCAGATCAGGATTTTTGGAGTTGCTTGAGGGTTTCCAGCAGAGTGTGGCCGACGATGGCCAGGCTTTTGGGGCTGATCTTATCGGGAGTGTCCTGGGGAGTGTGCCAATAGGTGGCGGAGGTGTCCATGTTGATGAGATCGACCGCCGGGACGCCGCGCGAAAGAAATGACAGGTGGTCATCGGAGACTTCCATACCTTGATTGACGAACACCGCCCCGTAGCCGAGACGTTGCGCGGTCTTCCAGATCAGGTCGGTAAATGATTTGGTGGAATCGGTTTCGCGCTTGAGGATCAGCTCCTTGCAGCCCACCAGATCGGCGAGGAGCATCACCTTGATTTTCTTCAAGTCGCCCGAGGTGGCCATTTGCGCGGCCATTTGGCGGCTGCCGTAGCGATTGTCGGGATCCTGCCATTGCCAATTGACCGCTTCTTCGCCATCGAAAAAGGCGATCCACACGGAATATTTTTCGGGCTGCTTCTGGGCACAGAGCAGGCGAGCGATCTCCAGCATGACTCCGGTGGAGGAGCCAGCATCATCGGCGCCGACAAAATTGTCGAGGCGCTTGGTGTCGTAGTGGGTAGCGAGCAGGATGATGCCCGAGCCGGTGCCGGGAATTTTGGCGACGATGTTCTTCATGGGGAGGCGGCCGGCGGGAGTGTCGGCGGAAAAAGAATCGGTGTCGACCTTGCAGCCGTAGGAGTTCAGTTCGGATACCAGGTAATCCTGCAACTTGGCCAGCGCCGGGGAGCCAGCCGGACGCGGGCCGAAACTCACTTGCTTGAGGACCTGGTCGTAGGCACGCATACCGTCGAAGCCGTCGACCTGATCGGGAGGAGGAGGCTGGTCGGCGGGAGCAATAGCAGGAGGAGCAGTGGTGACGGTGCTCATGAAAGGCGCCTGAGACGGGGCGGGCTGCGCGGTGTTGTCGGATTTACAGCCGAGCACAAGGAGCATTGCGGACGCCGCAAGGGCGAGTGGGAAACGAAAAGAGAGGATGGATTTGCTCATGAGGGCTGTGCTTTCCTGGTCAGTCGGCGCGGGGGCGCGCGATCACGGTGAAAGTGGCCATGGCGGCGAAGTAGAGCAGCAGCATCGGAGTCATAAAGAGAAGCAAAGCCGGCGCGTGCGGCGAGGGCGCGACGAAGCATGAAGCGAGCGCGAAGCTCAAAACGGCGTAGCGAAGGTTACGCCACAGGAACTGCGCGGTGACGCGTGCGAATTTGCTCATACGGACTGACCTGCGCTTTCTGCCGCCAATTGCTTGTTTCTCTTGCGAACCACGACGGCGGAAACGGCGATGCCGACAAAGTAGAGCAGCACCATCGGCATCATGAAGATCAACATGGTTTGCGCGTCAGGCGTAGGGGTGATTATGGCCGCGGCGACGGCAATAACCAAAATGGCGTAGCGAAAATTGTGCCAGAGGAACTTGGGAGTGACGATGCCGAACAGCGAGAGGAAGAAAATAAGGATCGGGAGTTCGAACACCAGACCCAGTCCCAGAAGGATCATCAGGATCAGATCGAAATACTCGTTGATACTAAGCAGCGGCGCAACGGTGCCGCCAAATTGCTGAAAGCCGACCAAGAAGCGCAACACATACGGCAGGGTGATGAAATAGCCGAAGGCGATGCCCGAGAGAAATAAAAATACGGTGGAGAAGAGAAAACCGGTGACCGCGCTGCGCTCGTGTTTGTAGAGCGCGGGAGCGACGAACAACCAAATCTGATAGAGGACGAAAGGCGAGGCGAGCACCAGGCCGATGTACACGCCCAGAGTAATGACCAGGTTGAGGGCGCCGGCGGGATGGTTGTAGTAGAGGCGGGACTCGTAATGGGCGTCGCGCAGGGCTTTGAGCATGGGCTCGTTGATGAACTTGATGACTTTGGGAGAGATGTACACGCCGATGAAAGCGCCGATGCCGATGGCGTAAAGAGAATTGATGATGCGCTTGCGAAGCTCGGACAGATGCTCGAAGAAGGTCATTTGGCCACCAGCCTGCTCCAAGCGGGCGGCCACGGAGTTGTCAGACTGGTTGCTGTTGGTCATGAGAGGGAGGATTGCCGGCAGCGGTGGCGGCCGCCGGTTGCGGTTCGGGCACCGAAGCTGAGTCCGTGGGCGGCGCCGCTGGTGCATCGGTTTGCGCAACTGGTCCGTCGGAGCGAGGAACGGACTCGGCAACCGGAGCAAGCGCCGCGAAATCGGCGGAACGGCTATTGGCTGCAGCCTGCGCCAGTGGAGTAGTAGCAGCAGAAGAGGGCGCCGGAAGAGCGGGAGTGGCACCTCGGGAGGCGGCGTCGGCGGCAGCATTGGCTTCGGCGACTTGCTTTTTCAGTTCGGCGATGCGGGCCTGGCGTTCCAGGTCGCGCATTTCCTCTTCGAAAGCGTTCTTGAAATCGTTGGAGGCTTTGCGGAACTCGGCCATGAGCTTGCCGAAGCTACGGGCCAGTTCCGGGAGCTTTTGTGGGCCAAAAACGACCAGAACCACAAGGAAAACCACGATCATGTGGGGAACGCTGAGCATGGTAGAAAATAAGCGAAACCGGATGCCCTAAACGGGCCCTCTGTGCATCATAGAAAGGGTATGCGGAAGTGTCAAACAAGCAATTGACAAGGCGCATGGTATACTGAATTTTTAGCAATCGGCGGGGGTATACATGAATCCAGAACGGCGCGGATTGGTGCTGGTGGTAGCAGTGTTGGTGCTATCGGCAATCCTGGGAGGGATTTACGGCCCGTCGGTGCGCGCGACGACGTCGTCGACCGGCGATTTCCGTTCGTCGGTGGAGGGTTTCACTTCTGTTCTGGACGTGGTGCAGGCGAACTACGCGGAGCCGGTAGATGTGGACCGGGCGGTGTACCAGGGAGCCATCCCCGGGATGCTGCGGATGCTGGACCCGCATTCGAATTTCTTCGATTCACGGCAATTTGCGTTGTTGCGTGAGGATCAGCGCGGCAAATATTACGGGGTGGGCATGGTGGTGGCGCCGCGGGAAAACCACACCATCGTGGTAGCGCCGTACGTGGACGCTCCCGCATTTAAGGCGGGTTTGCGGCCGGGCGACGTGATCACCAAAGTGGACGAGAAGTCCACGGAGGGCCTGTCGACCACCGAGGTGGCAGACATGTTGAAAGGCCCCAAGGGCACGATTGTGAAGATTCAGGTGAGCCGCGAAGGCTGGGCCGACCCGCTGACGTTCAGCGTGACGCGCGACGAGATTCCCAGACACTCCGTGGACATAGTGACCATGCTGAAGCCGGGAATCGGATATGTCCGGCTGACCCAGTTCAACGAAACCACCGACCGGGAAATTTCCGATGCGCTGAAGCAACTGGGCGCGAATTCGCTGGACGGTTTGATTCTGGATATGCGGAATAATCCCGGCGGGTTGCTGAACGAAGCGGTGGCCGTTGGCGACATTTTCCTGGAGAAAAACCAGCTGATCGTTTCCTATCACGGGCGGAGCGCGCCGGAGCGGCGCTTCTATGCGATTCGCGGCAACCAGGGCATGACCGTGCCGCTGGTGATTTTGGTGAATAACAATTCGGCGTCGGCGGCGGAGATTGTGACCGGCGCGGTGCAGGATCACGACCGCGGGCTCGTGGTGGGGGAAACCACGTTCGGCAAAGGACTAGTGCAAACGGTGACGCCGCTGTCGGAGAATACCGGGCTGGCGCTGACCACCGCGCGGTATTACACGCCGAGCGGAAGGTTGATCCAGCGGGACTACAAGTCGGTGTCACTGTACGAGTATCACTACGAGCGGAAGGTGCCGGAGCATCCGACGGAAATCCGGCAAACCGATAGCGGGCGGCAAGTCACCGGGGGCGGAGGCATTAGCCCGGACATCGTGGTGGACATGCCAAAACCGACGCGCTTTCAGGACGAGATGTACCGTGATGACGTGTTCTTCCCGCAGGAACAGGGTGTGGGCGGATTCACACGATATTTCCTGGGCACGCGACCGGCGATCACCCACAGCTTCGAAGTGGACGACAAGGTGATGAAGGAATTCCGCGATTATCTGGACAAACACAACATCCACTACACCGAAACGGAATTTGACGAGAACCAGGATTGGACCAAGCGGAAGATCAAACAGGAAGTGTTCATGTCGAATTACGGAACCCAGGAAGGGTTCAAAGTGCTGTTGGATGCCGATCCTCAAGTGGAAAAAGCGATCGAGGCAATTCCGCAAGCGCGGGCGTTGTACGAAAACGCCCGGAAGATCGTGGCGCAGCGCAACGGCGGAAACAATCACATCAACCAACCGTGAGCGCAAGCGGGGCAGCAGTTCCCTGCCCTGCTGAGGCGCTACGAAGATTTGCGCATGCTTGGCGCTGTGCGGGCGCGCCATTCCGCGCCGACAACTGTGTGCTAGAAATACGTCGAAACGGTCTGCTGTTGTCGGAATCAGCTTGTGTTAGGAGAAATCGGCATGGAGATTCCCAGGCGACGGTTAATGTGGCATGGCATGTTCCTATTCCTGCTCGGGTTGCTCACCGGATTTGTCGAGCAACGTTTTGCGAACGTGCGCATGGGGCTTGCCGCACACCTGGAGGGTGTGATGAATGGCATCCTTCTGCTAGCACTGGGCGCCATCTGGGACGAGGTGAGACTGCGGCCAACGGCGAAAGCGATTGCCTATTGGACCGCGCTCTATGGCACCTATGTAAACTGGCTGATCACCACGCTGGCGGCAATTTTCGGGACGGCCGCTCTGTCGCCAATCACAGCAGCAGGCCATGCCGGTCGACCCTGGCAGGAAAGTGTGGTCACGGCCGGTTTCATGAGTGTCGGCGTAGTGATCGTGGCGTTCTCGTTGCTAATGCTATGGGGCCTTCGGGCCAAGGCATCGCAGTAAATGCGCGCAGATGGCTTTTCGTCAAGCGGACTGACTAAGGGTGCGTTGGAAACTGCGGGAGGCTCTGCTAAGATTTGAAATGCTACTCGTGGGCGAGTAGCTCAGCTGGGAGAGCGCCTCGTTCGCAACGAGGAGGCCGGGGGTTCGAATCCCCTCTCGTCCACCAAAAACATCAATAAAAATGCGCGTTGTTGAATGTCGAGGAAAGTTGCCGTTGCGCCGAGTTCTCTCTGGTTTACTTGTGGTTTACCTGATGCTTGGCTACCAAAACAGTTCGCATACCGGTAGTTAAGCATCGCGGGCTGTGTTTTCCAAACAGACGCGCTGCGCGGGTTGTCAAGGCTTCTTCGGTAGTTCTTCTTTCTACCCGAAAAAGACAGATGCTACGTTGCTTCGTGGAATAAAAAACGCCTTCCCGTTAGGTGAAAGTAGAACATAAAGCCCTTGGTCAGTTTCATCCAGCAGAAGAGCATCTATCGGATTCGAAGACATCCACGGGGCCGGGCTGCTCTGAAATATTTGCACTGGGGTTGGCTGCCCACCGCCCCACCGGGGCGGAAGCACGGCGAATATATTGACCATGTAGACCCACACTATAATTAGCCACAGGGGGATGCTGTAAAGGAGTTGTTTACGTAAACCGCCCATGCGCATTACTCCTCCAGCTTCGACGCCTACAAGAGCAAAGAACCAGGCGAGCATCGCCCATGGAGCCGAGGGAAATAGCGCCACGAGGATTGTGGCATAAACCACGTAGGTCACAACGGCAAGTATGGCTGCGCCGCGCGGTTTCGAAATAAATATTCTATCGACATACGAGTAAACTTGGGTCAAAAGAACCCAAAATGCAAGCCACGCAATCCATCGCCAGATAACCGGACGTGCGCTTCTTACAGAGGCAAACATAAACGCGCCCAGGACCTGCCCCATAACAGTCGCACTGAAAATGAAAACGAATGTGACGATGGTATCCCGAGAAGCGCGGCGGCCTGGTTCCCTGTCTGCACGGACAATTTTGAGTGTATCCCAGTACAGAACTTGAGCGTGCTGTGCCCAGGCTGCGACGCCTACCAGAGTTGTGAAAACGAGCCCGACGAGTAGTATCCGCGCTCGAAAAGGGCTGAACTGAACCACTCCGTACCTGGCGTCGTGGAAACCTAAGATGATGAAGCCTATCCCATACACAGCGAGCAGAGCAGAAGCCGTGAATCGTGTGAGCGTGTCGATCGACGAAAGCAGAGGCTTCGCTGCTTGAGGGGGTGGAGGCCCGGAGAGGGCAGGGTTCTCCAGGGCTGCTACGTTAGACTCTGTTGCCATTGGTCAGCCGTGAATCTTACTTGTTTATATCAGACTACGTCTGTGGGTGGATATACGAATACCGCGGTAAGCATTGACAGCCGGGGCTGTCCAATGGAGACTTGTGCCGAAGGACAGGCAAATGGGAACATTCAAGAACTTAGGGCAAGGTCAAAGTGATGTACCAGTGCGTGTTCGGATCGAGAGGGCGGTTGCCAAACTTAAGGCGAGGGGTGTTGAGAACGACCGCTGTCCGCGCTGCAATGTGTTCAATTGGAATGTCGATATATTAGACATTCCGGCAAACTCCGCCATGGAAAGGACCAGGTTTTTCCTCTCTCTAGCCCCACCTCCGTCGCCAGATCCATTTACCGCAGCAGCTCCTAGCTATCCACCGAACTCTGTACTCTCTGTGTTGTCATTGGTCTGCAAGAACTGTGGGTACAGCATCTTTCACAACATGGGCATGCTAGACGAATAGGAGGTCAACGGATGGGCAACCCAGTCCGGCCACCGCCGGCCGCGCCAGCACAGCCGCAGTTGCCACAAGGGTATCAGGTTGGCTCCACTGTAGTAACAGAGCTTCCCGCTGAAAGGGGGTTCCCGCTTCGACAATCCGATTTCTTGACGCTCTGTGACGGCAGCGCCGGCAGTGAAAGAGCGGGTCGCGATCTTTGCATCGGAGTATTCGCAGGAGCGATCACGGGCATCATTGGACTGATTAGCTCTGTAGATATACCGGCAGCCCTGACTAAGAAACCCGTTTTTTGGAGTTTCGTGGTTTTGCTAGTGATGGCGGCAGGCTCTCTCGCTGGGATTATCGTTTATTGGACCCGCATGGCGAAAGAAAACACTCCATATACGCGTCTAAAAGCCGCGATTGAGCAGTTTTTCAGGTCATGAAAACGAAGTCGAATGACCCTTCCCTTTCTATTGACATACGTATGTTAATATGCTAGTATCCGAATCGGAGGCAAGTCCGATGGAGAAAGAGCAAAAGCCGATTCGAACGACGTTATATCTCCCCCCAGAACTGTGGACGCAGTGCAAACTCCTGGCCGTCGTGCGCGGGCACGGTGCAACAGCAACGGACATCGTGGTGACCGCGCTCAAGCAGTACCTTGCGAAAGTGAGACGCGATGCTTTTGAGGCCAGACTCGACAAGTTCGAACTCGCCGCGAGGCAGAAAGGGGGCCGATCATGAGCACACCTATCGTGAATGGGTTTCCTGAGACCGATGAAGGCCGCATCGAGCAAAGCGTTCGGCCGACTCGGTTGGCCGACTTCGTTGGCCAACGTCAGATCAAGGACAACTTGTCGATCGCCATCGAAGCCAGCCGCAAACGCGGACAAGCCCTCGATCATGTACTGTTGTACGGACCCGCAGGCTGCGGGAAAACCACACTTGCCCAGGTGATCGCCAATGAACTAGGCGTAGGTCTCCGCATCATCGCGGCACCACTACTCAGCAAAAAGTTTGAACTGGTATTTTTGCTCATGGAGTTGAACGAGCGGGAGGTCTTGTTCATCGACGAGATTCATAGGCTGGCCCCGCCGGTCGAGGAAGTTTTGTATTCGGCCATGGAAGACTTCCAGCTCAACTTAGTGACCGGACAGAAGTCGTTTCCGTTCGCTTTGAACCATTTCACATTGGTCGGCGCCACCACACGGCCAGGGTTGATTACGCAACCACTGCGTAATCGCTTTGGTATCGTCGAACACTTGAATCCCTACACCCAGGATGAACTGACGCAGATCGTCGAACGCTCAGCCTCGATCCTGCATATCCCCTGCGAAGCAAAAGCAGCGGCACAAATTGCACAGCGCGCGCGGCGTGCCCAGAGTCGCCAACCGATTGCTCAGGCGTTGCCGGGATTTCGCCGATGTGCGCGCAGATGGGCGTTTGACCAGTGAGATTGCGGTACGGGCACTCGATTCTTTGCGCATCGATGAACTAGGCTTAACCGAACTGGATCGCAAGCTGATGCGGATCGTTATCGATCACGGCCCCGTGGGACTGAACAGCTTGTCCGCGCAACTTGGGGAAGAACCGGACGCGATCGAGGCGTGCGAATCGTTTCTAATGCAGATCGGCTTTCTCAGCCGCACGCAGAACGGACGGATCGCGACGGAAAGGGCGATCAGGTACTTCAAAGGATCATTTACCCGGGATAGCGGGGGAAATGAGCACGAGCAAATGGCCGAATTCCTCGTTCCCCAGGGGCCGGTGGACTAGCGCAACCCTCGGACCCACCCTTCGTTAGCGAATTGGTGGGGACGGACAGCAACACGCACAAAAGGAGTTCCTGATAGGCTTACGTCAGCGTGAACTGTAATTATTCGTTTTGCCGCCAGAATTTTCACTGATCGATTGGAACATCAAGGTATCGACCAAGCCGACTTGCGCACCCGACCCGCCGTCATTATTGCCCAAGTGGTCGGAGGCGCGCCTTCCTGGGGCCAACTTCTTGAGCCAGGACGCACGAGCGTCAGTCACTACGGGGATTCATCCCGTGTGACCTGTATCGCTGACAAAGCGGCACCTCGGACCTAGGCTGCTCTCGATAGCAACGGCCCAATGGAAATTGTGGCAGCGAAGCGAGGTTACTTGTGTTGGGGTATAGCCTCACTCAACTGACGCATTTTCTTGTTGCCACGCCAGGAGGTTTTTTCCATGACAAGACTTGCGCTCATCCTATCGCTGGGACTTATTGTCATTGGCTGCGATAGTCCTGTGCATGAAGCTGTTTCAGAGGGAACGGAGCCATATCAAATCAAGGCAGGTGAAGACCTCGGCATCCGTCTGGGAATGTCTCTCGCCGAATTTAAGGCGTTGCGTACTCACAAAGGAAGAACTAAGACGGACAGATTTTGGCGTAGTGTCTCAGACTCAGACCTCTGCGTTGACACCCCAGCCGACGACGAAGTGTTTTGCCCCATCTCTACCGACCCTCAAGCTGAACCCCGAATTGGCGAAATGCAGATTTACTTCCTTACGCTCACGTTCTACCAAAAGAGGCTGGTCCAAATCACATATAACCTTGTGGGAGTAGACAGAGACACGCTGTTACAAGGTTTGAAAGATAAGTTTGGGAACACAGATTGTCATCCATTGTTGGGATGCAGGTGGCGAAATTCGGTCTCATCTATCAGTTTTGTGAAGGACGAAAAAGACTTTTCTGCCTCAAGGCTCGAACTGACCCTGACAAAAGAAACGGCTGAGTGGCGGGAACATCATAAAGACCGAACAAAGGCTGAAACAGACAAATCGTTATAAACCGATGTCAACTGGCGGGAGGAGCTATGAACGAACTCAGCTTTGGAGAAATCTTCAAGCTCTGTTTCAAAATCGTGTCGGCTGTTCTGCTATCACTGCTCGTGATCGGCGTACCGATTGGCCTGATCGCTGGGGCGTCGAATACGCGCTCACGCACTAGACTGTCTCCCTGTAACGGCACGAGTCACGGCATCCATGATCCGATTTGTTGAGGGTGAATCTGGATGGATGCAGATCAGAAAGGCAGAAGCCGAATGGACCCGAACTTTAAGGAGTGGCACATCACCCCAGATGCCGCAGGCAAGTATCCGGACGCGCAAGTGACGCACGCCATCCTCCAGGACTGCCGGGCGCTGCTCAAGAGCATTCGGGCGATGGTGGCGTTCTTCACCGTGGTGCTCACCATCGAGCTCGTTGTAGGCTTGCTGTGGGCGTTGGCGAGATAAATCACCGAGGAACAATCGGGCGTCCAAATCGGTTCCAGGAACCGATTTGCCAAAGGCTTGGGCGGCTCGACGCGCTCTTCCTTTAGCCATTCGTACACTGTTTCGCGCAAGTGCGCCCGATCATCAAAGCTGTGCGCACTTCGCGAATGGTCTGCTCCACCCACTTTCTGCTGTTGTCGCAAAGTTGGTAAACTTCGGGCTTCCAGCGCTCAATCAGGTCGTTATTCATCAACTCACTCTCGGCCGGCGATGCAGTAGCGCCAGTAACATCTGGAATTGCCTGAGCGTCAGTCTGCGTGGTGTGTTGGTCTCGAAATTGTCCCGCAAGAATCTGCGGATGTCGGCTTCACCCCATCCGCGACTTCGCACATGGGACCAAAACAAATTCACTTCGGCGCCCGACCGTGGCGCCTGCAAATGCCTTTCCCCAGGCTCGTCGTCATTCAGTCTGCGGTGGCAGGCGAAGTGATAGTTGCCGTGGCGGGCACGGCTGATTGTATGCCAGACAATCGGAGCGCTTGTGCTTCAGCGCACCTCGGCGCATGATTCTGCATGTTGAACAGCTCCACAGTAACCCGGGAAATGAGGAAAGGGCTGAAATGGAACAAAACCAATTTGTGGAACTGTACCGCCGTCTGCTGGCAGGCGAGAAGCCCGAGGCACTGGCCAAGGAGTTTCCCATTAAACTGAAGAAAGGGGCTGACAAGCATGGCCCCCTGACCATTATTTGCGACCGAATCACCGGCGACCGAATCCTGATTTGTCGCCCGGTGCGGATAGTGCGCAAACGGGGCAAGCGCTACGGGCCCCACGCAGTCACGCGTGCAAAACGCCGACGCGCCTAATGGGTGATGACCCGCGCGACCAATTCCCGGAACTGCTCTCTTGACAAGCAACGTGTGGCGACTTCGGCGAGACCGATGTGTGCACGGTGTGAGGCGAGTGGAACTCCACGCGGGACGGCGGTCGCCCGGTATTCCGCTAGCATTCGACCTCGCGGGGCACGGGCGAACGAACCGATGAATGTTCATCCGCCCGCCTAAGCACTGGTTCAGAGCCGTTGGAGTTACGGCCGCCCGTCGCATCATCGTTGGTCACGGATACCTCATGGACCACAGACGCGAACTCTTGGCTATTCGCTCTTCACGAGGTGTTCAAATTCCGCCGGTACATTCGGTTTATCGGGCGCCGGCCACGTGAAGCGAGGTCCTTCAATTTGCCAAGATGGACGCGCGGGATTAGCGGGTGCAGTTGCACTCATTGAACTGAGTCCCAGGGCTGCTGCCAACTTGCCCTGGTCAGTCGTGCTGATTGTTTTCTCACATTCAGCCAACTGCGCGGAGTGGTGCGCCACCATTCTCCTGTGGCTCGCGACCGCGGTTCTGTGGAACGCTGCCTCCGAGCCTGTCGCCTTTGCCAAGGCATTCTCATGAGCGGTGGCCATCGCGCTATGAAAGTCACGCTCCGCTTCGTGCGTCGAATGAAGGTGCGTACTAAAAGCTCGTGACGCCTTGAAAATGTCATCCAGATCCATAGTTACCCCCGTTTGATCTCCTTCGCAAAACAAGGAATCTCAGCTCTACCAATCTCGTATGTAAACGCACTCACCACGGTGGTCATATCCAACGGTAAACAGAACACCATCCATAACGGTTTTTTCTAGCCGGATTCGACCACGGCCGGAGGAGGCTTTCGTAGGATCGTAGTCTATGGTCTCTGCGGTTTTTTGCACACCTCCGACAGGCAGGTTCCAGAAAGACAAACGCGGTAACGACGACTGGCTCATTCTCGCCTCCTGGTCTGATCGAAGCACAAAAAACCACCACATGGAATGGCCTACCGCCGCCCTCGTCAAATTTTGCCCATCTCGGGGCAAATGCCCCGACACGCAAACAACGCGCGAAAAAGGCCGTGTGGCTTACGGCAGCATCAGCCGCTCTCAGGCTCTGCGGATCATCCGGTCACGGATTTCAAGTCGGACCAAATCGCGTTCTTCGGCCTATCGCCAGACGGAAAGAGGCTCGCCGTCCTGCGAAGTCACTGGGATTCCGACGTTGTCCTGCTGCAAGAAAACAAGCAGTGAGGCAGGGCGACCCCGACATCCCGTCACTGGGCAAGATTAGAAGTCCCTCCATTGTCTCCAAAGCGCAACGCTTGTGTAGTTACCTTTGTGGGTCTATTGTCATTTTCGCTGTCTGCATTTTTTCATGCCAAACTACTACGCTGAGAACCTGGCCGCTGAACGCTTACGCGCTTGCTATGAGCTTGCGCCTGCCACAGTCAAGGCCTACCTAGAAACAGAGATCGACTACGTTCTCCGCAAGACATCCACTTCCACGATTGTCTTAGAACTTGGGTGTGGGTACGGAAGAATCCTGCAGCGGCTGATTCCCCACGTGAGCATGGCGTTCGGAATCGACACTTCCTTTTCCAGTCTGAGAATGGCCAGGGACTTTGTGGGCCACGCTGAGTTGCTCAGACTCGCACAGATGGACGCGCTTGATCTTGGATTTCGCGATGGCGCCTTCGATTTGACGATCTGCATTCAGAACGGGATCAGCGCCTTCGCCGTTGACAAACAGCGACTATGTGCCGAAGCCGTTCGTGTGACCCGATCGGGAGGAACTGTGCTGTTCTCCAGCTATTGCGACAGCTTCTGGCCCGATCGGCTGAAGTGGTTCGAAATTCAGTCTACCCACGGACTCATCGGCGCTATCGACTACCAGCACACAGGCAATGGTGTGATCGTCTGCACAGATGGCTTTCGAGCAACAACCGTGAATGCAGCGGGCTTTATGGGCTTAACACGAGCCCTCGGCCTTAGCCCAAAGATTGTCGAAGTGGACCACTCGAGTCTCTTCTGCGAGATCGTGCTCCCCTAATTGGAAATGTAGGAGGCTGGGGAGGTTAGTACCCACTTGAAAGGTAACCCCGTTCTATAAAGGGGAGAGTCAACAGAAAAACTGCCCCGACGACTGGATGGAGCAAAGATTTTTGCCCGGCTCTCCAGCCCACGTAATGTAGAGAGGCTCTTGGGTGGCTCGGGAAAGTAAGTGGAATTCGGCTCGGGCCACTTGCCCGGCAATCGCGAGACACGAACTTCAAGCTGACCCGATAATCTCCCGCAGCCATACAAAATCACTTCGATGCGGCAACCGGCTTCACTTCATCGTATTCCGGGTTTTTCCATAGCCCGCTGCGAAGCTCCAGAATGTCGGCGGTAACCCGCGCCACCTCGTCGCCGTAGTATTTCGCAACGACGTGTAATGCCAGATCGATGCCGGAGGTCAAGCCGGCTGCGGTTGCGATTTTGCCGTTCTCTACGTAGCGGGTTCCACTGACGAAATGCACAGCGGGATATTGCTTCTGCATGCTCTGCAGAAACATGTGATGCGTAGTGGCAGTTTGGCCGTCGAGCATTCCATACTCCGCTAGCACCTCGGCACCTGTGCAGACCGACATGGTCTGATCTGCGGTGGCTGAATTGGCCAGCAACCAGGCTTTCTGGGCTGCGCTGCGTCCGCGCTGCGCGGGAATCACAATAACTTGCGGCTTGGGCGCATTGTCGAAACTGTAGTTAGGTACGATCATCAATCGATTGGCATCCACCGGCTTCAAGGAATCAGATACGGTGTACACGTTGAACGGCATCACCATGTCATCGCCGTCCGCTTGGTGCCACGGCTTCCCTTTGCTTGTAAGCATCGCGCCGCCGAAGACCTCCCACGTACCCGCGATGTCCAAGACGTCCGCACCCTCCGAAATCAGGATCGCTACGTTGATCTTGCCCGCAGCTGGCGGCTTCAGCGAACCGGTTTGCAATGTGGAAGATGCCGCTTTATCGGGCGCCTGCCCGTTGCACAAGGGCACCATCAAGTTCAGAAATCCCACGATTACAGCGGCAATCCAAAATCCGTTAGCTCTGCTTCGCATCGGTCCTCCCAGGAAACTGCTTGCGATAGGCAAGACGATAGCTCCAATGAGAAACGTCCTGAATGACATTCTTCCGGCATTTCAGGACATATTTTGCTAGAGTGAGCCAAGTCCCAAATTGCCGGATGAATGTCGTTCCAGACATACCGTTGCCTGGCTAACTTAGTGAGGCGAACAACGTGAGACCCAAACATATTGTTATTGTGGGATTCGACGACATCGCGACCCTCGACCTGGCGGGGCCGCTCGAGGCATTCAGCAGTGCATTCCTTGAGGACTCGAGCGGCAATCCACAGCCCTGCTACAAGGTCACGATCGCCGCGTTAGGCGCAAAGACCTTCCGTTCACACTCGGGGTTGCGCATCACCGCCACTTGCTTTCTTAGCTCTTTGCGCCACATAGATACGCTTCTCATTCCTGGCGGCCCCGGCGTACGCCTTTCCTCCGCTGGCCCCACACTGGCGGAGTGGATCAGCCGCCGCGCGACCGGCATTCGCCGCATTGCCTCAGTATGCACGGGCGTTTACGCAATCGCGCCAACTGGGCTGCTCGACGGGCGGCGAGTGACGACGCATTGGAGGTTCGCCGCCGAGGTGGCCAGCCGCTTTCCCGCATTGAAGGTTGATGCCAATGCGCTCTACATTCGGGACGGCAAGTTCTACACCTCGGCAGGTATAACCGCAGGGATCGATCTTTCCTTGGCATTAATTGAAGAAGACTTTGGACCCCGAATCGCGCTTGCCGTCGCCCGCGAACTGGTGGTGTACATGAAGCGACCGGGAGGCCAGGAGCAGTTTTCCGAGCCGTTGAGGTTTCAGGTTGCTACTACTAGCCGCTTCGCCGATCTAGCGACATGGATGCTGGGACGCCTCAACAAAAATCTTTCCGTTGAAGCAATGGCGGAACAGACTAGTCTTTGCCCCCGACAGTTCTCCCGCCGATTCAGGTTGGAGTTTAACAGCAGTCCTGCTGCTTTTGTGCAACGCCTCCGACTTGACGAGGCACGCAAACGCCTATCCGACCCTAGCTCAAGTGTGAAGCGCGTCGCCGAATCGGTTGGTTTCCACGATCCCGACAGTTTTCGCCGTGCGTTCATGCACCGCTTCGGCGTTCCCCCTGCCCACTATCGCAGCCGTTTTGTGGCTGGTGCGGAGAAGTAGTGCCTGGTAAGTTCGGGTAATCGGAAACTGACCCGGGAGATAGATTATTTGCGGCCTCCGCGCTCTTGCGAAGACGCGCGTAAAGTCACGGTGTTCAACCGGTGATGGAGTCCAAAATCGAGACGCAATCAGCCAGCTTTCGGAAGTCATTCTGAAATGAGGATTTTCTACGGCTCACCGCCGTTACACTTCCACCAACAACTTCCCGATGTTCGTCCCGTTGAACAGCATATTGATGGCCTCGGGCGCTTTCTCGAACCCTTTCACGATCGTCTGTTTGTCCTTGATCTTCCCTGTCATCTTCCACATCCCAAGCTGTTTCGCGGCATCCATAAATTTCGACGCGTAATCGAGAATAATGAACCCTTCCACGCGAAGCCGTTTAATCAGCACCTGCCCAAAGCTCGCCATCGCCGGATCCTCTTTCGTGTATCCAGAAATCAAGCCGCACAGCACCACGCGTCCATGCAGATTCATGCGGTCCAGCACCGTCTGCATAATTTCGCCGCCGACATTCTCGAAATCGATATCCACTCCTTTCGGAGTTGCCGCTGCGAGCTGCTCCTTCCAATCCGCATGCTTATAATTGATGGCGGCATCAAACCCAAGCTCATCTCTAATCCACTTACACTTTTCATCTGTTCCCGCAATCCCCACCACCCGGCACCCGTGGATCTTGCCAAGCTGGCCGACTATGCTTCCCGTGGCCCCGGCGGCCGCGGACACGACCAGCGTTTCTCCGGACTGCGGCTTGCCGACCTCCAGCAGCCCGAAATACGCCGTGAAACCGTTGTGACCGAGCGTGCCCAGGAAATGGCTGTCCGAAAGAAATGGAATCGAGGGAATTTTATGGAACGCGCCCAAGTCCTTCGTTGTGAGCAGTGCAAATTCCTGCAAGCCGGTCAGACCCGCAATCTTGTCCCCGCGATTGAACTCGGGATGTCGCGACTCCACAACTTCGGCGACGCCAAACGCGCGCATCACTTCCCCGATTTGCACCGGCGGCATGTACTGCGGCCTATCCGCCATCCACACGCGCATGGTCGGATCGATCGAGAGGAATTTGACTCGCACCAGCGCTTGCCCCTCTTCCAGCGCCGGCACCGCCGTTTCGCGAAATTGCAACACCTCAGGAGTGATCAGGCCTTTCGGCCGGGAAGCGAGTATCCATTGACGATTTGTGTGAGCCATCCCGGAAGCATAACAGAACCACTTTCGTGATGGATGAACCAGCTTCGATTTAACATGCGTACTCGCTGGTGCTCGGAAGCGCGTTAATCGGGACTTGAACCCTACGAGCCTTGTGATGACCAACGCTCTCCGGCGGGGGTTACGTTGGGGACGGATCTACTTGACTATATTGAGAAACTAAATGGACTGTCCGTTTCGCCTGCTCGGGTTTCAGTACGGTCTTGCGGCTTTCCGTGAGGCACATTTCCAACTCCCACAGATCAGAAGGATCGACTACGTTCGCCATCGTACGTTTAGCCTCTGCAATGATCTATGAAATGCTCAGGGGATTCCATCGCCGTTCCTTTTTTGCAAGCATTCAGGATCAGGACTGAATCATAGTCCTCGGGAATATTTCCCTTCAACGGATCGTATATTTTATAAATCCGTTTCGGTAGGTACTGGGAGCAACATGTCTGGATACCCGACTT